>ERZ1066130.20-NODE-20-length-104616-cov-16.038284_pt1 | contig 104616 bp, 77 predicted proteins | sample MGYA00382777_ERZ1066130 | MGnify/ENA primary metagenome ERZ1066130 (study PRJEB33369, sample SAMEA5778360) | biofilm metagenome | biome: Industrial cooling water; feature: Water cooling tower basin; material: Biofilm | place: United Arab Emirates | collected...
CTGTCAATCCGCCCGCCCCACCGCCGCCAAGCCGCCGGAATCCTGTAGACTCTCCCCGAAGCCCCTCACAGATCCTCCCACGGTTCCTACCGGGGGAGGTGCCGAGTCCTCGAGGCGGACGGGGTCTCGGGGGGGGGCGTTGAGCCCACGGCGAACCCAAACCCGCGAACAAGGACCCGTCCCCGTGGTGATCGAACCCCCAAGCCAGAACGCAGCGGTTCGACGCCACCCGCCGAAGCTCGACGAACCGGTGGCACGCCCCTAGAGGATCAAGGCAAATGCTGTTTCCGGAGTGGACTATGTCAAGCTGGATTAGCCCGGCTTCGCCGCTAAGTTATGAAATGAAGTGTCGACCAATGCACGATGCTGTGCTTCCTGGTGGACTCTGCGATGCATGCGGTCGGACAGCCGGTGTGGAGTACTTTGAGACAGCCAATTTGACAGTCGCGGCCAAGCGACTCCTTGCGCGGGTTCCGCCGGTGATTCCATGGCCAGAGTTCGTCGCTTTGCGAAGTGGGCTTGCTCAAGAGTGTCCCGAGTTGGCTGCTGCGAATGGTGGCGCGATGATTGGTCGCCTAAGTGTGGCGTCTGATCATAGGATATCGTCAAGATATGGTATTGTAGAATTCGGAGCCGGCGATGTGGTCATTTCCAGACCGATATTCGACCGGCTTCTTGAGGCTGGAATCGCGATGGAGTGTCAGACGCTTGGCGTTCGAACTCCGATGAAGAGGCAAAGTGAATCATGGCTTCGAGTCGTGTTTCCGAGAGCAGATGTGCTTGCCGAAGGTGAACGGCCGGAGGTTTGCAGTGCGTGCGGACGAGGAAAGCGCGTCGTCGGCAGAAACACCTTTGTTGATCCGGAGAAGATCTCGCGGCATGAGTCGCTCCATGCGTTTCGTGTTCAATGGTGCGAGACGATCGTTGTGATGAGCAGTAAGTTGCGGAGCAAGCTGCAAGAGCTTGGTTGCCGAGATATCAAATACCGTCCATTGCCGGTGCGGCTTTAGATTCGGGAGCGTGCCACCGGTCCTGTGCCGCCGACTCCACCGGCTTTGGCGGGGAGTCGGTGCGGCTGGATCCGCGAACAAGGAACCGTCCCCATGTTGATCAAACCCCCAAGCAAGAAAGCACCGGTTCGTCGCCACCCCTCCAAGCTCCACGAACCGGTGGCACGTCTCGGAGACGAACCGGTACCACACCCCCTGTACAACGAAACGAGGTTCTTGTCGATGAAGCACGTTTCTTTGGGACTTCTGTTTCTGTCGGCCGTGGCTCTTCAGCTCGGCTGCGCAGGCAACCGAATTGAGCCAATTGCAAACCGCTCCATTGATCCACCCTCGCAGTTGCGTGACCTGTACCAAGCCGCCGCAAAGCAGCCTGAGGTACTGACCGTGTCGCTTGCACGGGCGGAGTGCGTTCCAAATGGGGTCGCGATTTGGCTGAGCATGAGCGGTCGAGGCGTCACCGAAGTTGTCCAGAGGAATCAAGTCACTTTGTCACAGGCAATCGCCGATCAAGTAGGGACGTCGGGCACGCTCGAAGTGCTGGACGAGAACGGTCAGGCGGTCGAATGGGAGTCTGCCGTTTTGCCTGAACGAATGTCTCCGGAGTTCAGCGACGCGGCGCGATCGCGTCCGCTGCTCTCGAGTCCGCCGATTGCCTATCCAGGGGACTTTGAGCAGGAACCGCTCCCGACATCGATCAGCGGTGTGTATTCGCAGGTCCTGTACATCGCGGTCCCCAACGCCCGGCCCGGCTTTGTCGTGCGCTTTGCTGAGGATCAAGGGAGGTTGGGGCCGCGTGCGCTCGTTGAGGGGCGACTTCGGTGGGTCCAAAATACCTATGGCCGCTTTGATCGTTTCGAGGTGATTCGCAACTCGGTTGTGGTCGAGCCACGCACTCCGTGAGAGCCCATGGGGCCCCCCTCGCGTGGCCATCGGGGGCGTAGCACCGGCTGCCGCCCTTAACGTACCAGCGGTTTGTCGGGCTTGGGCGGTGGCGACGAACCGATGCGTTCGCGCATGAGCATTCGATCAACACCGGCTCGTTTCCCTGTTCGCGAGTCCGGCTGCACGGCCTCCCCATGAAGGCTCGTGGCATCGGTCGCACGGTTCCGGCACCACGTCCCTTCCACACACTTCGGATTATCCAAGTGCGCGCCTGATGCTCCTCATGTCTCTTTGCCCATCGCGATACGATAATCTATAACTCGATATGCTCGATGGCCACGGATCATCATAGGTAAATGCCTCAAGCAATGTAAGCCGACCCATCTTAATCCATAGCACACAACCAATTCCATGAGCTACCCCTTCAACATCATCTACGCACACGTCGCTAAGCTCGAATGTTCCTTCAAAATCCCCGATGACATGTTCAACCATGAGGTGACAGTACAGCCCGACACCAGTGAATTCTCGCGCAACAACAGTACAACCCGCTAACTGATGTCGCAACTGCTCAAGGACCGGATGGTCTCCATCCAGACACTTTACCAAGAGGTCCATCTCAAACTTGGTTGGGGCACTGCTCATTTCCGTACTAATCCGACTCTTGACGCTCCACCAACGACTTTACTCCTCATACTGACCGGGGGCGTGGCACCGGCCGCCGCCGTTGACGCTCCACCGGTTCGTCGGGCTTGGGGGGGTGGCGACGAACCGGTGCGTTCGCGCACCGGCATTCGATCAACACCGGCTCGTTTCCCTGTTCGCGAGTCCGGCTACTCCCACAGCACACCGGAGCCGCTCGATTCGTCGGAACGATTCCCGTCCACCGCCGATGAAAATGATCGCGCCGGTACGAGAATCGTCCCACGCGACCCGTGCACGGGCCACGGCTCACCGCCGCGTTGCTTTCGATCCCCCCTCCACCCCCACTCGCACCCGCACCCGAACCCCCCACCCGCACCCGCAACCGCACCCGCACCCCCCGGCTCCCGAAACCCGAATCCACTCAGTGGGCGATACAGGGCTCGAACCTGTGACCTCATCCGTGTCATGGATGCGCGCTAGCCAACTGCGCCAATCGCCCGAATGCACCGAGTATATCCCGCCGCCCGTCTGATGGCCACTGCCGCGGCCCGCCAACAGGGTCGCGCACCATCGCCGAACTGCTGCCCGAGGGCGACCGGAACCAGGAGCATCGCGATCGCCCCGCCGAACGCGAGCATGCCCGCGAGCCCGGGCTCGAGTCCGGCCGCGGGTCCGGCCGCGAGTTGAGCCGCGAGTCCGGCCGCGGGTTCAGCCGCGAGTCCAGCCCCATCGGGGGCCGCAAATGACAACGCCCCGGGGCGAGCCCGGGGCGTTGCGGAAGGAATCAGATTCTCGCTGCTTGTCCCGGCCGCGGTGCTGGTGGTCCCAGAGGGGTCAGCGGCGGACGAGTCGGGTCAGCGGGAGTGCTGGCCCAGCATCAGGCCCGGCATTAGGCCCGGCGGCGACGGCCGGCGACGACCATGCCCAGGCCCAGGACCGCCATCGCGCCCGGGGTGGGGATGATGTCGATGCCGCGGACGCGGACGCCCTGCGCCAGCACGGTGTAGCCCGTGCCGTCGAGGTTGATGCGCGACAGGCGGCCGTTGTTGTGGCCGGCCGCGGTGCCCGCGTACGTGCTGAACGGGGAGAGGCGGGCCAGGTCGGCCTCGTAGCCCAGCTCGCTGAAGACCAGCGTGTTGGTGAACGGGTCGAAGCGGATGACCTCCGGATCGAAGGCGATCGAGGAGTAGATCTGGCTCACGCCGACGACGCTGCTGCCGGTCGCGTCGAGCAGGACCTTCCAGATGCCCTGAGCGCCATCGGAGAGGTTGCCGCCGACGATGCGGTTGCGGGCCATGTTGGTGATGTAGAGCTCATTGGAGCCGGGGCGGGCGATGATGCCGCGGACATCCGTGAGCAGCGGGAGCGTCTGGGTCTGGCCGTTGACGTCCGTGTAGGTGTTCACGCCGTTGAAGTCGGCGATGATCGTCTGCGTGGCAGCGCCCGTCGTGATCGAGGGGATGCTGGTGCGGGCGATGATCGAAGACCAGTTGCGGTTGGCGGGCTGCAGCTGCGTGCCGCCGCCGGCGACGGGGACGGACTGGCTGGTCAGGTAGGTGCCGCCGTTGGCGAAGGTGGAGTAGTAGTCGTTGTTGCCCTGGCCCGAGGGCGTCAGGAAGATGCCGAGGTTCGGGAACGGCGTGGGCGTGGCGTTGGGGGTCTGGTTCCACAGGCGGGTGGTCGCGCCGCTGCCCGGGGCAACGGCGTTGAGGCCGCCGTCGGTCGCGGGGAACTGCGTGCCGCCGCGGGCGTTCTGGTTGGTGTTGTTGATGTACAGCAGCGAGCCGCGGCTGTGGTCGTACCACATGCCCAGCGGGTTGATCGCCGGGACGTTGCTCGTCAGCGTGCCAACGACCGGCGTGCCGAAGAGGTCATAGACCTGGCCGATCGAGGCGTTGCTGCTGGGGTTGGCGACCTGGGCCGGGCCGCTACCGAAGTACCAGAGGCCGTTGGCGCCGGCGCGGATGTCCGACAGACGCAGGTCGACCAGCTGCGGGTCATTGAAGCCCGCGTCGTTGGCGCTGACCGGGAAGAGCACGTGCGTGCTGACGGTGTTGCCCGGTGCCCACGAGCGGATCGCCTGACCGGTCGAGCCGGAGCCCGAAAGGTCGGTAAAGACGATGGTGCCGGGGGCCTGGGCCAGAGCCGAGCCAGCCAGAGCGAGCAGGGCGACGATCGACGCAGAGTTACGAATCACATTCATCTCGATCTCCTCCGAAAAAAGGATGGGCCTGAGGTGGTGCGACGCCTGCGACCGCAGGCGCGGGGTTCATGATCCAGCCGCTCTCGGCTCCGCGATCCTGGTGATGCGCCGAGCATTGAGCCCGGACAAGACCAGAAACCGCATGAACCCAAGAGCACTCGAACAAGCCGCACAAAGATGACCGAGACTCCTGGCCCGTTTCCGAGCCCACTCGACCATCTCAAAGAGTGTACCACAATGGTCCTAGAAGTGACAACAACTCTTCGCTGTTTTTACGCATCTTCACCAAAGTGGTTGCGGCTGAAGCCTCAGCTAGGGGATTCTCGCGGGCTCTCGCCGCTTGTCGTGGGCTGTGCGGATCGCAAAAACAAAGAACCCCGGGACAGTACCCCGGGGTTCAGGTCGAACCATCGTTGATCGCCCGATCCGCGGCGGACCCAATCAGGGCCCGCGCTGATCAGTTGAGAACCTTGATCTCGACGCGGCGGCTGGCGGCGTCGGTGCTCTTGAGGTTCGATGCACCGCGGCCGACGGTCTCGATCCGTCCGGCGGAGATGCCCCGGCTGACGAGGTGACGCTTGACCGACTCGGCGCGGGCGGCGGACAGGGCCTCGTTGGTGCCCCAGCGGCTCTTGCGGATCGGGTGGCGGTCGGTGAAGCCCTCGATGAGCAGGTTGCTGCCCGGGTGATCGCGACGGATGCGGCTGGCGATCGAGTCCAGCTCGCGGCGGCCCGCGGCGGTGAGCTCCGCCTGGCCCGATGCGAAGCTCACATCACCGGCGAGGACGTATTCACGGCTGGGCGATGAGCGAGGTGCGGGGCCCGGGTCCGTCTGCGGAGCCATGCGGGTCTCGGCCTGAGTCTTGAGCTGAGCGAGCTGGTTCTCCGCCTCAGCGCGACGGGCCTCGCTGGCGGCCAGTTCCTGCGAGCGGGTGTCGAGGTTCTGCCGCAGCGAGGCGTTCTCCTCGCTGAGCTTGGCAACCTGCTCCTTCTCGGCGTTGTTGCAGCCGCCCGCGACGATCGCGGCCAGAGCCACGCCGGCGAGCATGAGACCACGGGAAAGACGCGAACCGATCGTGCGAGCCATGCAACCCTCCATGTGCTGCCCCTGGCCATGCGCCGGGGCGAGTGCGTTCAGGCCCGCGTGCATCATGCACGCCAGAGGCCCAGACTGATGCGAATGAGCGGACACAGCGTCCGAGTGCAGCCATTTCACGCGGGCCAAGGCCCGCTGTCAACTTCGAGGGCAGTTTGGTGGATGAAGTTGTGCCGCAATTCGGCGCAACGGTCGGAACCTACGGCAGGTTTATCGGCACGGGCGTGACAAAGAGGTGAGAAAGCCCGCGTTCGATGAGCGGCTTGCCGACGAACACCAGCGCGGTCGCGATGGCCAGGAACGGGCCGTACGGCATCGCGCGTGCGTTCGAGCCGATCGCCACGCGGGCCAGGATCGCCCACGCCACGCCGACAAACGCCGCGAGGAAGAACGCCAGCACCGCGTCGATCCAGCCGAGTGCCGCGCCGACCGCGGCCATGAGGTGCACATCTCCCAGGCCCATGGCCTCCTTGCCGAAGGCCAGCGAGCCGAGGATGCGGACGAACCACACCACGCCGCCGCCGACAAGAAAGCCCAGCAGCACCCCCGCAAGCACCTTCAGCCAGAGCGGGGCGATCCAGCCGCCCTGACCGGCCAGGTGCAGCATCAGGATCGCGCCGAGGTACGCCAGACCCACCGGCGGGCCGAGGAAGGCGAGCTCGCGGAGCATTTCCCGCCTGGCGTGCGGATAAGCGACCCACAGGTCTGTGGGGTTTGCGAAGGCGGCGTTCGCGTCGGTCCCGGTCGACGCGGCCGGAGGCGTCAGAGCGGTCGATGCCGTCGGCGGGGCATCCAGATTCGTCAGCGGGCCGGTTTCGGCCGCGCGGTCGGGGGCTGGCCCGGCCGATGCGGCGGAGCCGCCAGCGGATGCGCCGGCGTTCATGGCGCCGGCGTGCTGGGCTTCCCACTCGGCGTAGTCCTCGAACGAGCGGCGGAGCAGGCCGACACGCAGCAGCAGAAGCGAAAGCCCAAGGCCGACGGTGCCGCCGAGGCTTGCGCCGACCCACTGCCATCCCCCCCACGCCTGGCCGATGCCCCAGCCCCACGGCGTGGCGATGGCCCAGTCCCAGTCGCGCGCGACAAAGGCGAGCCCACCCCCGGGCGAGAACTCGACGACGACGGCCCACGCCGTGTGCAGCAGGATCGCCACGGCGCTGGCGAACCAGGCCAGTTCGAGCGGAATGGTAAACGTGCGGGCATCGACGATGGTCATGGCCGTGAGCGAGGCAAAGAGTACGGCAACGACGATGAAGACGGGCCAGACACCCACGAACCCGTTCAGCCCCCACTCGGGCCTGATCGTGCCGATCGCAACGCCCAGAACGTTCGCGTTGGGCGAGATGAGGAAGCACATGGCGTAAAGGCCGACAAACAGAAGGCCGACAAACGCCTCGACAAGCGGGTATTCGGGGCTGATTTTCGACTTGCAGAAGCGGCACCGGCCGCGGAGCAGGAGCCAGCCGAGGACCGGGATGTTCTCGCGCCAGGTCAGCCGGGTTTCGCACGACGGGCACCGCGATGGCGGCGTGATGACGCTCAGGCCGAGCGGGAGGCGGTACACCAGCACATTGATCAGCGAGCCGACGCACGCGCCAAAAGCGAACGCGAACGCCAGCGGCACGATGATGCTCAGGGTCTCCGCCAAGTCGAGGCTCATGACGTGGGCATCCTTGCCGGGGTCGGAGGAGGGAACGAGGGAAAAATCCCGCGGTGAAGTCAGGCCTTGGAAGGCTTGGGGGCTTCGGCGTTCATCTGCGCGGTCAGGTCCGCGAAACGCTGCTCGGCCCTGGCCAGCAGAGTCTGGCAATGCTTCTCCAGCGCCTTGCCCCGCTCGTACGCGGCCAGTTGCTCCTCAAGGCCCATTTCGCCCGACTCGATGCGCTGAACAATGGACTCGAGTTCCGCGATCGCGGACTCGTACGGCATGTCGGCCGGAATGGGCGACGGGCCCGAAGCGGAGCCTGAGGATGGATGGTCGGTCGGGGCCATGAAGGAGAGATTAGCCGAAGAGACTCGGGCCGGTCGAATCCCCCGGGGGACGCTTGCGGGCCGGACGCGGCGAAGGCGTGAGCGGCCGGGCCGTCTGACCGTCGCTCTGCACCGTCGAGCGCAGTTCGCCGTCGGCCAGACGGGTCGTCAGCACCTGTCCCGGGCTCACGGCGTGGATCGAGCGCAGCACCGTGCCGTCACTGGCGAGCGTTACGGAGAATCCGCGGCGAAGCACGCCAGCAGGGCCGACGAGTTCGAGCTGACGCGCCAGATCGACCTGACGCTGGCGACGGAGGCCGATCGAATCCCCGGTGAGTCGCCGCAGATCGAGGCGAGCGTCCTCGAGGCGTCGCCGCCGCATTTCGAGCACCTGGCCCATGGCCACCGAGAGCCGAAGAGAAAACCCACGGAGCGCCGAGCGTCGGCGCTCATAGACCGCCGAAGGCCGCGCGCGTTCGAGGCTCGCCCCGAGTGTCGCCAGCCGCCGGCCGGAAATGCCCAGCGAGCGGAGCACGGCGGCGTTCATAGCCCGAGCGGTGGCGCGAAGTCGCTCTGAGAGCAGCGCGTGCGAACGCGAGATGAGCGAGGTCAGACGCTCGCTGGTCATGCGCACCTGCTCGCTCAGGGCGGCGCGATCGGGCGTGAGCCGCATCGCGGCCTGCGTGGGCGTGGCGCAGCGCTCATCGGCGACGAGTTCGGCGATGGTGGTGTCGGTCTCATGGCCGATCGCCGCGACGACCGGGACGGACGCATCGACGATCGCCTGAGCGACGATCTTCTCGTTGAAGGCCCAGAGGTCCTCCATGCTTCCGCCGCCGCGGGTGACGATGATGGCGTCGATGCCCAGGGCGCGGGCGTTGGCAGAGGCCCAGTTGATCGCCCGGGCGACGTGCGGCGCGGCGTCGGGGCCTTGCACGAGCGTGTCGATCAGCAGCAGGTCCACCGCGGGGCAGCGACGCCGCATGGTGTCGCGGACATCGGCCAGCGCGGCGCCGGTCCGGCTGGTGATGACCACGACTCGAGCGGGGAATGCCGGAAGCGGTCGCTTGCGGTCGGCATCGAACCAGCCGAGCGCTCGCACTTCCTGCACCAGCGCGCGGTATCGCAGTTCCAGAGCGCCGACACCGACGGGCTCGATGCGCTCGACGTAGAAGCTCACCTGCCCGCGCGGCGCGTAATACTCCACGCGGCCGGTGACGACGACCTCCTGCCCCTCGGCGAGTTGGAAGCCGACCGAGCGGATGCGCCCGGCGAACATCACGCAGTTGAGCACGCTCTGGCTGTCCTTGATCGCGAAGTACCAGTGCGTGCGGTGCGTGAAGTTGCTGACCTGCCCGATGACGCGGATGCCCGAGACGATGCGGTCCTTCAGCGCGCCATCGATCAGCGCCGCCAGCGCCGAAACGCTGATGGCCGGAGCAACACCCGGACCCGACCCCGCGGCGGGATCGGACGAGGGGCCGGTCGCCGCGTCGGCGCTCGCGGGCGAGGGCGACGCGGGGCGCGCTGGCGCGGGGCCGCCGGCGGTCGGGCGGATCATCTTCGCGGGATCAAAGGGAAGTCGATCCACTCTGCACCTCCGCGAGCCGGGCGATACCGGCGCGATAGCCATCGAGCACGCACGCGATGGAGGCGCTCGCCAGGCGGTCCTGTCGGATGGCCTCGCGGGCCGAACGCGAAAGGGCGCTCCAGGAGCCGGGCGAACGCGTGAAGCCGATGATCGCCGAAGCCCACGACTCGGCCCAGGCTTCGCCCGTGCTCCGCGGGATGACCATCGCCGTCGTCCCGTTGACGATCGCGCTGCTGGAGTCGTCCGGCCCGGCCAGCACGGGGACGCCCGCGGCCATCGCCTCGAGCATGATCGATCGCTGCTCGCCCGAGGACTCCGGGGCCAGCAGCAAGTGCGTCTGGAGCACCAGTTCTCGCTGCGACTCCAGATCGGCGATGAGCGAGATCGCCCCGCGCACGTCCCCGATGCCCGAGCCGCGGCCGGCCCAGCGGAGAATGGGGACTGTTCGTGCCAGGTCCGCATCGACGAACAGCAGCACGTCGACGCCGGCCTGTCGCGCGCGCGACACGCCGCGGATCACGGCCTCGATCGCGGCCGGATCGCGGCCCGACGCGGCGAGCGTGCAGCAGAGCGAGCGGTCGCTGGTCCATGGATCGCGGGGCGACTCGGGAATGTGCACACCCCACGGAGCCAGACGCACGTGCTGCGGGCCGAACGCCGATGCGCACTCTTCCATCAGCGCGGGGTCGGCGGCGAAGGCCAGCACGTGCGCCTGAGGCTTGGCGCTCGCCGCGGCTCGGGCCAGTACGCGGGCCTGGCCCCGGCGCCAGACCTCCACCGCCAGAAGAACATCGCCGGGCAGCGGCGAGGCCAGATCCTCCGGCGGAGCGGCGCTGATGCGGGCGATCGCCCGGGCGATGCTCGCACCGGTGGTCACGGCCTGATCGCCGAAGCAGTGAATCACGTCCAGCAGGCGCTCGCCCGGATCTGGCGGCGCGAGGGCCAGCAGCGATCGCACGAACGCGTCGGCTCGCAGCGATCGTGTGAAGGGCAGGCCCGTGTCGGCATAGGTGATGGGCGTGCTGTAGACCGCGGAGAATTCCACGGTGTTCATTGACGCGGGCAGGGCGTGCAGCACGCGGAAGCCATCATCCGCCAGGCCGACCTCCAGCCGCGCGAGCAGTTGGCGCTCGCGGGAGAGGAACGCACGGTCTGGGAGGATGAGTGCTCGCATGGAAGCGCGGTCTCAGGACTTGGCGCGCGTGGGGTCATCGGAGATGCGATAGTCCAGATCGGGCATGCGTTCGACGGCCTGGCCGATGCCGCGGGTGCGCCAGACGCCGACCCAGTGGTTGGGCTTGGCCTCGATGAGGGCGTATTCACCGGCTGGGCCGGGCTTTGGCGCCAGATCCGCCGGCGGCTCGTGCCACGGCCACCAGGGACGCACGCCCCGATCCGCATCGGGCAACTTGCGGAACTGTTCCTCGTTCTCGACAACCTCGCGGATAGTGACCAGCCGGTCGGACTTCTCACGTGTGTGCGGGATGCTGCGCAGGAGGCCGCGGGTGTACGGGTGCATCGGCTCGTCGAAGAGGTCGAAGACGTTCGCGTACTCGACCACGCGACCGGCGTACATGACGCAGACGACGTCGGCGTTCTCCGCGACCACGCCGAGGGCGTGCGTGATGAGCATGATCGCCATCTGGCGGCTTGCCTGGAGCTCGCGGAGCAACTCGAGGATCTGGGCCTGGATCGTCACATCCAGCGCGGTCGTGGGCTCATCGGCCAGCAGCAGCTTGGGCTGGCAGGCCAGGGCCATGGCGATCATCACACGCTGACGCATGCCGCCGGAGAACTGATGCGGATACGCGGAGAGTCGCTCTTCGGGTCGGGGGATGCCGACCTCGTTCATGGCCTGCACGGCGATCTGGCGAGCGACATCGGGCGTGACGCGCTGGTGCAGGAGGATCGCCTCCATAATCTGATCGCCGATGGTGTAGACGGGGTTGAGGCTCGTCATCGGCTCCTGGAAGATCATCGCGATGTCGTTGCCGCGAATCTTGCGGATCTGCGACTCGGAGTACGTGACAAGATCGGCCTGGCCGGCGTCGGTCTGGAAGAGGATCTGACCACGATCGAACCGGCCCGGCGGACGGGGGACCAGGTGGAGCGTGCTCATCGCGGTGACGGACTTGCCGCAGCCGGACTCGCCGACGACGGCGAGGGTCTGGCGCGGGTAGATCGTCATTCGCACGCCGTCGACGGCCTGGATGCGCGGGCCGGAGCGATTATCGAAACTGACGGCAAGGTCCTTGACCTGCAGCAGCGGCGTGCGCTCATCGAGTTTCGGCGCGGGCTTGGCGCTGAGCGGGGCGGCGGGGTTTGCGGGAGCGATGCTCATGGTGTGTCTGCTCGCGGATGATCGCGTCGGCTCAGACGCGGGCCTTCTTGAGTTTGGGGTCGATCGCGTCGCGCAGGGCCTCGCCGATGAAGTTGTACGCGAGCACGGTCAGGAAAATCGCGCCGCCGGGGAACACGGCCAGCCACCACTTGAACTCGCCTTCTGAACTGATGGCGCTGCTGAGCAGCTTGCCCCAACTGGCGCTGTCGACCGGGCCCAGGCCGAGGTACGAGAGCGTGGCCTCGATGCTGATGGCCGCGGCGATGGCGAAACTGGTGTCGACCAGCACCGGCGCGACGCCGTTGGGCAGCATGTGGCGGAAGAGCACCGAACGGAGCGACAGGCCCGAGGCCTGCGCCGCCTGAACGAAGTCCTGATTGCGGAGCTTCATGAACTCCGCCCGCGTGAAGCGGGCCATGCCGGTCCACGAGAACATGCCGATGATGGCCATGGTCCAGTATGTGCTGCGGAACTCCGACGGCAGGACCGACGCGGCGACGATGAGCAGGAACAGCAGGGGCACGGCCATGAAGACCTCGACCACGCGATAGAGCATGATGTCGATCCACCCGCCGAAGTACCCCATGATCGCGCCGATCGTCACGCCGATGACAAGGGCGATACTCGTGGAAACGAACCCGATGGAAATGGACAGTCGCGAGGCGTGCAGAAGCTGCGAGAGCACGTCCGCGCCGTCCTTGTCCGTGCCCAGCGGGAAGGTCGGACCAAGGGGTGCATCGATCAGGTCGATGAGCTCCGCGCGGCTCAGCGGCGCCGACCCGGCGGTGGCCGCACGCTCGCGCGCGCGGGTCAGTGCTTCGCCGGCACGCTCGCGGACCGGTAGCGGTGCCCCCGTGCGTTCAAGGGCCGCGGCGAGCTCGTCCCGGATGGACTCCACCTCGTCGGCGTTGAGCGGGAGCGACTGGCGCAGCAGCGTGAAGGAAGTCAGCACCTCGGGGGGGAGCCCCGTCGGGCCGATCGCCTCACCGGCGAGTCGCGCGTACTCGGCGATCTCCCGCCGCGTCGCACCCTGCTTGGTCGCCTGGCTCCACCGGAACGAGAGATCCGCCCGGACGGCCTCCGGAAGCAGCGGGAGCGCCCGGTTGACCTTGGCGTTGAGTTCGACTTCGAGGGCGGGCGTCAGCGGCACGCCGCGGGGCAGTGTCCGGGTGGACTCCTCGATCGCGCCGATCCATCTTGAAGCGCCGGGGGGCTTGCGGCTGAGTTCGCTGAAGCGCTGCATCGGCGACCACGGCAGCACCGTCCACGTTCCCGTGGCGTCGCCCCGGTAGACGCGGCTGGCGGCGTCGAAACTCCCGGGCGTCTGCTGCCACGTCACGCCGGATGAGTACGCGACGAGCACACCGGCCAGAGAGAGCACGACGACGCGGCGAACCATCTGGCCGTACGGCGCGAGCAGCATCAGCGCGCCGACGATGATCGAGACGACCGCACCGACGATGTACCCCGCGCCGGGCTGATCCACGAAAAGGGAGACGCTCTCGACGGGCTGGCCGGTGCGCTTGGCCTGCGTGCTCAGGTCCGCGAGCGTGTCTCGGGCGGCGTTGCCGATGTACGACTGGACATACGACGCGACGGCGAGCATCGCGATCGCGGCGATAAGGCCGGCGATAACGCTCCAGGCGCGCGTGGCGATGGACGCTCGCGGGCCAAGGAACGTGTACAGACCGCCCGCGGTGACCCATACCAGCAGCAGGATGTCGAGCGCTTCGAGCTGATCGAACAGCGGGAAGGAGGTCTGATCGTTCTGATGCAGGATGAGCGGATAGCCGCTGGCAAGGAGCGGCGCATAGACGCCGAAGAACGCGACGATGCAGAGCCAGACGATGGCGAAGACGGCGGTGGGTCGCTTGAGGACCTGCGAGAAAGCATCGGCCCAGAAGCCCTTGGCGGGGACGTGGCCGATACCCTGCATGAGTTGAACGCCGGTGACGCGTTCGAGTTTGGCCGGTGCGGGTTGGGTGGTGCTTGGGGGCATGGGGAGTCGCGGCGGGGCGTTACTTGTACGTGATGCGCGGGTCGGCCGCGGCGTAAAGGATGTCTGCCAGCAGAAGGGCCATGAGGTTCACACAGGCGATGATGGTCGTGTTCGCCAGGATCAACTCGCGGTCGCGCTGGTTGATGGCGTCGATCAGCAGCGAGCCCATGCCCGGGACGGAAAAGATGCGCTCGATCACCACCGAGCCGGCGAGCATCGCCGGGAAGATGGTCACGAACATCGTGATCAGCGGCAGCAGGCTGTTGCGGAACACGTGGGCGAGCAGAACGTCACCGGGCGCGACGCCCTTGGCCTTTGCCGTACGGACGTAGTCTGCCGAGAGGTTCTCGAGCATCGCCGCACGGGCCTGCTTGCTGAGCACGGCAAACCCGCCGTAAACCAAGCACGCCACGGGCAGAACCATGTGCCAGAGCGCATCGACGACATAGCCCGGGCTGCCGTCGGACGGCCAGAAGGTCATCGAGTCCGCGTCCTTGCTGAAGCGGCCGGCGGTTGGGAACAGGTTGAGGTGCTCCGGCGTTGCCAGGTACCCCAGCAGCAGCACGCCCGCCAGGACAACGGGAACGGAGTACAACCCGATGAAGATCCCGCCCAGCCCCGTATCGGCCCACGTTCCCTTTCGCACCGCGGCGAGCACGCCGCAAGGCACGGCGATGAAGTAGATGATCGGGAACGCGACGAGGTTGAGCAGCAGCGTCACGGGAAGGTGGTCGGCGATGAGGCTCGCAACGGGCTTGCCCGTGCTGAAGGCCACTCCAAGATCCGGCGGCGCGACGCTGAGCACGCCGGGGATGATCGCAAGGCCCGCCCCGGGGAACGGCTCGCTGGCCATCGCGGCAACAAGACGCTGACGAACCTCGACCGCGGCGGCCCAGGACGTGATCGCGGCGGGGCCGAGGCGCGAGAGCTCCTGCCACACGGGCGATGACTTGTTGGGCGCCAGGTCGGCCACGCGGCCGACGCGGAGTTTGTCGCCGGAGATGTAGTTCCCCCACTGCCCCCGCGGGAACTCGCCCTCGATGTACCGCTTGAGCGCATCGCGGAGCAGCGCCTCATCGGCGACCGCCGCGCTCCGGGCATTGACGTACTCGCGCTCCAGGCGGGCGAACGCCGCGGCGCGCTCGGCGTCGGGGGCGTCGCGGAACGTGCTCTCGATCGCGGCCCGGTCCAGTTTCGCCGGCTCCGGCAAGGTCTCGGCGAACCAGTTCCATGCGGGCGGGCGGGCGATCTCACGCGGCCGGGAGACGAGTTCTCCATCGGGCTTGACCAGGTCGCGCTGGCCGAACTTGATCGGGTTGATGCGCGTGAACCAGCGGACGTACTGGACCGGCCAGGGCTCGTTGAGCCCGTAGCGGTCCTCGAGCTTGGCGCGGGTGACGGCGATCGAGTTGGCGCTGGTCATGTTGCCGCCGGCAACCTGCAGCGAGGCACCGATGCCACCGGGGGACATGGCGATCAGAAAGAAGACAAGGAACGTGATCCCGATGATCGTCGGGATCATGAGCAGCAGGCGTCGGATGATGTAGTTCGTCATGCGTGCTCGCGTGCGGGGGGCGTGATGATCGGACGCTCGACGGCTGATGATCCATCAATTCGCCGGCTTGGGCGTCGACGCTCCGGCGCGGAAGTACTCGGCGGGCTCGAGACCCTTGGGATACATCACCACGTTCCCGACCTCCCGACGCACGAACCGGGTCCACGGCGGGACGCGAACGAACGTGTAGGGCTGCTCCTCGTGCAGCACCGCTTCGAGCTGACGCCAAATCGCCGCACGCTTGTCGGGGTCCAGTTCGGCGCGGCCCGCATCGATGAGACGATCGGCCTCGGCGTTGGACCACTGCGCGAAGTTGTCGCCCTGGTTCTTGATGCTCGAGGAGTGGAAGATCTGCATCGGATCGCTCTCGGGGGCGTTGGCGCCCCAGCCGAGTGTGATCGCGTCAAAGTCGCGCTGCTTGAGCAGGTCCTGGTACACGGACCAGTCCACGCTGCGCGGCTCGACGACGATGCCGATGGCCTGGAAGGAGTCCTTGACGAAGCGCGCGACGCGATCGGAGATCTCGCTGCCGCCGGCGTAGGTGTACTCGAACTGGAACTTCTCGCCCAGTTCGTTCTCGAGCACGCCGTCCTTGTTGCGGTCCTCCCAGCCGGCGCTCTTGAGCAGTTCGCGGGCGCGGGCCTGATCGAACGGCCACGGCTTGATGTCGGGGTTGGAGCCCGGGCCGTCGATGGGCTGGTTGCCCTTGGCGACGACGCCGATGCCCTTCCAGATGTCGCGGATCATCTTCTCGCGGTCCAGCGCGTGGGTCATGGCCTGACGAACGCGCTTGTCGCTGAACTTGGTGAGCTTGCCGTTGCGCTCGCCGCAGTTCCACGCGATGAAGGAGTAGCCCGAGCGCATGTTGACCCACTTGTTGAAGCGGGTGATGACCTGCCACTCCGGATCCTCGCTCTTGGAGACGAACTGCGGCGCCGAAGGGGTGATGATCTCGGCGTTGCCGGCGAAGAACGAATTGAGCCGGCCGATTTCCTCGTTGACGGCCTTGTAGCGCAGCGACGCCAGCGCGGGGCGCGGGCCCCAGTACTGCTCGTTTCGCTCGAGCACGATGTCCTCCGGCGGGGCCCACTGCTTGTCCACGCTCAGGTCGCGGAGGCGGAACGGGCCGGAGCCCATCAGCAGGCCCGAACTTCGGTTGATCTGCGCGGGCGTGAACTGCGAGTAGAAGTGCTTGGGAAGCACGAACATGCCCAGCGCGTTGTCGACGTTCGTGAACAGCCGCTTGCGGAAGGTGAACTCGACGGTGCGGTCGTCGATCGCCTCGACCTTTTCGATCGAGTCGCGCAGGATCGAGCGCGTGCGCTCGGCCTCGATCTGCTCATTCATGATGTACTCGTGGAACGTCCAGCGGAAGTCCTCGGCCGTGATCGGCCTGCCATCACTGAACCGCACGCCCTCGCGCAGGCGGGCACGCAGCCACGTTCCCTCCGGATCAACCTGCCACGCCTCGGCCAGCAGGCCCTCGGTGCGCAGCGTCCTGGGGTTCAGCGTCGCAAGGCTCTCGTTGGTCAGTTCCTGCACGCGGCGCGAGTAGACATCGGTGGAGATGAACGGCGTGATCTGCTTGGTCTGGGCCTCCCAGATCTCCGTGATCTCGCCGCCATCCTGGAAGCCGGGCTGCTTGCGCGGGTCGCTCGCCAGAGCCAGCGGCGGCTGACGCAGGATCTCCACACCGGGGCGGGCCCAGGAGTCGGCCGATGTCGGCGCGGACTTGGTCGCCGATGCCGAAGTGCCGGTGGTCGCCCCCGCCGTCGCCCCCGACGCGTTTGCCTGCTCCGAACCCGAGGGCACGACCATCACGCGGGGTTGCGAGCCGAGCCGCTCGACGACGCGTGTGTTCTCCGCGATCGACGCGGCGACGGCGGCGAGAGAGTTGTCGAGCCTGCCGACCTGCCCCTCGAGGCTGCGGATGCGCTCGAGCATGATGGTGTTCTGCTGCCAGGCCCGATCGATCTGCAGCCCGCTGAGAATGACCAGCAGGGCGACGATGGCGAGCATGACCAGCGAGACGAAGTCCTTGATCCCAAAGCGGTTCTGCATGCGTATCCCGTCACAAGGGCCGACTGAATGGAAGGAAACAAACGCCCCCGATGGCCGACGCCGCATCCCATGACGCGGGATGCGGCAACGAGGATCCGCAGTTTAGCGTCCCGCCCGTCCGCCGGCGGGTTCCCCGCCGCGGCGGCCGGTCCTGCGCCGAGCGGTCCGGGGACCACTCCGCGGCAAGTTCAGCGCGGCCGGCGGCGGGGGTCCAGCGCCTCGCGGAGCCCCTCACCGACAAAGTTCAACGACAACAGCGCCAGCCCGAGCAGCACGCAGGGCCACAACAGCAGCCACCACTGGCTGTTCACCAGGTTCAGCTCCCCCAGCCCATCGGCGGCGAGTTTGCCCCAGCTCGGCAGCGGATCATCCACGCCGATGCCCAGGAAACTCAGGAACGACTCCTGAAGGATCGCCTGCGGCACCGTGAGCGTCGCGTACACGATGATCGGCCCGACGAGGTTCGGCAGAAGGTGCCGCGTGAAGATGCCCCCGGGTGAAACACCGATAGCCCGCGCGGCTTCGACGAACGGTTGAGCCTTCAGGCTCAGGACCTGCCCCCGGATGACCCGGGCCATGGTCAGCCAACTGACCCCGCCGATCGCGACCAGGAGCGTGACGACGTTGATGCTCAGCCGCTGGGCCTGCGAGAGTTCGCCGACGCCGAAACGCTCGCGTGCCTGCACTTCCAGCCGAACGCGGGTCTCGGGGGTTCGCTGGGCCTCGGGCGTGCGGGCCAGTTCGGCATCGATGAACGCGACGGAGCGGGTCTTGGTGTCGCGGGCGCGGGCCTGCTGCCAGGCGTCGAGCGTGCCGTCGACGGCGACGGCCAGAAGAACAACCAGCAGGATGTACGGCAGGCCGTAGAGCACATCGACGATGCGCATCATCACGCCGTCGATCCGCCCGCCGAGGTACCCGGCCAGCGCCCCGTACATGGTGCCCAGGAACACGGCGATCGTGGCCGCGGCCAGGCCGATGCCCATCGAGATGCCCCCACCGACGAGGCACCGCACCATCACATCGCGCCCGAGCACATCCGTGCCGAGCAGGTACGTCGGCAGCGCGGCCATCGCCTGGTCGTACGTCACGACGGGCTTGGTCGCCAGCAGGGCATCGATGGTCACGCCCGTCTCATCGGCCCGCTGGCGGAGGGCCGAGTCGACCCCCAGCGACCAGATGCGGCCCTGGAGCGAGCCGGGGGCAAGTTCCGGCTCCGTCGCGCCGCCGGCGGGCCGCGGGATGTCGGGCCATGTCCAACTCGGCGGCAGGCGGAGCGCCTGGCGGTTCTGCAGGTCGAAGCGCACGACGCGCGGGGCATCATCGCCCGCGGCCTTCAGGCCCGGCGGCACCACCGCGCTGACCGTCCACGGAAGCGAGCCCAGGCACAGCAGGCCGATGATGGCGAGCATGCCCAGGCCGATCACGCCGGGAATGCTGCGAAAGAGCAGGCTCAGGCCCGGCAACGAGGCCGAGCGGGCGCGATCGAGCGTCGGCGCGAGGTCGCGCGGGCGCGGGGGGATGGGTGAGGCTGCGGGAGAAGACATCGCCCGCGAGCGTAGCCGAAGTGTGAAGAGTTGTGCGCGCGGGCCGAATCCACGAAGTGCCAGCCCCGGTGCGGTGCACGCGCCTGTAGAATCCCATCCATGAGACGAAGCTACGCCGACTCGTGTGCGCACTTGCAGAGCACCGGCCTTCTGGACCCCGGCGACATTCCGCCGATGCCCGAACACCTTCCCCAGTATGACGATCCCGAGCCGCTCGGCGTGAACTTCTTCCAGACTCGGGTGACGGGCGATCTGGCGAGACTGACGCTGCCGAGGACGTTCTTCGGCCATTCGGAGATCAGCGAGGCATCGTTCCGCGAGAGCGATCTGACCGAGTCAAATCTCTGCTGGTGCGACTTCATCGATGCAGACTTCACTCAGGCGAGCCTGCGAGGGAGCGACCTGCGAGCATCCAACTTCGAAAGAGTCCGCTTCACCAAGTGCGACCTCAGCGCGGCGGATCTGCGGCAGTCGGCATTCACCGATTGCGACTTTACGGACTGCATTTTGCGCGAAGCGAAGATGACCCGCGAACAAGCCGCGGAACTCGGCCTGTCGAAAAAACAACTGGCGGAGATTCATTGGCAACCGGACGATGGCGAGGAGCCGGGCGGGGGGTAATTCCGAGTGGCCGAGTGGCAAGTTCCGAAGGATCCTCCCCCGCTTGAAGCCATCAGATCCAGGACATGGGTGGCGCTCTGTCCGGAAGTGGGCAAAGGCCGCCGCATCGCTGGCCGGATCGGCCCGGCCCGCCGGGTCACCCGGTGCCGCCTTCCCGCCCGTTGCCGGTCCCGCCCCGGGCCGGGCCGGGCATCGCACCACGCAAGTCCGGGCCCGCCGATGATCGCAACACCGGCGAGCATCGCCACCGCCCCCGCCGCGCTCACCGTCGCACCCGCCGGGCGACCGGGCGCTCGAAACGACCGCCCGCCCATCCGCCGGGCGGGATGGGCCGCTCGCTATCGCCGCTCTTCCCTGACCTTGATCGTCAGCCCCGGAAGGAGAGCCCTGATTCTGACGATCTGCTCGTCGGTGACAGACCTTCGATCGAATTCAAGGACCTCCAAGTTCTTCAGACCCGAGTTCGCAGACCTGAGGACCGAAAGGCCATTGACCAACAGACGGCCGTCCAAGATGACGAGCGTCCGCAGGTTGCGCAGGCCCGTGCCCGCCACGAGGCCCTCGAGAGACTGATCGGTGATGAATCCAAGTTCGAGCGTCTCGAGATTCTTCAGGCCCGAGTCGGCAGACGCTAGAACCTTCTCCAACGCACCGCTGGTACCTCCATGAAGGCCGAGCGTGGTGAGATTCTTCAGGCCCGTGTCCGCCGCCGCCAGGACCGCGACGTCCTGTCCGGAAAAGGATGCTCGCGCGAGAATGAGCGTGGTCAGTTTCTTCAAGCCCATGTCGGGCGCAGCCAGAGCCCTGAGGCCTCTGGTTGTCACGGAGATCCACGACAGATCGAGCGTTGTCAGATTCTTGAGCCCCGTGTCCGGGGCCACCAGAGCAATGAGGCCGTCGTTGGTGATCTGGGTGGCGTCGAGGATGAGCGTGGTCAGGTTCTTCAGGCCCGTGTCGGCCGCCGCCAGCGCCTTGATGCCCTCATCGCCGACGGCGGTGTTGGAAAGGTCGAGCGTCGTCAGATTCTTCAGACCCGTGCCTGCCGCCGCTAGGGCTTTGACGCCCTCATCGGTGATCTCGGCGTACGTGAGGTCGAGCCCGGTGAGGTTCTTCAGGCCGGTGTCCGCCGCCGCCAGAGCCTTGAGGCCGTCGTCGGTGACGCGCTCACCCGCAACAGAAAGCCGGGTCAGCTCCTTCAGCCCCGTGTCCGCCGCGGCCAGCACCCTGAGGCCCTCATCGGTCGCAACTCTCCCCCCGAAGTGCAGCGAGGTCAGGTTCTTCAGGCCCGTGCCCGCCGATGCAAGGGCCTTGAGACCCTCAACGGTCATGATTGCGCCGCCGAGATCGAGCGTCCTCAGGCTCTTCAGCCCGGTGTCCGCATCGGCAATCGCCCTCGCCGTGTCGGCGGTCACGCTGCCCGTGACCCACAACTCCGTCCGCTCCATCAGCCCCGGCACGCGAGGAAGGTGTCGCAGCGCCGCAGCGCTCGGCGGTCGGAAGAAATGCAGCATGCCAGAGCGCGCGTCGTACTCCGCGCACGCCGCGAACGCCGCCGCGTCGCTGGCCAGTTCGGCCTGACGCGCCGCATCGTCCGCCCCCGCCGCGCCGCCGGGCACCGGTGCCGCGGGCTCCTGCGCTCCCCGCGCCGCGGCGTGCGCGGTGCCCATCGCCAGCCCCGCCCCGCCGATGATCGCAACACCCGCGAGCATCACCACCGCCGCCGCGCGTGCAATGTCGCCCGCCATGCCCGTTCGCCCGTGTGTCATGCGTGACCCTCCGCCGGGCGTGAGCAACGCACCGGTCATTGTCAACGATCGTACCCGCCGCCGCCACCACGCCCCGGCGGGGCCGGCCGGGCGACCGGGCGACGCTCACTCTCGCTCGATCGTGATCCCCGGGAAGCGGGCCCTGACGGCGGCGACGCCTTCGGCGGTGACCCTGGTGCCTCGAAGATCGAGCATGGTCAGGTTCTTCAGGCCCGTGTCCGCGGCGGCGAGGGCCTTGAGGCCGTCATCGGTGATATTGGTGCTCGAGAGGTACAGCGTGGTCACGTTCTTCAGGCCCGTGTCCGCCGCCGCCAAAGCCTTGAGCCCTTCGGCCGTGACGCGGGTGCCCGTCAGTTTGAGCCATGTCAGGTTGCCCAGCCCCGTGTCCGCCGCCGCGAGGGCCTTGAGGCCCTGATCGGTGATGGTGGTGCTCGAAAGGTTGAGCCAAGTCAGTTTCTTAAGGCCCGTGTCCGCAGCCGCGAGGGCCTTGAGGCCCTCATCGGTGATCCTGGTGATCGACAGATCGAGCGTGGTCAGGTTCGACAGGCCCGAGTCCGCCGCCGCCAGCGCTTTGAGGCCGCCATCAGCAATCTTCGTGTTCGTCAGATCCAGAACGAGCAGGTTCTTCAGGCCCGTATCCGCCGCCGCGAGGGCCTTGAGGCCAGCATCGCTGATCATTGTATAAGACAGCGTGAGCACCTGCAGGTGCTTCATGCCCGTGTCCCCGGCCGCAAGGGCCTTGAGACCGTCGTCGGTGACGGTCCGTCCGGAAAGGTCAAGCCACGCAAGACTCTTCAGGCCCATGCCCGGGGCGGCGAGGGCCCTGAGGCCGTCGGCGTTGGCAACGCCGTTGACCAGTTCCAGTCTGAGCAGTCCGCTCAGGCCCGTGTCCGCGGCGGCCAGAGCCTTGAGGCCATCGGCGGTCAGTGGTGTGCGGTCGAAGAGCATCCGTGTCAGACTCTTCAGACCAGTGTCGCGGGCGGCGAGGGCCTTGAGACCATCCGCCGTGATGGTCACGCGATCGAACTCCAGTTCGGTCAGGTTCCTCAGGCCCGTGTCTGCGGCGGCCAAGGCCCTGAGGCCATCGACGGTCAGGCGCGTCTCCGCGAAACCGAGCGATGTCAGATTCTTCAGCCCGGTGTCCGCGGCCGCAAGCACCCTCAGGCCGTCATCGGTGATGGTCGTGCAAAAGAGCATGAGCGAGGTCAGGCTCTTCAGGCACGTGTCCGCGGCGGCCAGGGGCTTGAGCTCCTTGTCCGTCAGCTCGGCGAGCGAGAGTTCCAGTCTGGTCAGACTCTTGAGCCCGGTGTTCGCGTGCGCGATGGCGCTGAGCGCTTCGGCGGTGACGCTGCCCCGGACCCAGAGCTCCGTCTGCTCCATCAGCCCAGGGACACGAGGAAGATGCCTCAGCGCCGCTTCGGTCGGGGGCCGGTTGAAGGTCAGCCAGCCCATCCTCGCGTCGAACTCCGCGCACTCTGCGAACGCCGCAGCGTCGCTGGCCAGTTCGGCCTGACGCGCCGCATCTTCGGCCCGGCGCGCTTCGTCATCCGCCCCCGCCGCTCCGCCCCCCGCCGGTGCCGCGGGCTCCTGCGCTCCCCGCGCCGCGGCGTGCGCGGTGCCCATCGCCAGCCCCGCCCCGCCGATGATCGCAACACCCGAAAGCATCGCCACCGCCGCCGCGCGTGCAATGTCGCCCGCCATGCCCGTTCGCCCGTGTGCCATGCGCGACCCTCCGCCGGGCGTGATCAACGCGCCGGACATTGTCAACGATCGTACCCGCCGCCCGCACCACGCCCTCACCGCATCCGTCGCGCGGACCCGCGACGCTCAATTCCGCTCGATCGTGATCGCGGGGAAGCGGGCCCTCACGGCGGCGACGCCTTCATCGGTGACCTTTGCGCCGCGAAGATTGAGCGTGGTCAGTTTGGTCAGCCCGGTGTCGGCGGCCGCGAGGGCCCTCAGGCCTTCGTCGGTGACTCCGGTGGTCCACAACATGAGCTTGTTTAGGTTCTTCAGGCCTGTGTCTGCCGCCGCGAGCGTCTTGAGGCCGTCGTCGGTGACGCTCGTGTGGTAGAGGCGGATGTAGGTCAGGTTCTTCAGGCCCGTGTCGGCGGCCGCAAGCGCCTTGAGGCCGTCGTCGGTGATTGTGTTGCCCGATAGGGAGAGCGTCGTCAGCTTCTTCAAGCCCATGTCCGGTGCGGCAAGGGCCTTGAGGCCGTCGGAGGTGATCCGCTCGCCCGCGAGGGCGAGATCGGTCAGGTTCTTCAGTCCCGTGTCCGGAGCGACGAGGGCTTTGGCACCGTCGTCGGTCACGGTGTTCGATCGGACAACGAGCCTCGTCAGGTTCTTCAGGCCCGTGTCCGTCGCGGCAAGGGCCTTGAGTGTCTCATCGCTCACGCTGGCTTCGAGCAGGCTGAGCGTGGTCAGACTCTTTAGGCCCGTGTCCGCCGCGGCCAGCGCCTTGAGCGCTTCATCGGTGACGCTCGGGCCCGAAAGGACGAGCGTGGTCAGGTTCTTCGGGCCCGTGCTCGCGCTTGCAATGGCCTTGATCGCTTCGACGGTGACCTTGCCGGAGATCCGCAACTCCGTCCGCTCGCTCAGCTCCGGCACGCGAGGAAGATGCCGCAGCGCCGCCGCCGTCGGCGGGCTGTTGAAACGCAGCATGCCAGAGCTCGCGTCAAACGTCGCGCACGCCTCGAACGCCGCCGCGTCGCTGGCCAGTTCGGCCTGACGCGCCGCATCTTCGGCCCGGCGCGCTGCGTCATCGGCCCGGCGCGGCGCGTCGTCCGCACCCGCCGCGCCGCCGCCCGCCGGTGCCACGGGCTCCTGCGCTCCCCGCGCCGCGGCGTGCGCTGTGCAAATCGCCAGCCCCGCCCCGCCGATGATCGCAACACCCCCGAGCATCGCCACCGCCGCCGCGCGTGCAATGTCGCCCGCCATGCCCGTTCGCCCGTGTGCCATGCGTAGCCCTCCGCCGGGCGTGCTCGACGCGCCGGTCATTGTCAAAGATCGTACCCGCCGCCGCCGCGACGCCCCCGCGGGGCCAGCCGCGCGGCCGGGTGACGCTCACTTCCATCGAATCTTGATTGTCGGGAAGCGGGCCCTGACTGCGGCGACGCCTTCATCGGTGACGCTGGTGAGTTCGAAGTTGAGGTTGCTCAGCATTTTCAAGCCCGTGTCCGCAGCGGCCAGAACCTTCAGGCCGTCGTTGGTGACGGCGGAGCCGGAGATGTCGAGCCAGCGCAAGTTCGTCAGCCCTGTGTCCGCCGCCGCCAGGGCCTTCAGGCCGTTATCGGTGACCTTGCTATACCCTACGTGCAGCGACATCAGGTTTTTCATGCCCGTGTCCGGGGCGGCCAGAGCAATCAGCCCTTCGTCGGTGACTTTGTGCCCGGCAAGGTCGAGCGCGGTCAGCTTCTTCAGGCCCGTGTCCGCTGCCGCAAGGGACTTGAGCCCTTCATCGGTGAGGCCGGTTCCCGAGAGTCTCAGATCGGTCAGGTTCTTCAGCCCCGTGTTCGGCGCCGCCAAGGCTTTGAAGCCTTCATCGCCGAGACTTTCTCCCGAAAGACTTAGCGAGGTCAGGTTCTTCAAGCCCGTGTCCGCCGCTGCAAGGGACTTGAGGCCATCGTCGGTGACGTTGGTCTTCCAAAGCGTCAGAATGCGCAGACGCTTCAGGCCCGTGTCGCGTTCGGCCAACGCCTTGAGGCCATCGGAGGTGAGGTTGGTGTTCACGAAGGTGAGCGTCTGGAGATTCTTCAGCCCCGTGTCCGCGGCGGCAAGGGCCCTGAGGCCGTCGGAGGTGATGGTGGCGTTTTCGAGGCTGAGCGAGGTCAGCTTCTTTAGGCCCGTATCCGCGGCGGCAAGGGCCTTGAGGCCATCGGAGCTGATGGTGGCGTTCTGGAGGTTGAGCTTGGTCAGGTTCTTTAGCCCGATGCTCGTGTGTGCGATGGTGCCGAGTGCTTCGGCGGTCACACTGCCCGCGACCCACAACTCCGTCCGCTCCATCAGCCCCGGCACGCGCGGAAGGTGCCGCAGCGCTGCAGCGGTCGGCGGGCTGTTGAAACGCAGCGTGCCAGAGCTCGCGTGGTACTCCGCACACTCTGCGAACGCCGCCGCGTCGCTGGCCAGTTCGGCCTGACGCGCCGCATCTTCGGCCCGGCGCGCCGCATCGTCCGCACCCGCCGCGCCGCCCCCCGCCGGTGCCGCGGGCTCCTGTGCTCCCCGCGCCGCGGCGTGCGCGGTGCCCATCGCCAGCCCCGCCCCGCCGATGATCGCAACACCCGCGAGCATCACCACCGCCGCCGCGCGTGCAATGTCGCCCGCCATGCCCGTTCGCCCGTGTGTCATGCGTGACTCTCCGCCGGGCGTGCTCGACGCGCCGGTCATTCTTCATGATGGTACCCCGTGGCTTCTGAATTGAGCTTCGAACTTTCTGCTTCGAGGTTTTGCCTCGCCCCCGCCCCCTCCGGCTCGAAGACTCGCCACCTCCCCCGGTAGGAACCGAGGGAGGAGCTTTCTGATTTGGTGATTTGACCATTTGACCATTTGGCCATTTGCGAAGCCGCCCCCTCGAGCTCGAAGACTCGCCACCTCCCCCGGTCGGTACCGGGTGAGGAGCGTGCTGATGCAGCGATTCGCGGCTGGACTTTGGACTCCGAGCGCTCGGGCCCTGACCCTGTCCTCCCCACTTCTCTTGCTCCCCTCCCGCCCCTCTTCTTCGCGTCTTCGCGTCTTCGTGCGCGCCTTGCCTCTTCCGAACCGGGACAAAAACAAAGCCGGCCCCGCTTGCGCGGAGCCGGCTTTGTCAATGACCCCAAGGGGATTCGAACCCCTGTTCCCAGGATGAGAACCTGGTGTCCTGGACCGGGCTAGACGATGGGGCCAGTGTGAACCTCGATTTCGGTCTCGAGGGCCCAGGACGGTGTGAGGGGGGAGTTTAGGAGCCTCGCGGCCGTGGTCAATACCCTCGCGCGGGTTGAACCCTCCGCCGCGGGGTCCGCCCCTGGTCGCGCCGGGCGGGGATTGGCCGTCATCGCAACCCCGACCTACCTTTTTACGTATTCCCTTCGCTGGTCCGCGATCGCCGCGGCCCGGTTCTGCTTTGCCCCATCTCTCGCCGACACACTCCCATCGAGCCTTGACCATGGAACTCATCACCCAAGCCGAAAAAGAGGCCATCGAGGCCCGGCTCCAGGCCCTGATCGACAACCGCGGCGTGATCTCCACGCGCATCGCCGAAGCGCGGGCGCTCGGCGATCTGAAGGAAAACGGCGACTACCACGCCGCGCGGGAGCAGCAGGGCATCGAAGAGGCCGAGATCCGCAGGTTGCAGGACCGCCTGCGGCAGTGCTCGATCGTCGATTCCAACCAGAAGGCCGACTTCGTGTTCATCGGCGCCACCGTGCGTATCCGCGAGTCCGGGAGCGATGAGGTCGAGCTGTTCCGCATTGTCGGCGAGCCCACGGGCACTGCGCCGGCCGACATCGTCGAGGTCACGGCCACCAGCCCGATGGGCGAGGCCCTGGTCAAGGCCCGCGCGGGCGAAGTCGTCACGGTCCGCACGCCGCGAGGGCCAAAGAAGTTCGAGGTCGTCGAGATCCTGTGAGTCGTTGGGCGTTCGGCGCTGCCGCGGCCGCCACGCCGCCCGCCGCAGCGCCAAGACCGCAACCGCCAGTTCCCACTCCTTGTCCGCACGGGGCCATCGTCGATGCCAACGTACCAACTCTCCTCCTCCGATGGCCGCGGCTACCTGTTCCCCATCGGCGGAACGCCGCTGACCATCGGCCGCAACAAGGACAACGTGCTGGTCCTCAACGATGAGGCCGCAAGCCGCTACCACTGTGTGCTGCTTCTGGATGAGACGGGCAACCCGGCGCTCCGCGACCTGGGCTCGCGCAACGGCACGCGGCACAACAACGAGAAGATCTTCAACCAGACCGTCACCATCAACCCCGGCGACTCGGTCAAGATCGGCACCCACTCGTTCGTCATCGAGACCGAGGAGACCATCGGCGAAGTCCGCACCAAGGCCAAGGGCAGGGCCGCCGCGAGCGAGGAATCCGGCCCCGCATCCGGCTGGTTGGGCGATATCTCAACGGTCATCACGAACCTGCCGCCCAAGGGCGAGGGCCTGGATGCGGTGACGCTGATCGACGCCGCGGGCAACGCCTCCGGAGCGCTGGGCGGGGAGAGCGAAGGACCGCGCGCGATGCGCATGATGCTGCTCCTGGCCGCCAAGAGCCGCTGCACGGACCTGCACCTTGAGCCCAAGCAGAACGTCTGGAGCCTGCGCATCCGCGTCGATGGGCAGATGGTCTCGGTGTGCGACTTCCCCGAGAAGGTCGGCCAACTGGTGCTGGGCCTGGTCAAGACCGCGTGCCTCATGCGAATGGCCGCGGACTCGGCGGTGCAGGACGGGCGCTTCGGCTGCAAGCTCAAGGACCGCCGGGTCGACTACCGCGTGTCCATCACGCCGTCGGTGCACGGGCAGAAGCTGGTCATCCGCGTGCTGGATTCGGCGATCGCCCCGCGATCTCTGACCGAGCTGGGCCTGCCGCCGTACATGTACGAGCGCGTCCGCAAGGTCTCGCAGAAGGAACAGGGCTTCGTGCTCGTCTGCGGGCCGACGGGATCGGGCAAGACCACAACGCTGTACAACGCTCTGCGCGAGATCGACCGCGAGACGACCAACGTCGTCACGATCGAGGACCCGGTCGAGTACCAGCTCGACAACACCACGCAGATTCCCTGCGATGAGAGCAAGGGCAACACGTTCTCCAACCTGCTCCGCTCGGTGCTGCGTCAGGATCCCGATGTGATCCTCGTCGGCGAGATCCGCGATGAGGAGACCGCCCGCACGGCCATGCAGGCCGCGATGACCGGCCACCTGGTCTTCTCGACGGTGCACTCCAAGGACTCGATCTCGGCCGTCTTCCGCCTGCTGGACCTGAAGGTTGAGCCGTTCCTGGTCGCAAGCTCGCTCGACCTTGTGCTGGCCCAGCGCCTGGTCCGCCAGCTCTGCGACAACTGCAAGGCGCCGGTGCGCATCAAGCCCGGCGAGAGCACGAGGCTGGGCAAGTATCTCGAGGGCAAGAACGAGGTGTACGTCCCCGTGGGCTGCGCCGCGTGCCTGAAGACCGGCTACCGCGGCCGCAAGGCGATCTACGAGATGCTCGACTTCTCCGATGAGCTCCGCGACATCGTGCTCAAGGAGCCGAACATCACGAGCATGAAGAAGGTCATCGAGAAGGGCCTGTTCACGACGCTGCAGCAGTCCGGCTGGGTGCTGGCGTCGCGCGGCATGACGGACCTTGAGGAAGTCGACCGCGTGGCCGGCGGCCACTGAGGCCCGCGGCCGCGCTGCGATGCCGCGCGGTGCCGCAACGAGCACGCGGCCGGGGTGTTCGCGCCTCAGCCGAAGCGGCCGGTGACGTACTGCTCGGTCTCCGGGAGCCTGGGATTCTGGAACAGGTCCGCGGTTGCGCCGTACTCGACCAACCGGCCGAGGTACATGAACGCGGTGTAGTTGCTCACGCGCGTGGCCTGCTGCATGTTGTGCGTGACGATGACCACGGTGATCCGCCCGGCGATTTCGCGGATGAACTCCTCGATCTTGATCGTGGCGATCGGATCGAGCGCCGAGCAGGGCTCATCCATCAGCAGAACCTCCGGCTCGGCCGCGATGGCCCGGGCGATGCACAGCCGCTGCTGCTGACCGCCGGAAAGCCCGAGCGCCGACTGGCGCAAGCGGTCCTTGACCTCGTCCCACAACGCGGCGGAGCGCAGCGCCCGCTCGCAGGTTTCCGCGAGCACCGAGCGGCGGCGCTCGCCGTCGATACGCAGGGCGTAGACGACGTTCTCGAAAATGCTCATCGGGAAGGGGTTGGACCGCTGGAAGACCATGCCGATGCGCTTGCGGATGTCGATGACATCGACGTTCGGCGCGTAGATCGATCGCCCGGAGAGGATCATGTCACCTTCAATGCGGACGCTGTCGATCAGGTCGTTGAGGCGGTTGATCGATCGAAGGAGCGTGGACTTGCCGCAGCCGGATGGCCCGATCAGCGCGGTCACGCGGCCCTTCGGGATGTTCATGCTCACGCGGTGGATCGCCTTGGACTGCCCGTAGAAGAGCGAGAAGTCCTGGACGCGCAGGATGTGCTCCTCGCGCAGAAGGCTCGGGTGCAGTTCGGGCTCGTAGGGCGCTCCGGCGCTGACGGCCTCGGCAACCGAACGGCGGCGGGTGTTCTCGGGTGGTTCCTGGACGAGCATCTCAGACTCCGAAGGGGCGGCTCAGAAAGCCTCGCCCATATAGCGCTTCCGCAAGTTCGAACGCAGACGGATCGCCGCGATGTTCAACAGAACGACGACCGCGATAAGCAGCAGGGTGGTGCACCAGACGATCGGCTTGGCGGCCTCGCTGTCGGGGGCCTGAAAGCCCAGGTCGTAGATGTGGAAGCCCAGGTGCATGAACGGCCGCTGCAGGTGCAGGAACGGCGGCTCGCCGGAGACGGGCAGTTCCGACGCGAGCTTCATCACGCCGACGAGCATGATGGGCGCGACCTCGCCCGCGCCGCGCGCCATCGCAAGGATCGTGCCGGTCATGATGCCGGGCATGGACCGCGGGAGCACGATGCGGCTGACGGTCTGCCACTTGCTCGCGCCGCAGCCGTATGACCCCTCGCGCATGGACCGCGGCACGGCGGCGATGGCCTCCTCGGTCGCGACGATGACGACCGGCAGCGTGAGCAGCGCGAGCGTGAGGGCGGACCAGAGAAGGCCCTTGCTCGCAAAGGTGCCGCCGTCGCGATGGGCGAAGAAGCCGCCGAAGTACGGCGTGGTGACGATCAGGGCGATCGCGCCGAAGGCGGCGATGAACCACATGATCGCCGCCAGCGCAGCGGGCGTGAGGAGTTTGCGGACGCCTCGCACCTGTTCCTGCCGACGGTCGCCGGAGAAACGCCCGGCCAGGAGGCTTGCCGCGAAGGCGACGGCGACGACGATCAGCAGGGCCACCACCGCGATCCACCACCCCGTGCGCTCCATCGGGGCCTCAGGCCCGCGATCAACAAACCGCCCGACCCCGACGACAAAGAACGAGTACCCGAAGATGCCGTAAACGATCGACGGCACACCGGCGAGGTTGTTGATCGCCACGCGAAGGGCCGAAACGACGGGGCCCTGCGTGGCATACTCACGCAGGTACACCGCGGCGATGACGCCCAGCGGCACAACCGCGACCGACAGCAGAATCGTCAGCAGCACCGTGCCGAAGATCACGGGGAACACGCCGCCCTCGGTGTTGAAGGCCCGCGGCGCCGAGGAGAGGAACTCCCACCATCGCGACGCGTAGACCGAGACCTTGCCGGCGAGGTCGAGCGAGTTGGGCTGCACGATCCGCACCAACTGCGAGATTCGCATCGGCTCGGCGGGCTCACTCTGGGTCAGCGGGGCGAAACGCCGCGAAACGGGATCGGTGAGCACCACGCGGTGCATCGCGTCACGCTCATCGAGCACGCGCAGCCGCTCGCGCAGGATCTCGAACTGCGTGTTCAGGTCGGCCTGCAACGCCGACTCGGATGCTCGCAACGAGGCGACCTGCTCGGGTGTGACCTCTCGCAGCCGGAGCGGATTCTCCATCGCGGACAGCAAGACGCCGGCCAGGGCCACCGACGCGAGGCCGAAGGTCACGACGCGGGTGGGGATCGTCGGCGAGCGCCGCACCGCCACCAGAGCGCCAGCGCCGGCCGCGATCGCGACGACAAGGCCACCGAGCCACGCCGCGGGGTGAAGCGGACGGGTCTGCCCCCGCATCCAGCGGTCAAGTTCGAGTTCCGCCGAGCGGATGCGCTCGCGCGAGGCGGTGAGCTGCGCGTTGATCCGCCCGACCTGCGTGGTCTTGATCGCTTCGATCTCATCACGCCGCGCACGTGCCTCGGCCATCAGCGGGCCAAGTTCCGCCAGCACGCGCGAGGCGTCGCCCTCGTGCAGGAACCGGCGCTCGCGGAAAGAGGCGGCGGTGACCGAGGGGTCGATGCCCACGCTGGTTGGGTCCGTGATCGGCTCGAGGTCGAGCGGGGTGGCTTCGATCCGGGCGGCGGGCGGCAGCGAAGCGGCGCGTTCGTCCAAGATCTCTCGCGTGCCGAACGTGTCGAGCACGATCGCCGTCGGCACGCCCAGCCACACCGACCACTCCGTGCGTTCGGCGAGAATCAAGTCCTCGCGGCGCTCCGTCGAGTCGATGCGATAGATCGGCACGTAACGGAACGGATTCGGATTGAACTCGCGATTGCCAACACGGTACAACCGCTGAATCAATCGGCCCTGTTCGTCGATGCTCCCCGTCGGGAGCGTGCCCGCGGCCTTCATGGCCATCGCCGCGGCCTTCTCCTCGGTGCCGGCCTCGAACGGTTCATCACGGATCGGAACACCCACAAACTGCTCGGTACCGCCCGACCCGGCACCCGGTCCGGCACGGAGCGACACCAGTTCGATCGGTCTCGGCCAGAATGCCGATGCACCCCCCACCACGACGGTGGTCAGCAGTGAGATGATCAGCAGCAGGCACACGCACAACGCCGCGCCGGTGAGCCAGACCATCGGCTCGCCCCGCGCGTGCAGCGGTGTGGAGCGAGACGCTCGCGGCGCGTGACTACGCGGGTTGGCGGGCGTCGCGGTGGTCACAGGTTCGCCGACCTCCGGCGGACGCGGATGCGAACAAGTTCAGCGAGCGTGTTGATGAAGAACGTCAGCGCAAAGAGGCACAGCCCACCGAGGAAGAGCACCCGCAGCTGCGTTGAACCCTCCGGCGCTTCGGGCATGCTCACGGCGATGTTGGCCGCGAGCGTGCGAAAGCCGTTGAAGATGTTCCATTCCATGATGGGCGTGTTGCCCGTGGCCATGAGCACGATCATGGTCTCACCCGCGGCACGTCCCAGGCCGATCATCACGGCGCTGAAGACGCCGGACATCGCCACGGGCAGAACCACGCGCGTCGCCGTCTGCCAGCGCGTTGCGCCACATCCAAGCGACGCCGATCGCAGGCTCGCGGGCACCGCCGAGAGAGCATCCTCGCTGATGGTGTAGATAATCGGGATCACCGCAAAGCCCATGACGATCGCGACGACAAGGCTGTTGCGCTGCTGATACGAGCCGAGGATCGAATCTCGGGCATCAAAGCCCAGTCCGGCGATCAAGCGAGCAAGGACAAACGCCGCCGCCGCGGCGACCACGAGCGTCACGCAGAACTTGATCAGTTCGATGACCGCCGCGGATGTGCCGTATCCCGCGATCGGCAGGGTGCCGATCATCGGATCGACCAGCCGCGAGCGCAGAAGAACGCTCAGCACGATCATCGGCGGGGCCAGCATGACAAACCACCCGGGCCAGACCGCGGCGATCGATCCATCCAGCCAGCGACGGATACTCGGACGATCCAGCGCGTCGCGTGCGATGACCTCGCTTATCGCCGGATCATCGACGCTGCCAACAGGCCGCACGACCAGCCCGGCCTGCGCGGCAAGGCCCGACTGCCGCAACAGCGCCGAATCATCCGCGGTCACGGCCATCCGATCTCGGAGGGCCTCGGGCCACTGCTCTCTCGGCACGACATCCACCGAGCCCGCCAGCACGAGCTGGTCGTCGCGTGAGGGCGTGAAAAGCGCCCGCTCAACGAGCGGCGCGGCGAGAGATGTGACGCCGAGCGCGCCAACGACCACGGCGCTGACCAGACCCAGGTGGGCCAGCGTCCGCAGCCGAGCGGTCAACCTGATCGGGAGCATCTGCCACACATACGCCGCGAGCAACGCGCCAACGGGCACCGTCACGAATGCCAGAAGCACGAAGGGAAGAGTGTCGCGGAGCAGCGGCGCAACCACGAGCGCCGCGACAAAGCCGAGCACGACCGACGGGAGCGAGGCCATCATCTCGATCACGGGCTTGATCGATGATCGCACGCGCGGGTGGAGGATTTCGCTCGTGTAGATCGCCGCGAGAATCGCGATGGGCGTCGCGAACAGCATCGCGTAGATCGTCGCCTTGATCGTGCCGAAGATGAGCGGAACGAGCGAGTACTTGGGCTCGGCGGAGTCCTCGCCCTGGCTGGCGGCGGTCGTGAACGACGGTGCCGCGTCGCCTTCGTACCACACCTTGCCGAACAGCGAGCGGAGCGAAACTTCGGGGTGTCCTCGCTGCACACCAAAGGTGGCCAGTTGGCCCGACGGAGTCAGCACGGCCATCGCATCGCCCCGAGGAGATGCGGCGACAAGCCCGGCCGAACGGTCCTTGTCGCTGCCGGTCACTACCGGCAGAGGCTCAATGACACTCGGAATCTTGCACACCAGCCGACCGCTGGTCATATTCCGCACGATGAGTTCGCCGGAGGCGTGCAGCGATGCGATCGAGCGATCACGCTGGGCGGGCAGCAGTTTCGTCACAGCGCCCGTCGCGCCATCGGGCTCGTAGCGATGGGCCACAACAAGTCGCCGCCCGTCGGGCGTCGAAACGCTGAAGGCCTGCGCAGCGAACGCTCCGACAACCGCGCCGGCGGAGTCGCCGAGCACGAGCGTCCGTCCGCCCAGGAGCATCTCCGCGCTGGTGACCTTTCGGCCCGGGGGAAACGCCTCCGTACTGTCGGCCAGAACAAAGGCGCCGGTGCCCGGGCGGGCGTAGCGATCGACGCGGCCCGATTCGTGGACGCCGAAGATCTGCTCGCCGTCTCCCGACAGCAGCAGCCATTGCGGCAGCGGGCCGACGCCGTCCGGACCGCGGTCGATCTTGACGACTTCACTGGTCAAACGCACGCGCGGTGCTCCGCCGCCGAGCGGCCGCACGGTCGTAACGCGGCCCAGAACGCACGTCGCGTCCTGACGGAGCGCCAGGATCCACTCGCTCGCCCCGGTCGAGCGCAAGTCGATCGCGATAATCGGCCCCGAGCCCTGTTCGAGCCGCACGGGCGGAGCGATGGTCACCGCGGGGACCGTCCGCCGAATCCTGCCGAGTGCGCTGCGTTCGGCATAGCCGCCGGAAGCGATCTGCAGCCGCTCACCGATCGCAAGCGCCCGCTCCTGCTCAGTCTCGTTGATCGGCTCGACCGTGTCGGCCCGGAACCCAAGCCGAAGGACCACGATCGAGCCGTCAGAGAGTCCGAGCGCGACGGCGCCGCTCGGCGTGACCGGGGCTCGGGCGGAAACGGTCGTTCCGTTCGGGAGCGTGACGGCCGCGACGCCCGAGACGACCGAGCCATCGACAAGGCTCACCGCGTGAACCGCACCGTCGAAGTCGACAACCAGCGCGGCGCCCGCGTTGTCGTCGATGAGCATGTCGCCGGCGGTCGATGCGAGCGTCGCGGGAATCGCGAAGCGACCGCGCATCTCGGCGTGCCCCGGCACCGCCAGGGGGAAAACGACCGAGAGCAAGGATGCGAGGATTCCAAGGACCGCGACGATCACGCCCAGGCCGCCGACCGTCACGACCACGCGAGCGACCGCATCGGTGATGCGGACTCGCGGGCGCGTGACACGAACGCGGCGCGAGCCTTCGGAAGCGGAGGTCGTGCTGGCGGGCGTTGTCGTCATTCGACCAGAGACCGTCTTCCTGCTGAGGCCGATCGCCGAGACGTCGGCGGGCCGCCGACGATGTTTGTGTTCTCGGAGGGGCGGGGAGTGATCCGCGCGGTTCCTCGCCGCGTCGGCTCAGACGGATGCCGAGCGGTCCTTGCTCGAACGGATCAGAACGACGCCTTGATGCCCACCTTTGCGAGTTCTTCGCGGGCGATCTCGGCGGGGACGGGGATCTCGCCCACCTTGATCACCGCCTCCTGACCCTGTCGGCTGAAGACAAAGCGCAGGAACTCGGTCCGCAGCGGGTCCAACTCGGTGCCGGTGCGATGGTTGACATAGAGCAGCAGCGGACGGGCAAGGGCGTACGTTCCGTCGTACGCCGCCTCCTGCGTCGGAGCGACCGCCGCATCGCCATCGGCGGCCTTGATGCTCACCGGCTTGACATCGGCGGTACGGAACCCAACGCCCGAGTACCCGATGCCGAAGCGATCGGTCGCAAGCGCCTGAACGACTGCCGGGGATCCTGGAAGTTCGACGACCGTCGGCTTGAAGTCTCGGCCGCTGAGGGCCACCTGACGGAAAAAGTCTGCGGTGCCGGATGCGGTGTTGCGCCCGTACAGCGCGATCGGCTTGCTCGCCCACGCGGCGTCGGTAACGCCGATATCGGCCCACGTCATGTTCTTGCCGTCGACCGAGAAAAGCTGCCGCACCTGCGTAAGGGTCAGCTCCGTGATCGGCGCATCCTTGTGCACGAAGACCGCCAGGCAGTCGATCGCGACGCGGAGCTCGGTGGGCTTGTAGCCGAACTTCTTCTCGAATCGGTCGAGCTCATCGCTCTTCATCGGCCGCGACATTGCGCCAAACTCGGCCAGACCATCGATGAGCGCGTTCGGCGCGGTCCGCGAGCCCTTGCCCTCGACCGAGTCCTTGATGTTCGGATAGAACTTCTTGAACTGCGTGAACCACTCGGTCACGAGGTTGTTCATCGTGTCAGAGCCCGCCGAGCGCAGCTGCCCGGCGACACCCTGCGCCGCGACATAGCTCGGGAGCGCGGTATCGATCGACCCGTGCGCTGCATGGCCCCCGTGCCCGGAGGCCTTGTCCTTCTCGGGCGTGTCCTTCGGCTGACCCTCGGGCGCGACCGCGGCCAAGGCGAGACTGGAGGCCGCCACGAATGCCGCAAGGAACGGCGCAAACGGCCTCTGCATCAACGACTTGAACGGGCTCAGCGCAGTGCGGTCGCGGAAGGAGGAAGCTGTCGCGGTGGGACGCATGTCGGGCTCCGGTTCCGGTAACGATGCCGGAAGTCATGGGTCGATCGGTCTCCCGGCGAGCCGCCGCAAGCACAACGCGAGCGAGGCCGCCGTACAACCGATGGGGGATTGTCTGCCGATGGTCGTAGGATTAAAGCAGCAAAGTGTGAAGACTCAGTTAACGAGCAGGCGTCTGCGCGGGAGAGCTCGCGGGCGTTGGGGTCGCGCCCGGCACCGCTGCCGCCTTTTCCGCGAGCAGTTCGTCGATCTTCCCGAGGAACGCCTTGTCATTGGGGGCTACCCGCGGGCCGAAACGGGCCACGACCTTGCCCGTACGGTCGATCACGTACTTGGTGAAGTTCCAGTCCGGGTCGCCGCCCCCATCCTTCGAGAGGCGCGCGAAGAGCGGGTGCTGGTCGCTGCCCTTGACGGAGACCTTCGAGAACATCGGGAACGTGACGCCGAAGTTGGTCGAGCAGAACTTGGCGATCTCCGCATCGGTACCGGGCTCCTGCCCGCCGAAGTTGTTTGCGGGAAAGCCGAGAACGACCAGCCCGTCGTCCTTTCGTGACTTGTACAGCTCCTCCAGACCCGCGTACTGCTTCGTGAAGCCGCAGCGACTGGCGACGTTGACGATAACGACGACCTGTCCGGCGTATGCCGCGAGGTTCGCGTCCTTGCCGTCGATGGACTTGACGGTGATGTTCAACGGATGGTCCTTTGCGATGCTCGGCGGAGTCTGTACAACAGGGGCGGATGAGGCGGGCGCGGGGGCGGGGGCGGAAGCGGGGGCGGCCGGCGTCGGTGAAGGTGCGGACGGAGCCTCGGGGGTCGGAGACTGCGCGCTGACGAGGCCGCCGAGGGTGAAGACGCTGAGCATGATGGGAACAGAAGTGGATCGGAACATCGCGTCGGTCTCCGTGGATCTGGTTTCAGCGACGGTTGGTGGGCCTAGACGAATCTGGCCGCCGCCAAAGCTGATCCGGACGAACGAAGCGTACGCGCTCGATCTACGCCGCCAAGTGCCAACCCTGGGCCGGGCTGGCCGAGGAGACCGCCGCTCGGTGCGACGGGACGAGCGGCCGCGACAGCGTACCGTCCGCATGCGATCAGATTCCGACAGAGGCCGGCCCATGTGCCCGTACGCACACTGCTCCAACGAAAAAGGCCACCGCGCGGTCGCGATGGCCTCTGTGTGCCGGGCATCAAGAATGTCAGGCGGAGACGCAACGCGACGCCCATGTGGGCGCTCTTGACGGCACTCTCGCGACACTCGATCGGCAGGAACACCGAAGAGGTCGATTACTTCTTCATCGCGTCCTGAACGCCCTGGGCGCCGCTCTCAACCTTCTTCGCGGCGTCGCTGGTGGCCTGCTTGGCCGCGTCGACGGCCTTTGCCGGCTCGGACTTCTTCTCGCAGCCACCGAGGGTAAGGCCACAAAGGATGATGCCGCCGACCATCATGGACGAAACGATGCGCTTGCTCATGTTCTACTCCAGGGCGATCTGGTGCTTCCATCGGTCCGCCGCACACACAGCGAATCGGGCGTCAAGTCCCCTTGCCCCGAACGGTCGATCTCGAGCCGATGGTCGCACATTTGCCCTACGGGATCGAGTGTAACACGTTCCGCGGAACGATGCAACGCCGATTTGCGTGGCAAGACCGAGGGTGACCCATGGAAACTGGCCCGAGGTTGTTGCCCAGCCGCCCGCCGGACATCGGCAAGGGGCGCTCGGAAACTCCGAGCGGCGGCAACCCCGCGAAGGTGGGGACAGCACCGGCTGCGCCCCCCTCCACTTCGCTTGACCTCGCCGCGGCGTAGCGCTTGACTTGAGGATGCTCCTGCTTCGACGTGCTGTTCGCGCCTCGCTGCCGATTTCTCGCGGCGTGGGCGATTCGCCCGACGCGTTCATCGCTCGCGGCGTCAACGGCTTCGGCGGCGTGCCGGCAATGGATGGGGTCGGGTTCTTCTGCGAATTGATCATCACGTGCAAGGGCGAGCCCGATGCACGCACCGGCTACTTCAAGGACATCAAGGTCATCGACGACGCCGTGCGCGGCTCGGTGCTGCCCGGGCTCGCGTCGGCGATCATCGCTCGCCCGCGCACCCATCCCGCGGCGGTTCTGGGCGGCTTTATGGATTCGCTCGACGCCAAACTCGGCCGGGGGTCGCTCGTCAGCGTGCGGTGGAACCTCACGCCGATGTACAACGTGGAGGTCTTCATGCCAACGACAAGTTCATCGGCACCGGCGTTTCTGATTCGGCAGCGGTTCGAGATCGCCGCGGCGCATCGGCTGCACGCCGAGACCCTCAGCGACGAGGAAAACCGCGCGATGTTCGGCAAGTGCAACAGGCCCAGCGGCCACGGTCACAACTACGTGATCGAGCCGTGCGTGCGGGCCGAGTTCTGCGAATCGCCCATGACGCTGGCGATGCTGGAATCGCTCGTGCACCGCACGATTCTCGAGCCGTTCGACCACACGTTTCTGAACATCGATACCCCCGAGTTCGACCAACGCGTCGGCGGCGTGAACCCCTCGGTCGAGAACATCGCACGCGTGTTCTACGAGCGACTGGCCCCGCAGGTACTCGCCCATGGCCACGCCAGTCTTGAGAGCATGACCGTCTTTGAGACGGAGAAGACCAGCGCGACTTATCCGGCATGATCCGGCTCGGTGCGACTCGGCGCCCGCGCGGTCAGCCGCGTGACCGCACGTACGCAAATGCGATCGCGAACAGCAGCAGCAACACCCCCGTCAGCAGGGCGGCATAGGTGGCAATGGCTCTCCGCATGGCGAATGCTCCCGGCAAGTCGATCGTCAGAGAACAGAATCCGGCGTCCGTTTACACGAGGTTGAACTTCTCCGCGTGAATGTCGCCTATCGGCACGCCGAGGCTGCGGAGCGCTCGCTCGACGGCGTCCATCATGACGGGCGGTCCGCAGATGAAGCACTCGAATCGACCCTGCGAAAAGTCCACATGGCGACGGATTACATCCGCGGTGAGCATTCCCCGCTCACCGGCCCAGCCGTCGTGCGGGCGTGAAAGAATGTGCACCAGTCGGAGGTTCGGCAGTTCGCGGGCCAGTGCCGCGAGCTCGTCGCGATAGGTCGTATCACTCCAGGTATTGGTCGCATAGAAGAGCCACAACGGGCGCTCGTGCGGCTGATTGCCAGCGGCGATACCCGCGGCTCGGTCGCGAGCCTGCCGATCCGCAAAGGTCCGCAGGTGGCTGATCATCGGCGTGATCCCGATGCCGCCGGCGATGAACACATAGCCGGGGGCGTGCGGGTGACGATCTGCCGACAGCGCACCAAATGGACCATCGATGTACACGCGCTGCCCGGGCGAGAGCGTCGGGATCCGCGACGAGAAGTCGCCGAGTTTCTTGATGGTGAACTCGATTTCGGGACGCTCCGCGCTCGAACTGAAACTGAACGGATGCTCTCGATCGCTCAGAGGCGACGCGAACGCCGTCAGCCACGCGAACTGCCCGGGCTGGAAGCGGATCCCGGCGTGCGAAACGGGCCGGATCGTCAGCGCCGCGGCGTCGCCCAGCTGCGGACGCACGCTCACCACTTCGTACGGTTCGCGCAACTCGCGCAGCGGCTTGAGCAGCCGAACATGGACGATCAGCGCGACCCACGCCAGCGTGTACCCGCCCCAGAGCCACCGCTGGAGCGGCTCGGCGAGATAGTGGCCCACGCGCATCACATGAACCACCGCAAAGGCGATCGCCAGCACGCCCAGAATCGCGTGCCAACGACGCCAGCGGTCATACTCCATGCGCAGTTGTGCGCGATAGACGCTGACGAGAATCAGCAGAAAGAGCGAGAGGATCGAGGCCGTTCCGGTCCAGAACGCCAGCGGATGCGTGTGCCAGCGGTCCTTCATCGTGTCCCAGCGTTCGATGAAGAGCACCAGCGGATGGAGCAGGATCAGACCCAGAGAGAAGATCGCGATGATCTTGTGGAACTGATAGATGATGTCCGAGCCGTACGGAGCCTTCAGGAACGAGAACCTCGCGGTCAGGACGAACTGAAGGCACATCGTCGAGAGGCCGACAAAGCCGAGCGCTACCGAGAGTTCAGTCCAGAAACTCCGCCCCGCCGGCAGCGACAGGCCGGTGATCGACGGTGCGATCATGACAATGCCCAGCGGCGCGAGCGTGAGCAGGAGATACACGAAGATCCACAGCGCACCGGTGACGGCGTGCGAACTCAGCGGTCGACCGATCGTGCTCGAAGGGAGTTCCATACGTCGCAAGCGTACGGGGCAAGGTCGGCCCGGATGCAAGTGGCATGATCAATCGCGCTCGGCGGCTATTCTCGCGTGTAGACGCTGTGAACCACGCCGCCCGGGAGCACGTCGCTTCGCGTATGCGTTAGTTTGCGGGACCAGCCTGAGGGCATGCCCTCGAGCAACGGCACACCCCGGGCGAGCAAAACCGGCACGCGAGTGAGTTCCCATCGGTCGATGGCGTCCGCGCGGGCGAAGTCCGCGAGCACCCGTGCTCCTCCGACGATCCAGATGTCACCCGGCGCGTCGAGCGAATGTTCGATGCTTGCTCGCAGTTCCCCCGGAGCAAGCGCCGATGCGGCGACCCGAGCGGGCGCGAACCACGGCTGTACCCGAGAATCGGGAAGCACCAGCGGACGGGTGGTCAGCACCGTCGTCGGGCGGCTGCCATACGGCCACACGCCGAAGGACAGGATCTGATCGAACGTTCGCCGTCCCACCACGAGCGCCGCGACACCCGCCAGAAAGCGATCGAAGCCCAGCGTGTCCGGGTTGAATGCATCAAGGAACGACACGCCGCCCCGCTCATCGGCGACGAAGCCGTCAAGCGTGATCGCCAGCGAAGCGACAACGACCCTGTCGGTGGGCTCGGTGGCGCGGTGTGCGCGGTCGATCTTCGCCTGTTCAGAAGAGCTTGGGACCATCATCAACGGGCTCGAGTTTGCCGGTCTTGAGATTCAGGCGGAGCTTCGGTTTCGCTTTGCTGTCGGCCTGTCCTTGGCTCGTGCCGGAGCCTCCCTTTGCCGGCGCGAATGCCGCGGCTTGCGGTTGCGGCTTTGCCGAGCGCGCAGTCTTGCTCGGCGTCACAGTTCCCGGCTTAGGGCTGGACTTGGGCTCGGCCTTACGGGAGGCCCGCCCCTTGGCCGAGGCCCGCTTGACCGGCTCGACATCCAGCAACGTGGGTTCCTGCTCGGGCCGACGCGGCTCGGCCTGCACCGGCTGGCTGGCCGCGGTCTCGACGATGATCACACCCTCGCTGTCGGCGGGGTCTTCATCCTTGACGGCCTTGCCGTCCTCATCGAGCTGAAGATCCGCGATGGCGGTCCGCTTGCGGGCCTGCGTGAGCAACGCGTCGTAGAGCTTCTTGGTCTCGACACCGGTCAGCGCGTTGATCGCCTGGCTGATCTCGCCGATGTACCGCTCGAACACATCCCGACGCTCGCTCTCGCGACGCATCTTTGCGCGCTTGCGGAGATATGTGCCCAGTTTCCGCCCGCACTCCATGAGCGCGAGCTTCATCTCCTTGCGGATTTCGTCGTAGTCGGCGATCGCCTCCTTGCTCTCGCTGGTGAACGGCACCCACACGCTGGCCATGTGGATCATGATCACCAGCGGCCCGACCGGCACGGCCCCACGCGGCTGCTGAAGGTCGTAGTTCCGCCAATTGGTCTCCGCAACCGCCTTGAAACTCGAGCATGCAGACTGCTGGAAGAGCAGCGGAACGCGGTTGGCAAAGCGAATCACACGGGCCGAGTCGTCGGCGGGAAGGTCGCCGCCGAAGGCGATCGCGGTCTCGATGAGGAACGGCCGTCCGCGATACACGTTCGCCTCGCGGCTGCTGGCCGCGTAGAACTCGGCGCGAACGCCCTTGAGCATGCCCGCGAGCAACTGTCGCACGCCGATGGGCGCGAGGCAGTCCGTCGGGGGCGGGGGCAGTTTGGCGTCCTGAAACTCTTTGTAGAGTTTCTCGGCCTGGGGCGGCTCGATGTCGGAAACCTTCGTTCGGCTCGTCACGCCGATCGCGCTGCAGAAGGACGATGCGGTCTGACTGCTGACGCGGCTGAACCGTTCCTGAAGGAACGTGTACAGGGTACCGCCCTTCTCGCTCGCCTCGTAGTCCTTGAGCATCTGCAGCAGCGTGCCGAGTTCCACGCCGCGGGGATGAGGCTGGATCTCCTTGGTCTCCGGCGGCAACTCGTTCACCGCGCGCGGAAAGATCACCAGCGGGCCAAGGTCCGATGTCGTCGGCGACGCTGTGGCCGCAGCGGCGACAGGGGCTGCCTCCGCCGGGGCTGCCACCGGCGTGCTCGGCGCGGGCACGCTTGCCTTCTTGCCCTTGATCGCCGGCGCGTCCTCATCGTCACCGGTCTCTCGGGTCGGGCGGACAAGGGTGATTCGCGCGTGCGGATTCGCAATCGCGGTCAGTTCGAGGAACTCGTCAACGGACCCGCGCCCGCGCTGGTACTTGCCCTCAAGCTCGATGCTCACGCTCGTGCCCGTGGGGTAATCACGGTGCGACAGGAACGAATCGCCAACCTCCCGGACCTGCGGCAATTCGCGCAGCCGTCGCAGCGGGAAGTCGTCGGTCTCCTCGTCCGCCGTGACCTCCGCGCGGTTGGTCTTGGTGTTCATCGCCAGTTCGATGTGGTGCGCGGGCTTCTGCGCGCTCGGGCGGGTCTGGATCAGCATCGGCTTGCCGGTGGTGATCAGTCCGTACATGCCCGCGGCGGAAATGCCGATGCCCTGCTGGCCGCGGCTCATCTTCAGCCGGTGAAACTTGCTGCCAAAGAGCAGCCGGCCGAACACGTTCTCGACCTGCTTTCGGACGATGCCCGGACCGTTGTCAACGACGGTGATCCGATAGCGGCTCTGCTTGGCGCTGGCGGGTCGTCCCGGCTCGAGATCCTCGATCACGACGGTGATGTCCGGCAGAATGCCCGCTTCCTCGCACGCGTCGAGCGAGTTGTCGACCGCTTCCTTGACCGTCGTCAGCAGCGCCTTGCGGGGGTTGTCGAACCCCAGCAGGTGACGGTTCTTGGCGAAGAACTCGCTGACGGAGATATCCCGCTGCTTGAGCGCCATGCTCTCGGCGGTCGCTCGCGGGGCACCCTTCTTGTTCAGCCTTTGGCGAGCCTGCTCGAGTGCTTCGGCCTCCGCGGGGGAGGTCAGTGCTTCGGTCGCGTCCATGCTCCGGCCTTTCTTGCTCATGTGCCTGCGATTGTTGCCCGGTGGCCCGACGGGGCAAGTTCTCGCCCGGTTTGGCCGCGGGCTGCTACTCGCGACGCCGCTTGATCCAAAGGAATCCGCAGATCACGACGATCATCGCCAGGAGCGAGATGTACCACGGACCGTCGCTCAGCCCGGAAATGAAGATCGCGATGCCGCCGAGGATGAGCACCCGGTCGATCTCCCGGATGCCGTGAACGCAGATCCCGCCCCCGATGACCATCGCGGTCCACGAAACAGCGGTCTGAAGAACCGATGGGTCCATGTCGCCCCCTCTGCGTCACAGGAGTCCCGGCCGCACCGGCGACCCTGACAACACTCAGACCTCGATCAACATCGCGACGCTGTTGCCACCGCCGAGGCACAGCCCGGCGACGCCCCGCTTGCCGCCGGTGCGGTGGAGCTGGTGGATCAGCGTTGTCAGGACGCGAGCGCCGCTCGCGCCGATCGGATGCCCGAGGGCGATGCCGCCGCCGCAGATGTTCAGGCGGGACTCGTCAACACCCAGCGCCTTGATGTTGCAGAGCACCTGCGCCGCGAAGGCCTCGTTGATCTCGAACAGGTCGATGTCCTTGACGCCGAGGTTGGCCTTGGCCAGCACGGCGCGGATGCCCTCGATCGGCGCGGCGAAGATGTCCTTGGGCGCGATGCCGCTGGTCGCATACGCGACGATCTTCGCAACAGGCTTGATCCCGAGGGCCTCGGCCTTCTTGTGACTGGCGACCACAACGGCCGCTGCACCGTCGGAAATCTGGCTGGCGTTGCCCGCGGTCACACTGCCATCTTTGTCGAAAGCCGGGCGGAGTTTGGCAAGGCCCTCGGCGGTCGAATCGCCGCGGATGCCCTCGTCAGCGGAAACTCCCGGTGACTTCTTGTCCATGCACTGCTCGCCGGTCAGGGCGATGATCTCGTTCTTGAAGTGACCCGCGCTCGTCGCCGCCGCGGCACGCTGGTGGCTCTGCGCGCTGAAGCGATCCTGCTCGGCTCGGCTGATGCCGTGAGCCTTGGCGATATGGTCGGCGGCATTGCCCATCGCCCAACCCTCGAACGCGCAGCGCAGGCCGTCGTAAGCCATGTGGTCATCCATCGTCGCCGGACCATACTTGACACCCTCGCGAACGCGCGAAAAGTGCGGGGCGGCGGTCATGTTCTCCAGCCCGCCGGCGATCACCAGTTCGTTGTCACCGGCCTTGATGCTCTGCGCGGCCATCATCACGGCCTCCAGACCAGAGCCGCAGACCTTGTTGATCGTCTTGGCCGACTGGGTGTCGGGCAGGCCGGCCTTGAGTGCGGCCTGACGCGCAGGGTTCTGACCCACGCCGGCCTGCAGGACACAGCCCATCACGACCTCGTCCACGCCGCCCTTGGCCGCGGCGGCGATCGCCGGGTTCGACTCCAGCACCGCACGGATCGCATACGAACCGAGAATCGGCGAGGGGACCTTGCTCAACCCGCCGAAGAATCGGCCGATCGGGGTGCGCTTGGCGGCGAGGATCACGGGTGTGTGCGCGGCGGACATGAAAGTGCTCCGGGGGTTCGAGGGGATTCGTTCCGGAGTCTAGCGGCGGACACAGCGAGCGGCCAACGACATCGCCGGTACCGCCTGTCACGGCACGATCCGCACCTATCATCCCTCCCAATCCCGGAGCACCCATGGCCACCACCGCCCACCATCACACGCCGCACATTTCCGCCGACACCCACGTCACCCTCGCCGCCGACACGAATCAGGCCCGCGGCATCGCCGAGTACGCACTGGCGTTCATGCACGGCCCCGTCCACGCCGGCCCCGCCAACGACGGCGGAGGTGCGGGACCACGGGGCCTGGGCATCGGCGAGCCGGACGCCAGCGTGCGCGAGAAGACCAACCTGTTCCACACCGACGCGTGCATCTGCGGCGTCTCGGCACTGGCGCTGGGAACAAACGCCCCGACGCTTCTGCGAGCAGAAGCCCTTCGGTACGCCGCGCCCGCCGCGGGCTTCGGATCACTTGGTGCCAAGATCAAGGCGGCCGGCACCAGCCTCGGCACCAGCGGCGCGACGGTGTTCGGCTCGACGGCCAAGGTCATGCCCGAGAAAGCCATCGTCGCGAACTGCGCCGCCGTCCGCGAGTGGGACAGCAACGGCACGAACTTCGGCTACAACCCGACACTGGGACATGTCGCCGGTGAATTCGGTCACAACGACTTCTACCCCGTCGCGATCGCCGCGGCTCAGTTGGCCGGAGAGGACGGCGAGTTCGCGCTCCGCGGCATGATTCTCCTCGACGAGATCCGCGGCCGGCTTGCCGAGGTCTTCAGCCTCAAGACCTACAAGATCGACCACGTTCTCCACGGCGCGATCGCCAGCGCCGCAACGTACGGCGCGATGCTCGGGGCGAGTGTCGACCAGATCGAGAGCGCCATCGGCATGGTCGTCGCGCACCACGTGCCCTTCCGCGCGATCCGTGCCGGAAAGCAACTGTCCGACTCCAAGGGCTCCAGCGCCGCCATCAGCACCGAAGCCGCGATCGTTGCGATGCAGCGCTCCATGCACGGGTTCCTCGGTCCGCGCGACATATTCCGCAACCCGGAGGCGGTCTTCTGCCTGTTCCAGAAGCCGCCGGAGAAGGGCATGAGCCCGTTCAACCTGATCCTGGCGCGGGCGGGCAGCGACTTCGCCGTGATGGGCATGCACTTTAAGTTGGGTCTGTACGAGCACCAGTCCGCCGGCGCACTGCAGGCCACGCTCGACCTTCTCCGCCGCAATCCGGCACTGCTCGAGGACAAGAACGCCGGACGAATCTCCAAGATCCGCATCGTCGCGTATGAGCCGGCCTTCGGCATCATCGGCGACCCCGCCAAGATGGACCCGCGCACCCGCCAGAGCGCGGACCACTCCATGGCCTATATCGTCGCAACGCTTCTCCGCCGGGCGCTCGAGAGCGGCAGCAGCGACTGGGCCAAGAACATGCTCCTGCCCGCGGACTACGGACCGGAGGCCATCTTCAACCCGCTCACCCGCGCGATCATGAAGAAGATCACCTTCGTGCACGGCGGTCCGGAGTACGACCGGCGTTACCCCGAGGGGATTCCCACCAGCGTGGTCATCACCGACGATCGCGGCACGGATCACGACTCCGGTCTGGTCATGTTCCCCACGGGCCACGCCCGCAACACCTCCGCCGACCTCCGGGGCCTGCTCAAGCACAAGTTCTCGATGCTCGGTGCCCTGGCGGTGGAGAACGCCCCGGCACTGGTCACCCGACTGTCGGCGATCGAGAAGAAGAGTGTGGGCGAGATCGCCGACCTGTACAACTTCTCGATCAAGACCGCCGCGAAGCCGTTTGATTGATCGACTCGGCGTCCCGAACGGGTGCGTGGGCGGGTGAACGCGGCCGAGGAGACCGATGATTCTCGCGCGTTGGGCCGCGCACTGCGCACTTGGCGGTATGCTCTGGTCATGGACAAGCCCGCTCGCGCCCTCCGGTCCATTCGCGCACCGCGCCTTGGTCTTCTGCTCGCCAGTGCCGGCTTTGCCGGCATCGTCGCAACGACCCACTGGCTCGCGATGCCGGCGATGGTGCAGGCGTCGGATGTCGCCGCACCGAGGCCTGGCGCCTCCTCGCCGACGCTGCGATGGGCGATCGATGAAACGACCGCGTTCGTAGGCCAGACTCGCGTGGTGGCCTTGGAGATCGTGCGCCCTGATTCTCCCGCGATCGTCCCGAGCTCGCCCGCGGCGGACGGAGCCGCCCCCGCGGAGCCAGCACGCGACCGCCCGTTTGTCGTTGCCTCCGCCGATCCGGACACGATCGCGGTCATCACGCCCCCGACACAGATCATCACCGACGGCCGCCACGCGTTCGTCCGCATCGTCGCGCTTCGCCCCGGCGTGACGGAACTCCGCGTCGTGTCGATCGACGGTGCCGCCGCGACCGATGCGACGGGCTCGCTTCCAACGATTCGCGTGCGGACGCTGAAGCCGGAAGACGACCCTGCCGGTTCGCTTTGGCTGGAGCAACGAACGCCCCGCATCACCTCGCCCCTGGCCGGGGCGACGGTGTGGGATGGGGTCAATGTCTGTGTCGAATGGATGGATGACCCGGTCAACGCCCTCACCGGGCAGCCCATCGAGCGTGAAGTCTGGCTGGAGGTCGACGGGCAGCGACTGAGCCCGAGTGAGGTCACGCCCGCAGATCGCGCGGGTCTGACTCGGCGCGCGTCGTTCACGATCGCACCGGCTTCAGGAGCCGGTAGCCCTCCAGAGGGCGTTATCCGCACGCTGGTGCCGCGCGCTCGATGGGCGGATCACGCGGGTGTGTGGCGGGACGTGACCGGTGCGAGCGTGCGTCTCCGCGAAATCTCGCCGGTCGTTATGGCCGACGGCACGGCCGATGACGCCGCGAATGCGTCGCCAGTCGCTCTCGCGCCGCGCGTGCCGCATGTTCGGGTGATCGAGGCCGAGTCGCTCGTCGATGCCGCGAGGCCGCGACGCTTCGGGCTGCGTCGAATTCCCGTCGAGCAGAACGCCGGAGCAAGCGGCGGAGCATTCACGAGCCATCCCAGCAATGATCCGCCACTCTCGATCACCTTTCGCGTTGCCGAGCCCTCGTGGTACCAGGTCATGGCCCTAGTCAGCGGCGACGAGGCGGGCCAGGCGCTGCCGACGCTCGGCGTGATCATCGACGACGCCGACAACGCCGCGACCGCGGGCCGACTGACGCGCGCCGGCACGTTCGAACGCGTCGCGGTGGGCCTTCCCATTCGTCTGACCGAAGGATGGCGCACCGTCAGCATCCGCTTTGAGAACGACTTTGGCGGCGGAGGTCAGGACCGCAACGTCCGGCTCGATCGCATCGAACTCGTGCGGCTCGACGGACCGATCAGCATGCCATGGGAGGAGACCCGCGAGGTCGAGCCCGGCCCGGAAGATGGCACGATTCCCGCGGCAGCCCTCGCGCACTCCCTTCAACAACCCGATCCGCTCGGCCTGACCACGCGTCCGCTCCGCGTCGCGCTCGATCGGCCGATCGACGGAATGACCATCGTCCGCCCCACTTCTGTGAGCGTGCAGTTGCTCCCCGTGCCGCCCGCGAACACGGAGGTCATCGATCGTCCGATTGTCACGCTCTCGATCAACGGTCAAGAGGTTTTCGCCTCGCCGATCGCCAACGCGCGTCTGCCGCTGATGCCCGAGTGGCTCGATAGCGGTCAGAACCTCGTGCAGGTCATCGCTCGGGATTCGTCGGGTCGAGAGGCCCGCAGCGCATCGCATCGCGTCTTCTTCCCCGGCGAGCAAGCCGGCCGCGATGACGCGCCTCAGCTGCTCTGGCCCGCACCTAGCGAGCGACTCTTCCGCGAGGCGGCGGCGATTGCTCGATACACCGGCACGACGCCCGCACGGGAAGCCGAAGTCATCATCGACGATCAGCCCACAGGGATCATCGTGCCGGTCCGCTGGACCGACGGCCTGGTCCACCTCCCGCTGCCGCTGCGCGACATCCGATCCGGGAGCGTGCGCATCGCGTGCGAACTTCGGCTTGTCGACGGACGATCGATCCGCACGCCGAGCGTTGTCGCGGAGGTTCTTCAGCGCCGTCCCGAGCGTCCGACTCGCTACGAGCAGGCCGTGCGGGTGCTCGATCGGATGGGCTTCGGCCCGTCGCCCCGCGACCTGACCTCGGTGCTGCTCACCAGCCCCGAGGCATGGCTCGAAGCGCAACTGACTGCTCCGGCGTCGGCGTCGCTGGCTCCCCTCGATGCCGCCGCCACTCGCTACCCCGGTCGTCGCAACTACAGCGACATCGCCGCTCGCGTGCTTCAGCAGGCCGCGCAGAGCAGCGTTCCGGCACGCGAGCGGGCCACGCTCTTCGTACAGAACCACCTGAGCACCTGGGCGCGAAAGGTCGAACCGGACCGCAAGTGGATCGAGCACGTGACGTTCTCTCGCCTGGGAGCATCGGCGTTCCCCGATCTGCTCATGGCCAGCGCCACGAGCCCCGCGATGATCCGCTATCTGGATCAGCAGCGCTCGTTCGCCCGGTCGCTCAACGAGAACTACGCCCGCGAACTGCTCGAACTTCACACGCTGGGCGTCGATGCGGGCTACACGCAGGACGATGTCACCGCCTTGGCCCGCGTGCTCACCGGCTGGAGCCTCAGCACCGAGGGCGAGCCGGATGCGCGCGATGATCGCGATGTCCGCGCGTACGAACTGCGCTTCGAGCCGCGGCTCAACGACGGACGCGCCGAGCGGATCATGGGCGTGGATCTCCCGAGGGCCGAGACTCCGTCCGAGAAACTCGAACGCATCATCGTGATGCTCGAGCTTCTCGCCGCGCACCCCACAACCGCCCGATTCGTTTGCACGAAGCTCGCCGCGACCTTCGGCCCGCCCGGCCTCGACACCGACCGTACGCTGCTCATCAACGCGATGACGAGACGCTGGCTGCAGACCAACGGGGACCTTCGCAGCGTGCTGGCGGTCCTCGCAGCATCGGACGAACTGCTCATGTCCCCTGAGGCCGCGCCGCGTCTCTGCACACCGACCGACTTCATCGTCCGCCTCCTCCGTGCGATCGACGCCGACGCCCCCGCGGCGGGCCCGGCGCAGGGCTTCCTGTCACGCTCGCGCATGGGCGTGTTCGACAACCCGACACCGGACGGCTATCCGCCGCACGATTCGGCATGGGCCGACAGCAACGCGATGCTCCAGCGCTGGCGCATCGCACGTGAGTTCGCCCCCGCACTCGCGGCGACACTGCCCGAATCACTCCGCGCCGGCGAAGCGTCAACCTCCGCGGAACTCGACTCGGCGTGGCGACAGCGGGTCATCGATCTGCTGGCCATCCGCATCACCGGCCGCCTGCTGGGAGATCGCAGCAATGCCGCGGCCATGGCCCTGCACGAATCTGCCGACGCACCCGGCAGCCCGAGCGCGAACTCCGCCGGCGCACAGCCCGCCCAGTCACCCGGAACGCGCGAGGAACTGGCCCGCGATCTGGCCGCGCTGATCGCATCGCTCCCCGAGGCCAACACCCGCTGATTCGCGTGCATCGCTGCGCCCGCGTTGCCGGTTCATCACGTCGCGAGGGCAACCTGCACGCGGCCGAATTGCTCATCGAGCCGCTTGGCCGAGACCGTCGTCCGCGTGCCGAGTTCCTGAGCAAAGAGCGACACGCGATACTCCTCGAGCATCCACTTCATGGTCTCGAGTTCGCGCACGAGCGCCGGGGATCGCAGTTCCGGCGGCTGGCTGTCACGCGCAACAACGTACGCGAGCATGCGCGGTTCGAGCTCGCTCATCCATCGCTCATCCTTGCTCAGCGCGCCCGGCCCGCCGATGGCCAGCCGCCGCAGCCGCGCCTCCGCCGCCTTGAGATAGCGGGGCAACTCGCCGACAAACGCCGAGTCGGTCGTGTACAGGAACCGCGGCGGCACAAGAGTGGCGACCTGCTCCCGCACATCCAGCACGGCCTGAGCGAATGCCGGGCGGTCAAGCGTGTGCATCAGCGACACAAGCGCGTTGCGGGTGCTGAGCGTCTGCGCAACCGTCCGGGCGATATCCACCGCGATCTGGTCCAGCAGTTCGCCATCGCCCTGACGAACACCCCGCTCGATCGCGGCGCGGAACTGCGTCTCGAATCGCAGCACGGGCAAGTCTGGCAGAAACGCCCGCCGCGCGAGCGTGTACTCCATGTCCAGCCGCAGTTCCATCGAGTTGCCCAGCGGCGCGTACAGCAGCACAAGGCGATCGAAGTTCACGCTCGGATCGATGTACCGCACCGCGCGGTCGAGCTGCTCGTGCGCAACCTTCGCCGCGAGAAACACCAGCCCGCGCCGGTGCGACTCTTCCGCCGCCTCCAGCGACGGCAGCGGCCGCAGCGAAAGTGACGAGGCCGGGTTCGCCGGCGGCACGAGCCCGGGAAACGCGCGAATCGACATCCCGCGATGCTTGACCTCGATGGCTTCGGGAAGATCGCCGAAGTCCCAGCGGTCCACGCGATCGCGATTGAACGGCCCCGCGGCGGTCTGCGAAAGCGCCCTCGCCATCCGCACCTTCAACTCATGCTTCAGCCGCCGCAGGTCGCGCCCAGCCGCCATCTCTTCGCCGCGCTCATCGATGATCTCGTACCTCATCGAGAGGTGCGCCGGGAGCGTTGCAACCGCAAAGCTCGCCGGCGACAACTCCACGCCCGCGTCCGAACCGATAAGCTGCTCGAGCACCTCCGCGAGCGCCTCGGGCAGAGCCAGCACACGCCCCTGTGCCGCGGCCTCAGACCGCAGCGCGAGCAGTCTGGGAACCGCTCGCTTGACGAACGCGCCGATGGGCAGAAAGTTCGTCCGCACCGCCTTGTCCATCGACTTGATCAACCCCTCGACCTTCTCCGCGAGCATCCCCGGCACGAGCCACGTGCCAATCCGCTCATCAAGATCCGCCAGCGCGTGCAGCGGCACCGTCGCCGTGATGCCGTCGCTCTCGCTCGTCGGCTCGAAGCGATACCGCAGTTCGAGTGTTCCGATCGGCGTTGCCAGTTCATCGGGAAACTCGCCATCGCTCGGGGGCTCCAGCCCGTCGGGCATCGCATCGGCCGGGCTCATGCACAGCACATCCGGCGCGGACCGCTCCGCCTCCAGCCGCCAACGCTCGAACATCTCCCCGCTGTACGCATCGGCCGGAAGCCGCCGATCAAAGAACGCGCACAGTTTCGTCTCGTCCGCGACCAGATCGCTCCGCCGCAGCTTGGCCTCAAGCAGTCGCAGCCGCGCCTTCAGTCCGCGGTTGTGCCCCTCGAAACGCCCGCGGCTGTGAAACGCCCCGCGCACCAAGCCCTCGCGAATGAACACCTCGCGAGCGATCGCCGGCTGCCTCGGGCCCAGATGCACGCGGCGCTTGACGACGATCGGCACGCCCCACAGCGTCGCCGATGCCGCGCTCATCACCCGCGCCTGCCGCTCGTCGTACATCGGCTCGCCAAAGCTCCACTTGAGCACATGCCCGGCCAACTGCTCGACCCACTCGGGCCTGATCCGCGCGTTCGTTCGCGCGTAAAGCTTGCTCGTGCGCACCAACTCCGCACTGACCACGTACCGCGGCGGAGCCTTGAACAACGCCGAGCCAGGAAACACCGCGAACTTGCTCCCACGCGTGCCCTGAAACTCGCGATTCTCGACCTGCATCCCGATGTTGCTCAGCAGCCCGCTCAGCACCGCGATGTGCACCTGCTCCTCGTGCGCCGTCATGGTCTGGTCGGCTTTGGGCTTGCCCGCGTCCTTGCCCTGCAGCCACACCGGCGCGGCAAATCGCGGGTCATTCGGGTCGGGCTTGCTCACCGGCGCGTGCGTGCCGCGCTTGGGCTGCGGGCTGCCGCTGCGCTGGCCGGCGCCATCTCCCCGCCCTTCCTCGCGGCGCCGTGGCAACTCCTCAACCAGTTCCCGCAACTGCGCGTGCACCTCCTGCCACTCGCGGCAGCGCACATACGACACAAACCGCGCCATGCAGTACTTCCGCAGCCGCCCGGACCCCATCGCCTTGGCCGCGGCGAAAAACCACGCCCACAGCTTCAGATACCCCAGAAAGTCCGACCGTTCATCGCGAAACGGCTCGTGCGCCGCGTCGGCCAGCGCCTGCTTGTCCATCGGCCGCTCGCGCGGGTCCTGCACGCTCAACGCCGCCGCGATGATCAGCACATCGTCGAGCAACTGCCGATTGCCCGCCCGCTCGCTGTGCTCCCGCGCCCAGAGAATAATCCGCGCCACCCGCGGATCGATCGGCAGACGCGCCATGTCCCGCCCCAGCGGCGTGAGCACGAACGATGTCCCCGATGCGTCGGCCTTGTTCGCTTCTCGCACCGCACCGAGTTCGATCAGCGTGTCGTAGCCATCCTGGATCAGCCGATCATCCGGCCGCTCCACGAACGGAAACGCACGCGGATCCCCGAGCCGCAATGCCGCCATCTGCAGGATCACCGAAGCGAGATTCGTCCGCAGAATCTCCGGCTCGGTAAAGGCCGGCCGCTGCGCGAAGTCCTCCTCACTCCAGAGCCTGATGCACACACCGGGCCCGAGTCGTCCACATCGACCCTTGCGCTGATCCGCGCTTGCGCGCGAAATCGGCTCGATCGGCAGCCGCTGGACCTTTGTCCGCGCGCTGTACCGGCTGATCCGCGCCAGGCCCGTATCGACGACGTACCGGATCCCCGGCACCGTGACGCTCGTTTCGGCAACATTCGTCGCCAGCACGATCCGGCGTCCCTTGTGGGGCGCGAAGATCCGCTGCTGCTCCGCCACGCTCAGCCGCGCGTAGAGCGGCACGACCTCGATTCCATGGCGCTCGTCATACCCGCTCTCGGCCAGCAGTTCGGCCGTCTCGCGAATCTCGCGCTCTCCGGGCAGGAACACGAGAATGTCCCCCGGCTTCTCCCCGCCGAGCCCGCCGTGATCCAGGCCGCAGAGCTCGCCCACCGCCGTCACGACGCGGTGCTCCATCGCGTCTTCGCGCTCGTCCTCATCGTGCGATGCGAAGGGCCGATAGAGCACCTCCACCGGATACACGCGCCCGGAAACCATCACGATCGGGCACTTCTCCGGCCCGCCGAAGTGTGCGCTGAGACGCTCGGGGTCGATCGTCGCGCTGGTGATGATCACCTTCAGGTCGGGCCTTCTCGGCAGCAGTTGTCGCAGATAGCCGAGCAGAAAATCGATATTCAGCGAGCGTTCGTGCGCCTCATCGATGATGATCGCTTCGTACTGCTCCAGAGACTCGTCGCCCTGCGTCTCGGCAAGGAGCATGCCGTCGGTCATCAACTTGAGCATCGTCTCCGGGCCGGTCTCGTCGTTGAATCGAACCTTGACGCCCACCAGCCCGCCGCGGCCCGCGCGCGTGCCAAGTTCCTCAGCAACCCGCGCCGCCACGCCGCGGGCGGCGATGCGTCGCGGCTGCGTGTGGGCGATCATGCCGCGACGCCCCAGGCCCATTTCCAGCAGCAGCTTCGGCAACTGCGTGCTCTTTCCCGAGCCCGTGTCGCCGCAGATGACGCAGACCTGCGCCCGCTCGATCGCCTCGCGAATCTCCTGCCGCTTCTGGCTGATCGGCAGTTCCGCCGGATACTCGATCCGCGTCGGAGCCGCCGCCTCTCGCCGCGCCATCCGCTCCGTCGCCCCGCGAAGATCCGCCAGAATCCGCGTCGCGCCCGCGGCCCACCGCGCGGGGTCTTCCCCGGCGTTCAGCCGTCCGAGCACGCTGCTCAGCCGCTGGCCGATCTGCCTCGCATCGATGATCGAGCACCGGCGTAGCGCATCGCCATCCACCGCCGCCCGCAGCGCAGGAAGAACCTCACCCGCCGGCAGCACACCCTCCGTCGCGCGCGCCGATCGATCGTTCACGACGCCCCGCCCCGCTTCTGCGCTCGCCTGGCCGCGCGGTTCGGCGGCGGCTCCGGCGGCGCGGGCGGAGCCTGCGTCATCGAGAACGCCCATACCCGCTCGCCGTTGGTCTCCACGCGAATCTCAACGCCCTCCCACGTCTTGACCAGCCCGCCCGACCCCGCCTGCCCGTCCTCCGGCTCCAGCGTCCCGATCACACGAACAATGCCGAACTCCTGCTCCACCGCCCGCACCACACCCGACGCGACGCGCACCACACGCCCCCCACCGCCGCCGGTCACCGGTCCCTCGTACGTCAGATACTGCCGCCGATGGTCCGGCGTCCGCCGAGCCTCGAACTCCACCGGGGCGGGCTCTTCACCCTTGGCCATCTTCGGGCTCACCACCGGCGCGAGCAAGTCCAGCCTCTCAAGCACCCGGAAACTCACCAGGCAGCGATCATCCGGCATCGGCGGCGCGGGGATCCGCTGCGGGCCTTCGATCAACCAGTCGTAGTGAAACGCCCCGCCATCGCCCGGCAACTCGTGCCGCAGCAGGACCATGCGCATGCTCCGCGCCGTCGCGTCGGGGGCGGGGTCGCCGGAAGTTTGGCCGTTGGCAGCGTTCATGTCTGACGCTAGGGCCCGGTTCGGCGTCCATCCAGCGGCCACCAACCCCGCTCCCCGGGCCCGCGGCCCCGCTCCGCTCCAGCCGGGCCACACCGATGGCCGACAACTCCATATCATGACCACCATGATCACCACGAACACGCACGGATCGCGTTCCCCAATCCTCGCACGCCGCATCGGTCTTGCGCTCGCCATCGCTCTCGCCGCGGGAACGCTCCCCGGCTGCCAGAGCCCGCTGCCGTTCAAGGACCGCGGCGATGCCGCCATGCAGGGCGCTCGATACGACGACGCTGTCGCCAACTACGCCGAGTTCCTCCGCATCCGCCCGGGCGATGCCGAGGTCCGCGCCGCCTATGGCCGGGCGCTGGCCCGCGCCACACCGCCGCAATTCCCCGAAGCGGCCGAGAGCCTCCGCGTTGCGATCATGCAGCAGCCCAACAACCCGACCTTCCGCGATGACTGGGCGGAGGTCATGCTCGCGGCGGGCCGCCGAGACGAGCTCTTCCGCGTGCTCAACGCCGATGCTCAGGAGCAAGGCGGCATCGGCGAGGCCGGATGGCGCGCCTACCAGCGTCTGGGCGTCTTCAGCCTCCGCGCAGGCGACGCGGACACCGCCCGACAGGCACTCCTCACCGCCGCCAGAATCAGCAAGGGCCGCGCCATCGAGCCGCAGATCGCCCTCAGCGACTTCTACCGCACCGTCGGCGACGACGCCGCGGCATCGCAGCGCCTGCGCATGGCCTACTTCCTTGACCCGCGCAACACGGACGTCCGCAGCCGAATGGTCCGGTACAACGAAGTCCCCGGGCCGACGTACGCCCTGGTCCCCAAAGAACAGGCCGAGGCCGCGGGCACCCTGCCGGAGCCGGGCGAGCAGTAACGAATGTGCTGAGTGCTGCAAGCACCCGTACGCAGGATCTGAGGAGTCCTCGACGACGATCCTGATCCCGGCTTCTCGAACATCGTCTCGTGCGATCCATCTGCCGGCTCGTCGGTCTTCGACGACGAGCCGATACATGCTCGCAAGAGCCTACGATCTGATTCTGCAAGCTTTCCAGTCGGTACAAATACGCACCGACTCCCCGTCGAACCATGGGGAGTCGGTGGCGCAGCACAAGCAAATAGCACGACCGGTGCCCGTGAGCTACAAGCCAGAGCACTCGAAGAATGCTGAAAAGAAAACGCTAAAATCGCCGTTATCAACAACACCGTCAGGAAACAGATCGCCATCAGTTGTGGCGATGTCAATGAGAATTGGCCTAAGGCAGCCAAGGGGCGAGGGCTCGGGCTCAGGCGATGGCGGCTGTACGCCGCATTCAGTGCTGTATGCGAAGAAGCCACCGAAGAACACGTTAAAGTCGCCGTTGTCGACAACACCGTCTGGAATTGGCTGGCCGTCGGTGTCTGCGATGTCTGCGATACAGCCTTGAACCACAGACGCTCCTGGAACGCCAGCGAGGGGCGGCGCACCGTCACTTCGAACCGTTAGACGCCATAAACCACGTGGCAACGTAAACGCATATCGACCGCCACCGCCGGCGAAGCCCGCAGCGACGGCACAATCGCTCGACAATTCAGTCACACCGACCGCACCACCAACCAGAGGCGCGCTTCCTGGCGTGACTTCAAAGAAGTCACCACTCCCAATGCGAACACCCGAAAGAGTCAGTGTTGGAGGCAAATCCACCTGCCCCTCGAATGACACCGGCGACACGGGAAAAGGCTCACCATCTGGCTGTGGATTGAGGCAAACAAACGGCCCAGTCTCGCTGGGCTCCTCAAGTCTCGACTGAAGACAGCGAGAGATAAGAAGCTCAACAGTTGGATCGGATGAGTTTGAGCCAAACTCAACCTGCCAAACTGCGGAAAGTTCAGAACGCGCACTGGCCGTTGATCTCCCGGTTTCCCACCGGTCCTCGCACGGCGCTTCAGTATATCCGTAGCTCTGCGTCACAGTCTCCGCTCTACGAGAACGCACCTCGAAGAATCCGCCTGTCGCTGAGATTTCAAGAGCCTGACCAATTATTGATTCGATGAGAGCGCACTCTCCACCCAAGGGCTGCCCCTCACCTAAGGGCGGAACGTCCAATGCGAGGACACCTGTCGCTTCACTACAGTTGGTTCCCAGCCGAAATCGAGAATCGGTCCACTCGCAAGTGGTGCTCGACACACGCCTGTAGCTACCACCCTGATATACGCGACCGAGGGCAGAGAACCGGCAGGGCTCCTCGGAGAAGGAGAACCGGAGCGACTCACGAAAGTCCCTCTTCCAGACGCTACTAAAGGCACAGCGTGTAATGCCAAAGGCACATGGAACCACCTCCGGACCTGTGCAGGGAACCACCACACACGGAGTGGGGTTTGAAAGCTGATTGAACAGATCTTGCGCAGGACAATGGGACACACCGATCATCAAGCCCGCAACGACGAAGAGCAAACGCACTGCAGTCATAAAATCTCCAATTCGCGACTAAGCGACAACTGTCGGACAGCCGAATGCACTCAGGGCAACAGCATCGAATACTCTGGAGCGACGTAGCTTCGGACCAAACGGAACTGATCAGTATTGTTGGGAATGTTCGCCGCCGCCCACCCTGCTGGGTATACGCCGCGGGGGGTCCACAGTTCCGTGTAGCGAGCCGACCCGTCGAGATAACCCATTACACTCTTGTTGAGGTCGTTGAACTCGCTCTTCCAATTCTGAAAGCCGGGAGCATTAGGCCCCCCACCGTTGCTCACGCCGTCGTTCCATGCGAACTGAAAGGAAGTCTTGTCATGAATGAACACGAATCGTGACGGCTGAAATGCCGCACTTTCCATCCGTGCAGAAGCCGGTGCTCCCGCGACCCGTTCAAGATACCGCAGCGTCGGGCTTGATGGGGTTCCCTCACCCGCACCGGGAGGTGCAAGGGCAGGAATTCGCCAAGTAAACTCCCGATACCACCATTGGTTGTTTAGATACGAAGTGCCTACGTGATCATACGTGCTGATTGTTCGATCTTCGCCCGGAAAAGCTGGCTGACCCGGAGTCCCGTCTTGAAACGGCGACGACCGATCGCCCGGTGATCGACAAATTGGAACTTCGATGCTTCGCTCGGCGATCGTGGCCGTATTGAAGTTGAGAACTTGATCCGTCGTAAGGTAGACTGACAAGACACGACGCCCAGCGGGAATATCTTCTGGCGGGCTGAATTGAGCCATTCGGGCTGAGACGTTTTTCCCCGCGTGTGTCCATGCGTTTGTCACGATGTGCGTGGCCGATTGAGCAATAGGATTCGGAAGGCGGTTTTTGTTGTCCGAACGATAGTTGTTCGTCGCAACAACCTGCGAACGCGCGTTCGCCAGCGAGAGCGTCAGCCGTGCTGCTCGTCGCGCATTGTTCAGTGCCGGAAGCAAAATCGCCACAAGCAGTGCGATGATGGCGATCACAACAAGCAGCTCGATGAGTGTAAACGCTCCGCGATTCCATCCCCGATCCGAGTTGGCCAGACGCATAGCAATTCTCCGGAGGTGACTTGGTAAAACGTTTCCGAACAACACTTCTATACTGAAAATCCCGCAGAATGAGAATTCAGACTTCGAAACGGACTAGTTCTTTACTGGCTCCGAAAGTGCAGGAGGCGGCTTTACGTACTCATGTCGTGTTCCGTCAGGTGCGACAAGTTTGGTTCCAGATTTGGGCACGATCGACTCTGGCGCTGTCGGCGGCAACGTTGACTGACTGGGCTTTTGTTGCACCCCTTGACCGCTCGACATAGCGCTGGATTGTTGAGGTGGCACGGCACCTGTGCCTCTGCCACCTGAAAACACCTCAAGCTGCCAGGCGATGAGTGCACCAGCAGCCAGCAAGCAGATCATCGCCGCGACAAGCTTGACTCGTTCAGCGTTCGCACCCTCCCCACCTGACGAACGCTTGGCCTGAACTTTGGCTTTGCTTGCAAACTCTTTCTCGTCCACAAGACTTCCCGCGGACTTCAGCGGATTGTTCGAACTGTTTGCCATAGATGAAATCATCCTCTTCACGAACTGCCGGTGGTCAGCAGCACTCAAGTGCAACCGCTTTTCGAAACTCTGCCCGATCATCGCGAGCTACTGGTGTCGCATGGAGCTCCCCGGCGTCACAACGGCGGGCCTGACACCCTGGCTCTCCAACTCCCGCTGACGCTGCGCAACGACCGCCTCGGGCGTTGCAGGTGCCGGCGCGCCCCCCGCACTACCTCCACTCGGAGCCGCGGCCGCAGGACCGCTCGCCGCGACTGCCGGCGCCGGCGGCACAGGCTGCCCGGGGCTCGGCCGCGAACCGAAGAGATCCAACTGCCAGGCGATCAGCGCCCCAGCCGCGAGAAGGCAAACGACCGCACCGATGAGCTTGACCTTGTCGGAATTCCCAGATGAACCCCCGGAGCTGCTCACCTTGGCCCTGCTCTTGGCCGCGAATTCCTTCTCGTCCACCAGGCTTCCGGCAGACTTCAGCGGATTGTTCGTCGTATTGGCCATCCTTCAGATCGCTCCTGAGAAGTCATCAAGCGTCGTCTACTTCCTCAAATCTGCCGCCCGCGTCGCAAAGTGCACCTCGACAGACACATATACGAGGCTCGAGATGTCAATGGATGCCAGTTCTCCCGGCACGAACGCGCCGAATACCCAAACACTCACCCTCGGCGACACGCCTACTCAGGCCTACCTCAGGCCCTGTTCTGCCAACACCCTGAATCCCGCCTGGCAGACGCGTACCGAATTGTCCGAACACTTCGTATCTCGTCGGCATTGGTCGCGAATGCGTGCCGACATTGCCCAAGGACGTGCGTTCCATCCGTCAGTACGATCAGGTCGGATCCACGAATCTGATGAAGATTCAAGAAAACCCAATCCACGACTTCAGGGGCATCGGCCCGTCAACCTCCCGAGTATAAATGAAACTCGATCGAGCGTCCACCAAACTCGCACTTTCTCCACATATCCGTACAAATTCCGATCAGAATCAGCTCCACGCGCCTGTTTTTGCTGCGATTTCGCGAGCAACGCGTCGTGAGCTCGATCGGGGGACTGGCCGCGGATCTCAGCGAATCCCCCGACCGGGCGATATCGACGCGTCAGGTGAGGCGCAAATCTTGCCGCGAGCCTTCATCCAACCGTGGTCCAGTTGGCCGCGAGTCCCAGAACGGGGCCGACCTATCGGTGGGTTGTCGTGGAAAACTCCATCGCCTGAAACAGCGGCGTTCGTCAATCCGTACGTCTTGTGTAGCATGCTCGCCTTGCCGATGCACACTCTCGGGGCGCGTCGTTCTCAGGCCGTCGTCAGCCCCGCCGAACGGTTCGAGACCGGCCCCGCGGCCCGGATCGGACCGAGCGGCTCGGGTGGGTTGGCAAGTCGCGGGTCGATTCCTGTAGTTTGCGACCCTTTGTGCCGACGACTCTTTCTGTGGATGCAGCACGCACCATGAACTCCGGATCCAGCCAGAACGACCCATCCAGCCGATCCTCCACAGGTCTCGGCGACGGCTCGCGCGGGCTCGAGAACGTCAACCACGGCTCAACCCAGCCCGCGGGCATCATCAGCACCGACGCCAGCGGCAGCAGGGTGTCCGGTGCCCCGACCAGCGGCGACTCCCGGTCCGGCTCAAAGGGCGGCGATCCGAACGAAAAGTCCCGCGGAGCGGGCAATGTCGACACGCTGATCGGCCGCATCGTCGTTGATCAGGGACTGGCCACGCCCGAAGAAGTCCAACTCTGCATCGAACAGGCCCGAACCGCCGAGGACCAGAGCGCACAGACGCTCATGCACCTGCTGGTCACCAACGAGTACATCACGCGACGGCAGGCGCACCGCATCCGCCAGCAGATCGAGGCCGAGCGCAGCAACCAGCAGATCCCCGGGTACAAGCTGCTGGACAAACTGGGTGCCGGCGCAATGGCGACGGTCTACAAGGCCCGCCAGCTCAGCCTGGACCGGCTGGTGGCGATCAAGGTTCTTCCTCGCAAGTTCACGCAGAGCCCGCAGTTCATCGAGCGTTTCTACGCCGAGGGCCGCGCCGCGGCGCAGCTCAACCACCCGAACATTGTGCAGGCGTTCGACGTCGGCAAGGCGGGCGAGTACCACTACTTCGTGATGGAGTTCGTCGACGGCCGCACGGTCTTTGACGACATCGTCAAGCACAAGCGCTTCAGCGAGATGGACGCGATCGACGTGATGATCCAGATCGCCGAGAGCCTCCAGCACGCGCACGAACGCGGCCTGATCCACCGCGACGTCAAGCCCAAGAACCTGATGATCACCCGCGAGGGCGTAGCGAAGCTGGCCGACATGGGCCTTGCGCGAGCCATCACCGACAAGGAAGCCGCCGAGGCCGAGGCCGGCAAGGCCTTCGGAACACCGTACTACATCAGCCCCGAGCAGATCCGCGGCGAGATCAACATCGCGCCGACGACGGACATCTACTCGCTCGGCGCAACGCTGTACCACATGGTCACGGGCAACGTGCCGTTCGACGGGCGCAACCCCTCGGACGTGATGCACAAGCACCTCAAGAGCCCGCTGGTCCCGCCGGATCACGTCAACCCGAAACTCAGCGCCCGGATCAGCGAGGTCATCGAGATGATGATGGCCAAGGATCCGCGCCAGCGCTACGCCAGCTGCAAAGACCTGCTGGTCGACCTGCGAGCGGTGCGGCAGGGCAAGAACCCGCCGATCGCCCATAAAGAGCCCGCGGGGCTGGAATTGAGCCAGCTCGCCGAGGCGGAGCGTGCCGCGCCGGCGACGATTGTCGAAGATCGCTCGGCCGGATCGGGCAACGGGCTGAATTGGCAGTTCTGGCTCATGTGCGCGCTGCTGGTGGCCAGCGTGGTGGCGAACATCATCCAGGCGGCCAGTTGAGCCGGCGGGGCGTGTCGGGGCGAGAGGTCGAACTTGCCGCCCATCCGGATTGTGGGCTTGCACGACGCGGATTTTCGGATATCGTTATGATGACCTTCGGTCCCCCGGCGAACCGGGGAGCCACTGTTTGCCGTTTGCGGAGCCTTGCCGACATGCTCAGGTTTGATCGACGATCGACCGCCCGTGTCGGCATCGCGTCATGACGGCGCGTGAACTGACCAACTCGCGATGGCTCGACGGTACCGCGTGTGCGGCCCGGGCGATCGCTCGTACTTTCGGAGATTGAACCATCAGCCGTTTCCCTCCCCGTTCCGGCCCCGGCGGCCCGCCGCAGCGTACCCGTGTGAATCATCTCATTCGCATCACCCCGATCCGCGTGATCGGTGCTGACGGCGAGCAGGTCGGCGTCATCGAGACCGCCGAGGCGCTGCGCATGGCCAACGAGGCCGGCCTTGATCTTGTCGAGATCTCCCCGGACGTGCGTCCGCCGGTCTGCAAGATCATGGACTACGGCAAGTTCAAGTACGAACAGAGCAAGCAGAGCAAGAACAAGGGCGCCAAGGCCAGCGAGACCAAGGAAGTCCGGCTCGGCCGCAGCGCCAAGATCGATGAGCACGATGTGCAGATCCGCGTCAACCAGGCGCGGCGGTTCCTCGTTGATGGTCACAAGGTCGTGATCACGCAGCGCTTCAAGGGCCGCGAAATGGCCCACCGCGAGATCGGCATCGATCGCCTCAAGCGAATCATCGAGCAGCTCTCGGATGTCGGCAAGCCCGAAACGCAGATGCCGCGATGGATGGGCCCGTCGGCCAGCGTGATCATCGCGCCGGACAAGGTCAAGGTCGAGGCATTCAAGCGCGCGGAGGCGAAGAAGAAGGCCCAGGAAGAGGCTCGCCTCAAGGCCGCCGAGAAGAACGCCAAGCCCGGCGATCCCGCGCCGCCCCCCCCACCGCCTCCGCCGCCGGAGCCGGAGTTCATCGACGATGACGACGATGATGATGATGACGAAGATTGACCGAGCGTCCACATCGCACCGGACAACCTCGACCACCACACCGACCCGCCGCGGCTTGCCGACGCGGGTCGGTGTCTTTTTGCCCATCCAACCGCCGAGGTGCCCGCTCGGCATGCTCCGGCCGCGGCCGGGCCGGGCCCGGACTTCGACCCTTGGCCCCAAGGCTTTCGCCCCTGTTGCGCCTCCCGGACAGCGGTCTCGTGGTACGCTTGGCACATGACCGCACCAAACGCTCCCGTGTCGTCAGAGAGTCCATCAAGAGTCACACCGCCACGCCCGCTCTCGGGGCTTGAGGTCGGCTTTGGTGCTTCCGGAGCCGATGGCGCGGCGGGGCCGGGAGCAAGCGGCGGTCGTGTCATCCGCGCGCCGCGCGGGGCGATGCGCACCTGCAAGACCTGGCAGGCCGAGGCCGCGATGCGCATGCTGATGAACAACCTCGATCCCGAGGTCTGCGAGAAGCCCGGCACGCTGGTGGTCTACGGCGGCCGCGGCCAGGCCGCACGGTCATGGCCGGCGTTCGACGCGATCGTCGAGAGCCTCCGCGCTCTAGAAGCCGACGAAACGCTGCTCGTGCAATCCGGCAAGCCCGTCGGCGTGGTGCGCACGCACCCCGATGCCCCCCGCGTGCTCATCGCCAATAGCAACCTCGTCCCCCACTGGGCCACGCAGGAGCACTTCGATCAACTCGCCGCCAAGGGCCTGATCATGTTCGGGCAAATGACCGCGGGTTCGTGGATCTACATCGGCACCCAAGGCATCGTCCAGGGCACGTACGAGACCTTCGCCCAGTGCGCCCGCACGCACTTCGCAGGCTCGATGCGCGGCAAACTGGTCGTGACAGCGGGCTGCGGCGGGATGGGCGGGGCCCAGCCGCTCGCCGTGACGATGTGCGACGGCGTGTGTCTCATCGCGGATGTTGACCGAGCCGCGCTTCTCCGCCGACAGAAGGACCGCTATCTCGATGAAGTCGCCGACAGCGTCGATGGCGCGATCGATGCCGCGGTGCGGGCCGCCGCCGATGGCCGCGCCGTGAGCATCGGTGCTGCGTGCAACGCGGTGGAGCTGCTCGAGCGTCTGCTGCTGAGGCAGATCAAGGTGGACGTGCTCACCGACCAGACCAGCGCGCACGACATCATGGCCTATGTCCCCGCGGAACTGACGGTGGCCGAGGCCGAGACGCTCCGTCGCGTCTCGCCAGCCGAATACGAGCGCTTCAGCCTCGCGACGATGGCCCGCCACGTGCGCGCGATGCTCGGGCTCAAGGCCGCGGGTGCGATCACCTTCGACTACGGCAACAACATCCGGCAGCGTGCGTTCGATCAGGGCGTGAGCGATGCCTTCGCGTTCCCGGGCTTCGTGCCGGCGTACATCCGGCCGCAGTTCTGCGTCGGGCGCGGGCCGTTCCGCTGGGTCGCGCTCTCGGGCGAGGAAGCGGACATCCGCACCACCGACCGCGAACTGGCCAAGCTCTTCCCCGAGAACGCCGGATTGCAGCGATGGTTGAAGATGGCCGGGGAGCGCATCGCGTTCCAGGGCCTGCCCGCGCGTATCTGCTGGCTGGGCCAGGGCGAGCGTGCCAAGGCCGGCCTGCTGTTCAATGACCTGGTGCGTTCCGGCGCGGTCAAGGCTCCGATCGTCATCGGACGCGATCACCTCGACTGCGGCTCGGTCGCCAGCCCGAACCGCGAGACCGAGGCGATGAAGGACGGCTCGGACGCCATCAGCGACTGGGCGATCCTCAACGCCATGGTCAACATCGCCAGCGGCGCAAGCTGGGTGAGTTTCCACCACGGCGGCGGCGTAGGCATCGGCTTCAGCCAGCACGCCGGACAGGTCATCGTCGCCGACGGCACGCACGAGGCCGCACGACGGATCGAGCGGGTGCTCACGAACGACCCGGGCATGGGTGTCTTCCGTCACGCGGATGCTGGCTATGACGAAGCCCGCGCCTGCGCTGATGCGCAGGGCCTGAAGGTACCGATGAGGAACTGGTGATCAACTCGTACGCCTCACTCGGCGGCGCATCATCGCCGCGAATCGGCCACGCGCGTGTGTGCCGCACCGTACAACGCGCGGCGAAGCCGCGGCACCAACCCAGTAGTCGCTTGCCCAAATCCGGCGGGAATCGCTCAGAGACAGTGCCCCATCCGCGCTTCTGAATCCCTCACGATGCCCATCCCCTTCACCAATCCGCCGATTTACCCGCCCGTCGCGCCCGGGAAGTACGCCGCGACGATTCAGCGTGCCAGCGCGGACTACGCAGATCGTCCGGGAGGTGCCGAGGACGTCAGCAAGTGCCGGGCCGCCATTCTCGGCTTGGCCGACGATACCGGCGTAATCATGAACCACGGGCGACCAGGCGCCCGCGAAGGCCCGCACGCTTTTCGCGCGGCACTCGTCCGCTTCGGCGTCGCGCAGCCGGCACCGTGGACCCCTCGCGCCGAGCGACGCGCCGACACGAACGCGGGCCATCACGCCGAGCACACCCTGCCGCACATTCTGGACGCCGGCGACATCGTCCCCGGACGAACACTCGAAGAGACCCACGATCGCGTGACGGCCGCAACTGAGGCGATCATCGCGCTGGGGCTTCTGCCCATCGGCATCGGGGGCGGCCATGATCTGACATTCGCGTTCGCTCGCGCCGCGTGCCGAAGATCCGGCGTCCGCGCGGGGCTCTATGTCGATGCACATCTGGATGTTCGAGCCGAGCCCGGCTCGGGCATGCCGTTCCGCTCGCTGGTGCAGCACGCCGGCGTCGCGGCCCTGAGTGTCGTGGGCCTCAGCCCGCTGGTCAACGCGCGCGATCATCACGACTGGTTTACCGATCACGGCGGCGAACGGCTGGACGTTGCCTTTAGCATCGAACAGGCCCAGCGCCAGATCGAAAGCACCGCAAGCAGAGCCACCACGGGGCCGGGAGCACCCGCGCCTTCCGCATTCGTGTCGCTCGATCTCGACGCCATCGACGCGGCCCAGATGCCGGGCGTCAGCGCCCTGAACCCCGACGGGCTCACGGTCGCGCAGGTCGCGCAGTATGCTCACGCCGCGGGCCGTTGCCCCTTGGTCGCGTGCTTTGACATCATGGAACTCAACCCGATGCACGACACCGATCACCGCTCGGCGCGTGTCGCCGCGTACCTGTTCCTCCGATTCATCGCGGGGCTCGGTGAACGCGCACGAACCAACCGCTAAACGTGCTTCTCATTCGTGAACGGGCGGAGCCGTCGCGCGTACGCTCCCCGAAGCATGACCAACGAACTCGCCACCAGCGTTCCCGGCGTCCACCTCCGAAGCGCAGCGCCATCGGATGTCCCGACAATTCTGCGGTTCGTTCGCGAACTGGCCGAGTACGAACGCGAGCCGCAGGCGGTCGTCGCGAACGAAGCGATGCTCCACGAGTCCCTCTTCGGCCGCGGCTTCGGCCGCGGGCCGACGTGCGAGGCGATCCTCGGCGATATCGAAGGCACGCCGCAAGGCTTTGCGCTCTACTTCATGAACTACTCAACTTGGAAGGGCCGCGCGGGCCTTTACCTCGAGGACCTCTACGTCACACCGGCTGCCCGCGGCCGAGGGCTCGGAAAGGCCCTGCTCACCGCACTGGCGCGAATCGCTCTTGGTCGCGGCTGCGTCCGCATGGAGTGGAGCGTGCTGGACTGGAACACGCCCGCGATCGACTTCTACCGCTCGATCGGGGCCGAGCCGATGAGCGAGTGGACCGTGTACCGCATGCGTGAGGAAGCGATCGCACGCCTCGCGCGGACCTGATCAGCCCCATTCCCGCCGATACCACAACTCCCGTTCGCGCAGTTTGATGCCAGGGCTCATCACCACTCCGGCCCGCCGGTGTACCGCCCGTACACGTCCGCCATGGCCTGGACCATTTCGCCCAGCGTGCAGTGCGCCAGTGCCGCATCGATGAGCGCGGGCATGACGTTGGTCTTGTGCATCGCCGTGCCCGTGCCCTGCTGGCGGTCCATGCCGGGCAAGTCGTTGATCAGCGTGTACGCCTTGCCCTGACAGGCGCTGCGGATGTTGGAGAGCGCACGCGCCACATTCGACTTGTCCCGGGCGGCCTTGAACTTCGACAGGCGATCGCACTGCTCGACTTCCACCGTGTGCGGGATCTGGAGGATCTCGATCGGCCGCTTCTCGTCAGGATCCACGTACGCGTTCATGCCGACGGTGATCCGATCCCCCGCCTCGCATTCCTCGCTGAAGCGATAGCTCGCCTCGGCGATCTGGCGGCGGAAGTAGCCCTTGTTGATCCCGTTGACCACGCCCCGCCCGTAGCCCTGCCGCGGCGCGAACACGCCCGCCTTGCGCTCGCCGCCCGGCGCCGCGTTGCTGTATGTGCCCATCGCGTCGATGTCCGCGATGTACGCCAGCGCACCGGACTCGACGGTGTCGGTCAGGTTCTCGATGAACCAACTGCCGCCAAGCGGATCGACCACGCGCGTCACGCCCGTTTCGTGCGCGAGGATCTGCTGCGTCCGCAGCGCCACGGTCACGGCCTGCTCCGTCGGCAGGCCCAGCGTCTCATCCATGCTGTCGGTGTGCAGACTCTGGCATCCGCCGAGGACCGCCGCCATCGCCTGATAGGCGACGCGGACGATGTTGTTCATCGGCTGCTGCTCCGTCAGCGAGCAGCCCGCGGTCTGCACGTGGGTCTTCATGAACCACGAGCGCTCACTCGCCGACTTGTAGCGCTCACGCATCATCCTCGCCCAGATCCGCCGCGCCGCACGCAGCTTGCAGATCTCCTCGAAGAACTCGTTGTGGCTGTTGAAGAAGAACGACAGACGCGGCGCGAACTCATCGATCGGCATCCCGCGCTCGAGGCACGCCTCGACATACTCCATCCCATCGCGGAGCGTGAACGCCAGCTCCTGAACCGCGGTGCTGCCGGCCTCGCGGATGTGGTACCCGCTGATGCTCACGCTGTTCCACTTGGGCAGGAACTTGCTCTGGAACTCGATCGTGTCCACGACGAGCTTCACGCTCGGCTCGGGCGGATAGATGAACTCGTTCTGGGCGTGGAACTCCTTGAGGATGTCGTTCTGAAGCGTGCCGCCGAGGTTCGACCAGCTCATCCCGCGCTGCAATGCGTGCGCGAGATACATCGCCCAGATCACACACGCCGGTCCGTTGATCGTCTGCGACACCGTCACCTTGTCCACCGGAATATCGGCGTACAGCCGGTGCATGTCCTCGATCGAACTGATCGCCACGCCGCACTTGCCCACCTCGCCGGCACTGAGCGCATCGTCGCTATCGCGTCCCATGAGCGTGGGCAGGTCGAAGGCCGTGCTCAGCCCGGTGTTGGCGCTCGTGCCCTTGGCCTGCTCGAGCAGGTACTTGAATCGATTGTTCGTGTCATCCGCACTACCGAAGCCGGCGAACTGGCGCATCGTCCACAGCCGTGTGCGATAACCCTGCGAGAAGAGGCCGCGCGTGAACGGGAACTTGCCCGGTTCGCTGATGTTCGCCGCGACCGCATCGGGCGTCGAAAGCGACTCAGTTCCGCCCCCGGGCCCGCCCTCGTCCTTGGGCCCGTACGACGGCGACAGCACGATGCCACTCATCGTCACCGCCTGTGGATCCACACGTCCGGGCTGGAGACCGCCGGAGGCGGGACCGGTGTTCGTGAACACGGCACCGGCGGGGTGATCCTGGAGCAACTTCGTCGCCGGGGTCGGGGCCGTCGTCATTGGGCTTCCTCCATTCACGGATATTCACCGAACAGCGCATCACAGTAGTTTGGGTCTTTCAGAGTAGCCCCGCCGGGCCCATCTGCCAGATCTCGGGATTCGAATGCCCAATCACCCAATTAAGTGAATTTAGGGGCTTCCGATGCACTGTTACCTCAAAATCCGCGTTTGAGGTCCAATATTCTGAAACCTCTGCCAGAATCTCCAGCAGATTCGTTGACACCCGCCGCTTCATCGCGCATAGTGTGCCTTCACAGGCCCGCCCTCGGGGTCGCCCATCGAGTGTGCAGGAGGAGAGAGTATGAAGCTTGCGTCTATTGCGTCCGTTATCGTTGTCGCTGGTCTCGCGTCGTCCGCTTCGGCGTACGTCGTTCAGATCGATGACTACCAGTCCGCAGCGTTCACGCTGACCGTGGACTACACCAACGCCCCCGTTTCGACCACCGCGTCCGCCTCCCAGGCCGGAATCGTTGGCGTGCTCGGCGGCCATCGCTCGTCGGTTCTTGAGTACATCGGTCTGCCCCCGGCCGATGTCGAGCCCGAGGATCGCTCCCGTCTTCGCGTCGTGACCAAGCTCTCCGGCTCGCTCAGCCTGAGCACGGACACCGGCGTCACCCCGAAGGTCACCATGACCTACGGCGGCCCGGCGTTCGACATGTCCGCGAACCTCTCGACCGGCGCGGCCAACGCCATCGTCATCGACTTCCTCCGCAACGACCAGGCGATGCCCGTCACGATCACGCTTTCCAGCGCGTTGGGCACGGCCAACGCCGCGACGGCTTCCGTCACGGTGAACGTCCCCGCCTCTATCAACCCGTTCCAGTCGCTCTTCTCGTTCGCCGACTTCGTCGCGAGCAATCCGACGATCAACTTCGCGGACATCGACCGGATCGTTGTTGAGTACAACGCTCCCTCGGGCTCCGACTTCGCCGCCGATGGCATCGGCACCATCCCGACGCCGGGCGCCGCCGCTCTGGTCGCTCTGGGCGGTCTGGTTGCCTCCCGTCGCCGTCGCGCCTGATCCCGCGACACATCCGAATCTCGTACTCCATCGCGGACCGGGCTTGATCGCCGGGTCCGTGTTTTTTTTGATCGGCGCGAACACGGAGCCGGTCTGCCACGCCGCCGCGCATACGCTCCCGCCCCGTGGGCCGCCCCGTCTCGACACGCCGTGCCGATCTCCGTCGCAGCATGATCGACGGGACCGCGTACAGCGTGATGGTCGGCGTCGGCGAGCTGTACATTCCCGCGTTCGCCTTGGCCCTGAGCATGGGCGAGGTCGTCAGTGGCCTCATCGCAACGGCCCCGGCGCTGATCGGCGCGTCCCTGCAGTTGCTTTCGGCACAAGGCGTTCGATGGCTCGGCTCGCACAAGCGATGGACCGTCCTCATGGCCGGGATCCAGGCCGCGTCGTTCGCGCCGCTCATCGTCGCCGCCATGATCGGCACGATCCCCGCGTGGGCCCTGCTCCTTGCCGCTTCGATCTACTGGGCCAGCGGCCAGTCCGCGGGCTCCGCATGGAGCACCTGGATCGGCACCAACGTCCCCCGTCCCGTGCGTGCCAGGTTCTTTGGCCTTCGATCCCGCTCGCTTCAGGCCGGCACGCTCGCCGGATTCCTCTTGGGCGGCGCCGCGCTCGGCATGGCCACGAACTGGCAGCCTCTGCGTCAGATCGCCGACCCGGCGTCAGCACTGCCGTACTTCGCGATCATTTTCACCCTCGCGCTACTCTGCCGGGCGCTCAGCACCGCCCTGCTCATGCGCCAGACCGAACGCGACCCGCTCCCGAGCGGCATGCGCTACGTCAGCCCCCTGCAGATGATTCAGCGGTTCCGCTCCCAGAAGTCGGGACATGATGGCCGTCTGATCTTCTACATGCTCTGTGTCACCTTCGCGGCCAACGTCTCCGCGCCGTTCATGAACCCCTACTTCCTCGAGCATCAGGGCCGTTCGTACATCGTCTACGCCGCTCTGGTTGGCACGGTGCTCCTCGGCAAAGTCCTGGCCCTCGGGCTGCTGGGCAAAATCGCCCGCCGCTCCGGTCCGATTCCGCTCCTGCTCGTCGGCGGCATCGGCGTCGCGCCCATCAGCGTGCTCGTGCTGCTGAGCGACAACATCTTCTACATTCTGCTCATCCAGCTCTTCTCCGGCGTGGTCTGGGCATGCTTCGAACTGGCCACATGGCTGCTGTTCCTGGATCACCTGCCCGAGGAGGAACGCACCGCCATCCTGAGCAGTTACTTCTTCTTTAACACGCTCGCCATGACCCTCGGCTCGCTTCTGGGCGGCTGGATTCTGGCCGTGCTGGGCAAGGACTTCAACGCGTACTTCTGGGCCTTCTCGCTTTCAACGTTCCTTCGATTCACAACGGTCATCCTCCTCTGGAAGCTGCTCCGAGTACTGAAGAACGAGCCGCCGGCCGAGGTCAAGCCTGAGAATCTCGACGGCCCCGAGAGTGCCGCGTGGATCGACGATCGCTCCGCCGGCAAGTAGGCCGCGTACCGCGACGGGCTCTTGACTCGCCGATACACTCGTGCGGATCGCAGGAGTTCTTCATGCAACTGACGTTTCACGGCGCGGCGGGCGGAGTCACCGGTTCGTGCACGCTGGTTCAGACCGAACGCGCTCGCGTGCTGATCGACTGCGGCATGTTCCAGGGCGGCGCCGCCGCCGAGGCCCTCAATCGCAGACCTCTGCCCTTCGACCCCGCCACGCTCGACGCCGTCATCCTCACGCACGCGCACCTCGATCACTCCGGACGGCTCCCGCTGCTGACGCGTCGAGGCTTCCGCGGCAGGATCTGGTGCACCCCTCCCACCATCGCACTCACCGAGATCCTCCTGCGCGACTCCGCTTACCTGCAGGTCGAACAATCCACCCGCTGCCTCCGCCGGCGAACCCGCGGCGGACGACCGCTCCAGACACGCTGCATCGACCCGCTCTACACCGATGAGGACGTCTCCGCGACGCTCCGCCGCCTCTCATCGTGCGCGTACGGCAAAGCGCAGGAAGTCGCCCCGGGAGTGTCCATGCGGTTCGTTGATGCCGGGCACATCCTCGGCTCCGCATCACTCATGCTCACACTGAGCGATAAGGGCCAGACCCGCAACATCCACTTCTCCGCGGATATCGGCGAGAAGGGCAGCCCGCTCCTGCCCGATCCGCACCCGCTGCCAGATGCCGATGCGATTATCCTCGAGTCGACCTATGGCGATCGCGACCACCGCCCGCTCGATGAGACCCTCGTGCAATTCCGATCCGTCATCGATCAGTCTCGCAAGTCAGGCGGCAAGATCCTCATCCCCACCTTCGCCATCGGCCGCACGCAGTCGCTGATCTACCACCTCAGCCAGATGCACCACCGCGGCGAACTCAACGGCATGCCCGTGTTCGTCGACAGCCCCATGGCCGTCGATGCCACACGCCTGTACCAGAGCCATCGCGAGCTCTTCGACGACGAGGCCAAGGCGGCGATGGCCTTCGGCTGCAACCCGCTGACGTTCCCCTCGCTCCGCCTGACCCGCACCGGCGATGAATCGCGTGCGATCAACAGCGTTTCCGGCCCCGCGATCATCATGGCCCCCGCGGGCATGTGCACGGGCGGACGCATCCTGCACCACCTGCGCCACGGCCTGTACAAGCCCCAGAACCACGTCATCATCGCCGGGTTCCAGTCGCACGGCTCGCTCGGTCGCCGACTGGTCGAAGGTGCGGCACAAGTCCGAATCATGGGCGAGGTCATCGCGGTGCGCGCGTCGATCCACACCATGGGCGGGTTCTCGGCGCACGCCGGACGAACTTCGCTCATCGCCTGGGCCCGCGCCGCATCCGCCGGCCGAATGCCCCGCCACTGGTTCCTCAATCACGGCGAAGATCGCCCGCGGCAGGCCCTCGCCGACGCGATTAGTCGCACGCTCGGCGTATCGCCACACCTGCCGATGCTCGGACAGACATTCACGCTCGACTGATCATCGCCCCGCACGCCGCGCGACCTGGCTGGCGCGCACGTGCACCCGCATCGACGGACCGCGATCACCTTCATGCGTCGCGCGAACGCGTCGACACCCCAGCAGCATCCCGCACTCGCTCCGCTCGGCCACGCGCACAACGCGCATCAGCAGCGCCGGGCCATGCTCTTGTGCCGGACGCACCTCGATCGTCTTGCCCTGCCATGATTCCGATGCACCCTGCACCCGCAGCAGGCAGCCGGATCGCGAGCGATCCGCGAGAGACGCGGTCGCCGCGAGCCCCTTGCCATGGACAACGACCACGATACCCGCGGATCTCTCCCGCGGCTCGGCCCGCTGCTGTCGCCCGTGAACTGTGCTGACCGGGTCATTCATCGTTTGGCTCCACAAAGCCCGAGCAGGGGCTTGTCGATCATCCGATTCGCGAAACGCAAAGGTCGAGAACTCGCCACTCACGCGGCGCTCATCGACGACAAGCCCGCATCACCCTCGCTGTCACTGGTTCCCGCGGCGACCATCTGCGCGATGGCGTCGACGCAGTCGGGGTCGAACTGACGCCCCTTGCCGCGGATGAGCTCCTCGACGGCCTCCTTGGCCGAACGCGCCGCGCGGTACGCGCTGGGAGTGGTCATGCTCACGAAAGCGTCGGCGACCTGAACCACGCGTGACTCCATCCGATGGCAGATCTCGTTCTCTCCCGCCGCGACACGCATGATCTCCGCCGCATCGAAACGAACGCCCTGCGTGCGTACGAGTTCGACGATGCTCTCGCCGACGCCCAGACGCTGCGCGAGGATCGCGCCCTCTTCGCCGGAGCGATGCACGATGTTCCACTCGCCAACGTGCAGCCCCGTCGGCTTGTTCAGCAGGCTCTCGGGAACGACGCACTTGCCCAGATCGTGGAGCAGCGCGAGGTTCTCCGCGGATTCGACAATCGACGTCCGGCCGCCGAGACGACGTGCGATCCGACGCGCGCATGCGGCGACAAGGTTTCCGTGCTCGCGAACGTGCTGGGTCTGCGTCGGACCGAGCCACGACTGGCAGCGTGTCAGGAAGCGGTCGCGCAACTGCCTCGGGGAACACGAGTCATCCTCGGGCTTGAGGTCGAGCGCGACCTGCTCCGCGGCACGCTCCATCGCGACCATCTCCCACGTACAGACACGGTTGCGTCCGCGCTCCTTGGCCAGATACATCGCGTGATCGGCGAGATTGATCGCCTCCTCGCCAAAGTCCTCGATGTTCAAACGTGCGATGCCGATGCTCACCGTCACGTTGACGCGCTGCCCGCCGACGATCACCCGCGCGTCGGCGATGCCGTGACGCAGGCGCTCGGCCCAGAGCCACGTGTCAGCGGTGTCGCTGCTCGGACGGATCGCCAGAAACTCCTCGCCACCCCAGCGAATGGCCGAGTCCGAGGGCGACAGCGACTGTCGGAGCACTCCCGCGACCGCGCGAATGACCTCGTCACCCGCCGCGTGACCCATGGTGTCGTTGATCTGCTTGAAGTGGTCGATGTCCAACATCACGACGCACAGGTGACGCCGACGGTCCTTGCGGAACCTGTCGCTCTGCACCAATCGCTCGAGGTGCCGGCGGTTGAACAGTCCCGTCAGCGCATCGGTCTCGGCCAGGGCCGCCAGTTCCTCCTCGCGCCGCTGGTGCGTCCGTCGATCCGCAACACTTCGGCGAGACTCCGCGACCGCCCGCTCGATCCGCGCCAGCAGCGCGCCATCGGTCAACGCCTCGATCTTGGGCAGAAAGTCCGTCACCCCGGCGCGGAGCGCCGCGATCACCACCGCCTGGTCTTCGCTGCTGGAGATCACCACGACCGGACAGGACCCGAGCGAATCGGCGACCTCGATCAGCAACTCGTCCGCACGCCGCGGCTTGAAGTTGAAGTCCACGACAACGCAGTCGTACTGCTGAGTTCGCACCAACTCGATGAACTCACCGGGTGTGCCGACGCTGTGGATTCGCACCGCACGCGTCCCGCGCTGCAGCGTAAGTCCGAGCAACTCCCTGTGCTCCGCGTCGTCATCAGCAAGGAGAATCCGAAGCTCGTCCATAAGGCTGATTCCCGTTCTGAGATTCCTTCAGTCGACCGGCCGGGACACCCACGGACGGTCATCAATCTCCCTGCTGACTTTGGTCGGCCAAAGAGTCACCAAACTTGGGTCAACTTCTCGGATTTTTATCAGCATCCGGAGTCTCCGGCCCAAGTCAGTGGGTTTCACTGTGATTTCGTCATGACACTCCCAAGATTGGTCATAGTGATTGCCCCGGATAGACTTAGTGGAACCGCCGATTTCTCAGGATTCGCATTGCTGAGACCCGGAATCATCAATATCGTGCCGATACACGTTATGGGCCTCTTAGCGAGCACTTTTGCGGTGGGCCAAGCCCCTACGCGAAGACCAATTGTTGAGCCTGAGTCTTATTCTCCAGTGCCAAAACGCATCCGCCCATCCCGTCGAACCGCCCTCCTCGCCGGACAGGCGATCACCTGCTTTGCGGGGGTGGCCACAACCGCGTTGGCGGTCGAGGCGAACTCGGTATGGCTCGGCACGCTCGGCGGTGCATTGCTTGCCGCCGCGGCTGCGCTCCCAGCCGCGTGGATCTATCGCAAAATCCAGGCTCGCCGCGGACAACGCCCCACTTCCGCGCAATATGTGCTCGCCGAACTGGCGGAACTCGGTCTGGCGACGCTGTCGACGGACTTGCTGATGCACCGCGCGGTCCGACTGCTGTCGGATGTCCTTCAGGCGCGATACGTCAAGGTCGCCAAGCCGCAGCCGGATGGCAGCAGGCTCCTGGTGCGGGCTGCCGTCGGATGGCCGGCCGGAGTGAGCGGGGCCGCGACGATCCCGATGGATGATCGCTTCGCGGCGGCCCGGGCATTCATGTCCCGAGAGATCGTCGCCGAACGCGGCGAGATCCGTGCAACAGTGCCGACACCGGGCGTCGTCCGCTCATCGGTCCACGTGCCGATCGTTGCCGGGAGCGAGACCTTCGGCGTGCTCGGTATCTTCTGGGAAGATGACCGCGAGCTCGCGTCGGGAGACGTTGACCTGATCACGGCGGTTGCACGCGTGCTCTCGCTGGCCATTTCGCGGCATCGCACGGAGAAAGCGGGACGCGAGATTCGAGAACGCTACCGAGCCGCCGCGGAAGGCAGCCTCGACGCCTTCTACCTCCTCGAGGCCGTCACCGGGCCCGATGGCGATGAACCCGTGGACTTCGTCTTCAGCGATGTGAATGCCCGCGGGGCCGAGCTCATCGGTCGGACTCGCGACGAGATCGTGGGCCAGCGGCTGTGCGAGTTGCTCCCGTTCAATCGAACTGGCGGGTTTTTCGACAAGTACGTTCGCGTGATGCGGACCGGGACCACGCTCTCCGAAGAGTTTGCGATCAACACGCCCGAGCTACCCGACAAGTGGCTCCAGCACCAGGTTGTGGCCCTTGGCAACGGCGTCGCGATCACCACGCGCGATATCACCTCTCGCAAGCGCGTCGAGGCGGATCTGAACGACGTGAACGCCCGCCTGCGCACGAAGAACGAGGAACTCGAGCAGTTCGTGTACACGGTTTCGCACGATCTCAAGAGCCCGCTGGTGACGATTTCGGGGTTCATCGGGCACATCATCCGCGATGCGGATGTCCAGCGATGGGATCGCGTCCGCACGTTCGCCGAGCGCATCAGCACCGCGACGACCCGACTGTGCCTGACCATCGATGATCTGCTGGAACTCAGCCGCATCGGCCGCGTGACGCATCAGTCGTCGGTTGTCGATGTCCATCGTCTCGTGACGGGCCTGAGCGAGGACTACGCCGAACGTCTGGCGAGCGTCGGTGCGGAGCTGGAAGTGCAGTGCGGCATGCCGCTGGTCATGGCCGATCCGATCCAGATCGGCGAGGTGTTCGACAACCTGATCGGCAACGCGCTGAAGTACGCGTGCACGAAGCCCGGCGGGCGCATCGCCGTGGGCTGCGTGCGGTGCGAGGAAGAACTCCGGTTCTTCGTGCGCGACAACGGCCCGGGGGTTCCCGCGGTGTATCACGAGCGGATTTTCGGGCTCTTCCAGCGTCTGGACTCGTCCTCTCCGGGAACCGGTGTGGGTCTGGCGATTGTGCGGAAGATCGCGGGCCTCAACGGCGGCCGGGCGTGGGTAGAGTCCACACCGCCGGACGGCGCGACCTTCTGGTTCTCGCTCCCGGAGACACTTCTGGCCAAGGAGCCCAGTCATGCCAAGGTCGCATGAACGCCCCGTGCATCTGCTGCTTGTCGAGGACGATGACTCGCACGCCGAACTGGTGCTCCTGGAACTTCAGGACAAGGGCGCGGCCCACAGCGTTGCCCGCGTGCGTGACGGCGCGGAGGCGATCGCGTACCTCACGCGCACGCAGCCCTTTGCCGACGCTCCGCGCCCGGATGTCGTGCTGCTGGATCTGAAGCTCCCCAAGATCGATGGTCACGAGGTTCTGTCCTTCATCAAGGACAACCCGTCGCTCTGCACGATTCCCGTCGTCGTGCTCACGACGAGCGAGGCCGAGTCCGATCGCGCTCGCGCGTACGCCCATCGCGCAAACAGCTACGTGGTCAAGCCCGTTGATCTCGAGAAGTTCCAGCGGCTTGTCAATGAACTCGACCGCTACTGGGGCCAGTACAACGTTCCGCCCCCTGGCCGGACCTGATCAACCGCAGTCGGCGGATCACTGATCGACAACGAGCTTTGCATCCTCGATGATGTACAAGCCCAGCAGCCAGCCCTGATCCTCGTACGGATCCACCTTCATGCGGCCCGTCAGTGTGCCGTGGACACTCATTCGCTGCGCGGGAGAAGCCGGCGACGCGAGTTTCACTTCCGCGGCGTCATACGCCGTGGGCGGCACGCCGAGACAGCAGCCATCCCACTGATTGAGCATGACCAGCAACTCCTGCGGATTGTTGCTGGCGATCGGAAACGCGATGAACCCCGACACCCGCACGTGCTTGCCGTCGAGCCACGCGACCCGCTGCGGCAGCCGCGTCTGACCGAGCCGCGGCTTGTAGGTCTCCTGGGCCGAAACGAGAAGATCCCACGTCAGGCGGTACGGATCCTCCGCCGTGCCGGAACCCGGAACGGCGAAGCGACCGTCGAGCATCACCGCGCCGTCACTCGTGCGCTCGGCCTTGGCGGGAAACAGGCGTTCAACCGGGAATCGCTCGCTCATCGGCAGCGCAAACGCCGAAGCAGAGACCTCCGCCGCCGGAGCAACGGGCGTGTCGCTGGTCAGTCCAACCGGAACCTCTCGAAGGATCATTGTCGAGCCACTGGTCGAAAGCCCTTCCGGGTCGTAAGCCGTCGGCGAGGGGAGCAGTTCCTCGATCCGCGGCGGCTCGGTCGCCGATGACGCCGCCGTCGCGACGGGCGCGAGCGCATCGTCGGCCGGCCCGTTCCTCGGGGCGTCCCGATCGGTCCCAACGCTGGTCGCAGGCGGCTCCGGCGTCCGCGTGTCGGTGGCCACCGGCGTCGCTCTGGCCGATGGCGGCTCGGAAATCGGAGTCGTCGCCCCGCCCGGACTCTGCGACCGCATGCGCAGGCCCAGCGCGGCTCCGCCAGCGACGATCAGCAGCAAGATGAAGACCCAGAACACACGCATGGTTCGCCCCGTCTGTCCGCCTCCCGGTGAGCGTAGCCGAGTTTATCCGATCGGCCGAAGACTGCTGATCACCGGCGTGCGATACGCGCGAATCGCGGGCACGAGCCCGGCCAAAGCGCTCAGCAGCACGGCTCCCGAAACGACGATGATGGCCCACACAGGATCGACAGCCCCGGAAATCGGCACGCCCAGCGCGCCGGACAGAAACGCCGCCGTGACCTGACCGGCGATGGCCGCGACGACAAGCCCGATCGCCGCCCCGATCAGCCCGATCGCGGCGCTCTCGGACAGCACGAGGCTCAGCAGGCGCTCCTGACTCGCGCCGAGCACGCGCAGCACCGCGAGCTGTCGCCGGCGATGCTCCATCGAGTTGTACAGGGCCAGCATCACGCTCAGAGCACCGGAGAGCATCACGATGATCGCGATGCCGATGAGCACGACGTCGGCGTTGCCGACGATGCCCAGCAGCCGACGGATCTCGCTGGCCGGATACGCCGCGGTGAGACCGAGTTCATTCCGGACAATCGTCGCGACCTGCGCGATCGTCGGCGTCGCACGCATCTTGACATAGATCGCGGTCACCGGCTTTTCCGCGGGTGTGAGGTTCGCCGTGGTCGGCTCCTCGTGCTCGCTTTTGCCCGCGGCTCGCGCCGCTTGCGCCCGAAACTCATCGGCGTGGACGATCCACTTGCTCTCAGCGGTCACGAACACAACGCGATCGTGGGCCGTGCCCGTCGGCGAGAGTACACCCGAGACCGTGAACTTGAACTCGTCGTGAACGTGCCCCTTCTCGTCGGTCCCGTGCGTGATGGTCAGCGTGTCGCCGACCTTCAGTCCCGTTCCCGCCGCGGCGGACGAACCCAGCACGACATCGAACACCCCGGCTTCACCGGCGCGGAAGAACGTCCCCGAGGCCAGCGTCATGGGCGACGCGCCATCCGGCAGAAACTTCTCGAAAAACGGAGACTGCACGCCCATGGTCGCGTAACCGCGGTAGTTGTCCCCCTGCACCGTCGCCAGCGCCCAATCCACCGGCGGCAGCGATGCGACGGCCTGAAACTTGTCCCACGTGACAACGCGTTGCGGAATGCCCGAGTGGAACACGGAGTTCAGCACGCTCTCGAGCCGACTCTCCTGTGCGCTCACGAGCAGGTGCATGTTGCCCGTGCCACGAAGGAACGCGCGGGATGCCGAGTCCCGCACGGTCAGCAGCACCATCAGCAGCGCCACACCGATGGCGACCATCAGCGCGGTCACGATCGTCGAGAGCCTGTGGGCCCGGAGCGACCGCGTGACCAGGGACATATCGGTCATGGGCATCAGCGGGCCTCCTGCGGGTTCGACTCACCAGCGAACGTCGCGATGGACTCCAGCGCAAGACTCCGCGAGAACCGCGCGACCATCGACGGGTCATGGCTCGTGCACAACAGCGCGGCGTTTTGATCGCGGCAGGCCGACTGAATCACATCCATCGCCCGGGCCGCGTTCTCGGGATCGAGGCTCGCGGTGGGCTCATCGGCCAGCACGAGCGCGGGCCCGCACGCGACGGCTCGCGCCACCGCGACGCGCTGCTGCTGCCCGACCGACAGTTCACCCGCGGCCGCATCGATGCGCTGCACGCCGAGTCGGGCGAGCAGATCCGCCGCACGCCGATCATGCTCGCGCGGCGGGATCGAACTGAACATCAGCGCCGCCAGCACGTTCTCCCGTGCCGAAAAGCCCTCGAGCAGATGAAACGTCTGGAAAATCATCCCGACATGCTGCCCGCGGAAGAGGTCTCGCTTTGCGCCCGCAAGCGCGTGAACACCCTGCCCGGCGATCTCCACGCGGCCCTCGGCGGGATCGATCAGACCGGCGATCAGATGGAGGAGCGTGCTCTTGCCCGTGCCCGAGCCGCCGGTGAGCAGCACCTGCTCGCCAGCAGCGATCTCGAGCGTCGGCAAGTGCACTGTCCATCCCCGCCCGTACCCGAACCGCAGCCCGCGCACGCTCAGTGCAGCGGGCGCATCAGGCGTTACGCGCTCGTGCTGATTTCCCATCGTCAATGCACGCTCCGATGCGGCCATCAAGGTGATTCCGACGCGCTGCGGGCATCATCAGATGACCCGGACGCACGTTCGCATCTTGACCGACCAGCGATCGTTGTACAAATCCGCCCACGTTGCGATTCACAATCCGTCGATCCGCGACGCGAGCGTCAAGCGAGTCGACCGATGGCCCATGAGCGGCAGAAGTCGGCGGCCGTCGCTGCTTCGCACACCCAAAGATGAGCGGGACACGCGAACCCCCGGCGAATCCGGGAGGGCCTGCACAATACGGGCGAAGGGAGTCGAACCCCTAACCTCCTGATCCGTAGTCAGGTGCTCTATCCAATTGAGCTACGCCCGCAGGGAGAGGAAGCGTAAGGGCGTTACGGCCCGGAGGCAAGCGCGGGCACATTTCCCGATCGAGGGTTCCTGCACGAACGCAGATATTCGGGCTTGAATCGGGGTCGGTGGCGCTCTATCGTTCGGGCCTTTCCCGACGAGCCTCCGTGTGGAGCGCTCGACCCCGGCCGATGTGCCGGTTTCGGGAAGCCGACCGAGGACCTGGATCGCTATGGCTCACTCACTGTCCGCGAAGAAGCGCGTTCGTCAGAACCTCAAGGCCCGTGCCCGTAACAAGTGGCGTCTGAAGGCGATGCGCACGGCGGTCAAGGAGCTCATGGACAAGCTCGCGCACGCGTCGCTCGCGGACGCCGAGGCGGCGTTCAAGGCCGTCAGCAAGACCATCGACCGCACCGCGGCCAAGGGTGTGATCCACAAGAATCAGGCCGCTCGCCGCAAGAGCCGTCTGGCCGCCCGCATCAAGGCTCGCAAGGCCGCCGGTCAGGTCGATGCGCCGCCCGCGAAGCGCTCCGGCGCCGACAAGGCCGCCGCGAAGAAGTAATCCGCCCCCCACTGCCTCTTTCGTCCGCGTTCGCCGGAACTGTGCCGGCACTCCGCGGCACCGCTGAGCCGCCGGGCCGCTGCGCTGAAGGTACGCTCACCGCATATGGCCATGCGCCGAACGCCAAGGCGGAGCGACCGGGCCACCCTTCGAGGGGCGAGCGATGACTACTGGTCGCTCTCTGCGCGCCCGCTGCACAGCCTTGTGCTCCTTTTGCCGCTGGTCATCGCCTACGAAGTGATGGCCCTTACCTATCTGACCGAGTGGTCTTCGGGCATTCAACGCACCGTTCTGGCTCATCGACTGCTCAGCAGCTTTCTCGAGCTCTTTGGTGTCATCGGGCTCATGCTCCCCGGGCCGCTGATGCTCCTGGTCCTGCTCGCCTGGCACATCTTCAGCAAGGACCGCTGGACCCTCCGTCCGCTTGTGCTGGTGGGAATGGTGCTCGAGTCGATTCTCTGGGCGTTGCCACTGGTGGTCTTCGCCGCGTTGCTCCAGCGAGCGGAGGCCGCCGCAGCATTGGCCGCGGGAACGGACCTGCACACACTCTCGACCGGGGCTCGCGTCGCGATTTCGCTCGGTGCGGGGCTGTACGAAGAACTGCTCTTCCGCCTCATCGCGATCGCGCTGCTGCACGCGATCGTCAAGGACCTGCTCGGCCAGAGCGAGAGCATCGCCCGGGTCGTGGCGATCGTCGTCTCATCGCTGCTCTTTGCGATCTATCACCCGATCACCGGCCCGGCGGGGATCGAGTGGTGGAAGCTGATCTTCTACTTCACCGCGGGCGTGTTCTTCGCCAGCCTCTATCTGGCCCGCGGCTTTGGCGTGGTCGTCGCGACGCACGCCGCGTACGACATCATCGTGCTCGTGCTGCTGCACCGTCCGTGACCGCAGATCGACGCGTACTGCCGCGGATCGATCGTGACACCCGTGATGCGTTCAGTCGTCATCGCGCGAGATGCCCTGCCGCTCTTCATGCCAGAGTTGCTGGATCGTCTCAAGGATCCGCTCGTTGACCGGGTGGTCCGGATCGGGCATGAATCCGGGCAGTTTCTCGACCAGGCCACGCAGCGCCGTGAATCGGAGCGTCAACGGATCGACATCTCGGTGATGAGCCGCGAGCAGCTCCGCGATCATCTCGACATCCAGCCAGCCGAACTCATCGCTCCGTGCCATGCATCGGCTCCCATCGATCGCCTTCGCGGGGTCCTGGTCCGCGTCAGGCCGCGGCGTATCAGTGAGCGTCTTCCTTCACCGCGTTGCGGTTCCACGACGGCACGCGCATGTGGATCGGGCCGTCACCCTTGATCATGCACTGGCAGCTCAGTCGGCTGTTGCGCTGAAGGCCCGGGGCCTCCTCCACTCGATCCTCCTCGGCCTCGGTGGAATCAGAAATCTGATCCTCGCCCTTCTCGATGTACACGTGGCACGTCGAGCAGGCGCACACCCCGCCGCAGGCGTGCTCGATGTTGATCCCGTTGGCCATGGCGACCTCGAGCAGGCTCCAGCCCTTGTGGCCCTTGACGATCATCGTGGGCTGGGCCTTGCCGCAGAGCGACTCGGGGTCCTCCATGTGGACATGAACCGAGACGGAGGCGGTGGCAGGATCGATCGGGCGAACGTGCATGAACAGCTCCGGACTATCGGGCTCCGCCGCGGCCGCCGCGAACAACACGCGGCTGCGCCGGGGACAGATACTGTTCCGATTCTAGAAGCCCTTTCCGCCATCGGCTCAGCACCCCTGCCGGCGCGGCCCCATCTCCCGTCGGCATAGACTCCGACTTCATGGCCGACGCCGATCAAGACGACCCCGCGGGCGACGCAAGTTCCGCCTCCACGCCCGGAGGGCCCACGCTCTCCGTGGTGGCTCCGGCCCACAACGAGGCCGAGAACATCGCCCAACTCGTCGAGCAGACCGGTCGTGCGCTCAGCGTCGCGGGTGTGAGTTTCGAACTGATCATCGTTGACGATGGCTCGACCGACGCGACGCGCACGCGCATCGCGGAGCTCATGCCGACGCGCCCGTGGTTGCGCGGCCTGAGCATGCGCCACACGCCACCGGGAAAGGGCAACGGCCAGTCCGCCGCGTTTCACGCCGGCATCCGCGCCGCCCGCGGCGTGTTCATCGCCACCATCGATGCAGATCTGCAGAACGACCCCGCAGATCTGCCCGCGATGCTCGAACTCTCGCGAGAGCGCAACGCGGACTTTGTGCAGGGCGACCGATCGCACGCTCGGCGCGACAACTTCATCCGTCGCGCCAGTTCCCGCGTCGGGCGGTTCTTCCGCCGGCTGATCCTGCGCGATGTCGTCCGCGATACCGGCTGCTCTCTCCGCATCATGCGCCGACAGGTCGCGCTGCGCCTTCCGCTGGAGTTCCGCGGCGTGCACCGCTTCATGCCCTTTCTCGCCCACTCCATGGGCTATGTCGTCGTCGAGATGCCCGTACGCCACCGCGAGAGAGCCGCCGGGGTGAGCAAGTACGGCATGGGCATCACCCAGCGTGCCATCCCCGGGCTCATCGACTGCTTCGCGATCCGATGGATGACCAGCCGCCGCCGCGGCGTGCTCTCCGCGGACATCACCACCGCTCCGGCCCGTGCGGGGCGCATCGAGCAGATCGCCGCGAACAGCACGAGCCACGCCGCGTCCGCGGGGTCGCACGCATGAAGTGGGAACCGCTTCTGGCGATGGTCGCCTTGCTGGCGCTCGGGCTCTGGATCGTCATCGGGCCGCAGGTGCGGCACGAACTCCGCCCCGACGCCCAGACCGCCCGCCTGACTATCGGCTCGCTCAAAGGCGAACTCGAGGCCGCCCGAGAGTCCGACGGGCGAACGACGTATCGCCTGCTCTTTCGCGATGCCCCCCCCACCGGCCCGTTCGAGGCCGATGAGCTCTCGCGGATCCTCGGCCCGGAGGGCCTCGCGCAGGCCGGCCAATCGCTGGGCAACACCGCGTTCCGCGCTCTGAACGTCACATCGTGGGTCGGGGTGGCGTGGATCGTTCTTGGCTTCGCCGGTCAGGGGTTGTTTTTCGGACGGATGATGATCCAGTGGATCGTCAGCGAACGCCAGAAGCAAAGCGTTGTGCCCGAGGCGTTCTGGTGGTTGAGCCTTGCGGGAGGCATCGCCCTCTTTGCATACTTCGCATGGCGGCAGGACATCGTGGGTGTGCTGGGCCAGACCAGCGGTGTCGTCATTTACGCCCGGAACATCCGCCTCATTCACAAGCGTCGCCGGCGCCAAGCAGACATCGAGACCGGAGCATCCGCATGAAGGCCTTCCTTGACGGTGCAGAACTCAAGCTCCCAAGCCCCACGCTTCGCGTCGCCCTGAGTCTGGCCCGCGAGAGCGCCGAGGCGTCACGCCGCGTCATCGTCGAGGCCACCATCGACGGCGAGCCCTGCCGGAACGATTGGCTCGAGTCCCCTCCAGAAACAGAGATGCCCAACGCCGAGGTGCGGTTCGTGTCCGCCGAACCGACCTCGCTCGTGTCGACCACATTCAGCGAACTCGCCGATGTGCTCTTGAGCGCCAAGACCGCACAGATCGAGGTCTGTGAGGATCTCCGTGGCGGTCGGTACGACAAGGCCTTCACCCAACTGGAGGAGATTGTCGGCGTCTGGGAAATGGTGCGCCGAGGCGTTGAAGAGGGCACGCGTCTGGTCGGCCTGCCCCTCGAGCACTTCCTGGTCTCCGCTGGCACCACGCCCGCTGGCGAACGCGACTCGCGTGTGGAACTGCTCACCGGGCACGTCGGTCGGCTGGTCGATCTGCTCGCGGACCTCAAGTCCGCGGTGCAGTCCAAGGACTGGGCCGGTCTGGCCGACCTGCTCGGCCACGATCTGGTCGACGCGGCCGATACCTGGCGACGGATCCTCAAGGACATGGCAGCGACGGTGCTGAAAACTCGTTAATCTGCTCCGGGTCGGGGCCGCGCATCGTCCCCGGTCTCACGCTCACGCCGTCAACCTTCGGAAGCACGTCGTTGAACAAGACCCGCGAGAACACCCTCCGTCAGATCGACCAGGCCATGGAGTCGGCCAGCGTGTCGCTCATCGCCGGGCGGTACTTCGAGTGCGAGCGGCTCTGCATGGAGGCCCTCGACGCGGCGCACCGCGCCCACGACTACGAGCGCATGGCCAGGATCATCCTGCCGCTGCAGGAAGCACGCCGACAGAAGCGCGACCTGGCACGCGATGCGGGAAACGTGACGGTGATCGACTCGTCGTTGCCGTCGCCGGGCGATCTCAAGCCGGGCTTCTACTTCGTGCGTCCGCCCCGCGTCGGGCTCGACGGGCGGCTGCTCCGCGAAATGGCGGACAAGGCCGAGGTTCCGATTATCGTCGTCGTGCGCGAGCCGACGACGCGCGCCGGACTCTGTCCGGTGGTGGCCCTCGGCCCGGTCACGCTTCGAACGCGAATCGCGCCGCCCAAGCCGCCGGCCCCATCGGCCGCGACGCACGCCGGAAAGTCGAGCAAGGCCAAGGGCTCATCCGCCGGCGGTGCGGCAACAGGACGCGCGGCCAAGGTCAAGGCGACGGAAGCGAACGCAAACCCGGCGACGGTCGACCCCGAGCACATCATCCCCGACGCGTGCTGGCTGCTGGAAGCCAACGAGGCGCTCGGTGATGCGGCGATCCGCGATGTGCCGCCGATGCGCTCGAGCGCCGCACTGGCGGAGGAACTCTACCTCCGCCTCCAGTCCATGCCCGACCACGAGAAACTTCATCAGGCCCTCGCCGATGCCTGCCGACGCGCTCTGCGTGATGGCTTCAGCGGCATCGGCCCGCGTGCCGGCGCGACCCTCAGCCACGACGACGACGAAACTGCCGACGACGACGCGGTCGATGCGATCTGAGCGGCTGGTCCTTCGGCGCTGTGCCCGAAACCCCTTGCCGCGGCCCAAAAGCAACGCCGCCTCCCGGAGGACCGGGAGGCGGGCGAAGAATCACTTTCGCGTGACGCGATCCGCAATTCGAGGCGGGCACGCCCCGGCGGACGGCGTCCGAACTTACTTGGCCTTCTTGCGGGCCTTGGCGTCCATCTCCGCCGCGGCGAAGGCGTCCTCGAACGTCGCCAGGTTCTTGCTGGCGGGGTTCTTCTTCTTGCTCACCGCATCGGCGAACGCGAGCAACTGCTCAAGGAACCGCACGCCGCAGGTCTTGATCGGCGTGATCGTCGCCTTGCCGAGCAGGTCCTTGTGAACGAGCTCTTCGGGCTTCTCGTAGTCGTACGCGAGCATGCCCTGATCGCCCAGCAGCGCGACGGTAAAGCGGCTCGTCTCGGCCCAGCCGCTGATGATCACGCCCGTTGCGCCAACGGGGATGTTCACGCCCTTCTTCTTCGCCCGCGTCAGCACCACGCCGCCCGTTTCGGTACGGCCCTTCCACTTGTGATCGAGCGAGGCGCCCGAGATGTCGCTCGGACCGACCATGAAGTGCAGCAGGTCGAACGAGTGGCTGCCCATGTCCAGCAGCGCGCCGCCGCCGGCAACCTTCGGATCACTGAACCACTTCTTCTCGTGCCCGGGCAGATCGCACGCGAAGAAGTTCTCGAAGCGCGTCAGTCGCCCCAGCTTGCCCGAGGCCAGCTGCGCCTTCATCTCCAGAATCGCGGGGCTGAAGCGGTGGCAGTAGCCGACAAACGCCGGCGTCTTCTTGAACTTACGCGACAGCGCCGCGAGCTTCTTCGCATCCGCGAGCGTGTGCGCCAGGGGCTTCTCGCTGAGCACCGGCACGCCGTGCTTCAGCGCGGCGGCGACGATGTCGATGCGGATGCTCGGGGGCGTCGCGATCAGCACGCCGTCGGCGATCTTGCTCTTCTTGTTCGCGGCGAAGAACTCCGCATGGCTCGGGAACGCCGCCGCGCCGAACTCGCCCGCGAGTTTCTCGCGGTTGGCCGCCACCGGATCGATCACCGCCGTGATCACGAGACGACCGCCCGAATCCTTCACCGCCGCCGCGTGGGCCGCGGCGATGCCGCCAGCACCGATGATCGCCAAACGAAACGCATTGCTCGCCATGGGAATACAGTCCTTGACTGCCTCGACCGACTCGCCCGGGCCGACGCACCCGCGTCACACCCGCGAACCCGATGAAGCAGCACGAGGGTACACCCATGACCGCGAAGTTTCTTGCTTGCGTCCTTTCGGGCACGTTGGCGATGACCGTTGTTCTCGCCGCGTGCGCCGCACAGAACTCCGACCGCTCCGCCCCCGCCGCGCCCGCCGCGCCTGTCGCCAGCCCGGAGGTCCGCGGCACATGGCTGACGACGACCGCCAACACCGCGATCGCCGGCCCGGCAGAGTCCGCCGCGAGCATGAAAGCGCTCGCTGAAATGGGCCTGAACACCGTGTACGTGGAAACGTGGAAGAACGGCTACACGCAGTACCCGTCGAAGGTTCTTCAGCGCACCATCGGCGTCGACCGACGACCGGCGCTGATGAAGAGCGACCCGAGCGACGACCCGAGCAAGATCAAGGAGCCCGGACGCGACCTGCTCGAAGAGACCCTGATCGAAGCCCATCGGAACGGCCTGCTGTACATCGCGTGGTTCGAGTACGGATTCATGGCCGCGCACAAGGACACGGACAACCACCTTCGCCGGATGAAGCAGGAGTGGCTCAGCCGCGATCAGAAGGGCAACGAGGTCGCGCCCAACGGCTTTGTGTGGATGAACCCGCTCCACCCGGAAGCACGCCGATTCGTGCTGGATCTGGTCCTTGAGGCGGTCGACAACTACGACCTCGACGGCGTGCAACTCGATGACCGCATCGTCTGGCCGTACTACACGATGGGCTACGACGACTACACCAAGAAGATCTACGCGCAGGAGCACAACGGCGCCATGCCGCCGACCGACCCGAAGGACGAGGCCTGGATGCGCTGGCGTGCCGACAAGGTCAACGAGTCGGCCAAGAAGTTCGTGCAGGAAGTCCGCGCCGCTCGCCCGGGCCTGATCGTCTCGCTCAGTCCGGCACCGTACCCCTGGTGCTACGAGAACTATCTCCTTGAGTGGCCCAAGTGGGGCGCGTGGACCGGCAAGGACTCGCTCTCGGTCAGCGAGCCCAACTGGAAGGGCGCGGGCGTCGCGCCTCGCTGGGACGAGTTCATTCCGCAGTGCTATCGGTACAACTTCAAGGCCTTCGAGGGCACGTGGAACCAGCAGATCGAGATGCTCCGCAAGTACAACGCGGCGGATCGCGTAAAGGACATGCTCGCCGGGATCCTGATCCTCGGAAGCGAGCCGAACCCCGTTCCGTGGGCCGACCTTGAGCGTTCCGTCGATCTTGTCCGCAAGACCGGCGGCGGCGGCCACGTCTGGTGGTTCAGCAAGGGTGTGCTTGAGGTGTATCCGTCGCAGGTCGCCAAGCTCTACGACGTGCAACGCCGCGGCCGTGCCCCGCACCCGGATCGCCCGACGGACTGGCGTTCGCGCTCGATCGTCATGACCGCCGGCGCCGACGGCGCGTGGAGTGCCGAGAACGTGCCATCCGGCACCTGGCGCGCGATCGTCCGTCGGGATGGCCGTTGGTCGTACGCCGCGAATCCCGTGATGGTTTCCGGCAATCGCGCGAGCGTGAAGGTCGACGGCGCCGAGGCCGTCGAACTGCTCCGCGATCGCCGACCGGAGATGCGCTCCGCCGTGGGGAACTAAGCTGCGATTCGCCGCATCGCGGCAAACGGGTCAATCCAGATTCGCGACACGGTCAGGCGACTCGAGCACCGCCGAGTCCGGTGCGATCAGCCCCGCATCGATGGCGATCCGCGCCAGTTCCACGCGGTTCCGGGCGTTGAGCTTCGAACCGAGCGCCAGACGATGGGCCTCGATGGTCTTGCGGCTGCGACCCAGAACATCCGCGATGCGCTGCGTCGTAAGGCCGCGTGCGATGTACGAGAGCACCTCGATTTCGCGGGGCGTCAAACGCGCCAGGTCGCCACGATCCTCATGCCGGATCGTGACAATCTGGTGCTCCAGGTGACCCGGCCGGGCCTCATCCGCGGGGACGATGCCCCGGCTCAGGACGAGCACGTTGGTGGCGACGCCGGCTTCATCGAACAACGGTCGGAACACCGATCGGGTGCGGATGCCGCGCCAGATCGAGTACGACACAACCGGTCGCTGGGACTTGAGCACCAGGCGGACGATGCCCAGCCGCTCATCGGCCTTCTCGCGGTCGATCAGATCATGCATGGTGCGACCGATCGCCGACTGATCGCTCACGCCCTTCTCCCACCAGGAGCAGAGCGGGGCGATGTACAGGATCCGCCCGTCTCCATCGATCACGCAGACGTCGGCTCCGCTGTCCAGGGCCAGTGCATCCCAGACTTCCCGGGCGTTGGCCGCGAGCGACACGCCCGCCGGGAGTCCCCGGGCCACCGCCACCGGAGTATTGCCGCTACCGGGGCTCGAAATCGCCGGCGACGCATGCGATTGAATGGGGTTGACCATTGCCGATCCTCCGATGCTCCACGGCTTCGCCTTGCAAGCCGCGGAATGACCAAGAAGCCACCCCAACGCCGCGACGCCGCGGCGATGACCGCCCAATACAACCCAGACGTTTAATCTACGAACGAAACGCCAAAAGGTGGCTTCAACAGTCGAAGTTGCCCGAATTTCCGTCGCTAACCCCTTGTTTATCAGGCATGTTGCCTAGGGGACCGCTTAGATATTCAGCAGCATTCGCTCCGGCTTCTCCAGCCCGTTCTTGATCGCCACAAGGAACGAAACCGCATCCGAGCCGTCGAGAAGTCGGTGATCGTAACTCAGCGCCAGATACATCATCGGCCGCAGAACGATCTCGCCGGGCTTATCGGGGTTCTCGACCGGTCGGTTCTTGATCGTGTGCATCCCCAGGATCGCCGTCTGCGGTGCGTTGAGAATCGGCGTGCTGAGCAGCGACCCGAAGATTCCGCCGTTGGTGATCGTGAAGGTGCCGCCCTGAAGATCATCGAGCGCAAGCTTGCCATCGCGCGCCTTGGTCGCGAGTTCCTTGATGCCCGATTCGATCTGGGCGAAGCTCAGGCTCTGGCAGTTGCGCAGCACCGGCACCGTCAGCCCCTTGGGCGTGCTCACCGCCACGGCAATGTGGGCCGCGTCGTGGAACTCGACCTCCATCGCGCCGTCAGCACCGGCGACGAGATACGCGTTGACCTGGGGGAACTTCTTGAGTGCCTGCGACGCCGCGGTGACGAAGAACGACATGAACCCCAGCCCGACGCCGTGCTTCTTCTCAAAGTCCTCTTTGAACTTGCCGCGGAGGGCCATGATCGCCGACATGTCGACTTCGTTGAACGTCGTCAGCATCGCGGCGGTGTGCTGGGCCTGCACCAGCCGCTCGGCGATACGGGCACGCAGCGGCGAGAGCCGCTCGCGACGCGACCCGCCGGCCGCAGCCGAGGGCGCCGTCGTCGCTGCCGGCTTGGCCGAAACCGCTGCCCCGCCGCCGGGCGTGGACCGCGCCTGAACCGCGGCGAGCACGTCCTGCTCGCGGACCTTCCCGCCCGCGCCCGTGCCGACGAGCACATCGATGTTCACGCCGTGCTCGTGGGCCAACTTCTCCGCCAGCGGGGTCGCGCGGGCATGATGACCGTTGGCCGAGGCGGAATGGGCCGCGGCGGAAGCGACCGGAGCCGGGGCCGCCACCGGTGCGGGTGCCGCAGCCGGGGCCAGCGCGGGAGCCGCGGCGGCGGAAGGCGCGGGCGACGCCGCGGCGCCGCCGGCGGGTGCCGCCGCCTTGTCATCGATCGACCCGACCTTCGCGCCGATGAGCACCTCGCTCCCGGCCTTCGTGCTCGTGCTCAACACGCCGCTGGCCGGCGCGGGAACCTCGAGCGTGACCTTGTCCGTCTCGAGTTCGAGGATGCTCTCGTCGCGCTTGACATAGTCGCCGTCCTTCTTGAGCCACCTGGTCAGCAGGCCCTTGTTGACGCTTTCGCCGGCGGAGGGGATGAGGACATCGACGGGCATGGTGCGATCCTTGCGTTGCGCGGTCGTGTGAACGGGTCTGCGAGAGAACAGTGAATCCTAGATCAGCGGACTTCCGCGCCGGGCCTCAGCCCCGGCGCTTGGATGATTGCGGCTTGCCCGCGGCCGCGGCGGCCTTGGCGATCGCGGGCTTGCCGGACTCCAACGCGGGCTTGACATCATGGCTGCCGTTGCTGCCGCCGCCGGTGGGCAAGGGCGCGATCGCCTCGCTGAGCAGCCGATCCTGCTGCTTGAAGTGCGCGTACTCGCTGCCGGTCGCCGGCGAGGCGCTGGCCGGACGCCCGATGTACCGCACGCTGATCCCCGCGGCCTCCCGCAGCGCATCGGAGATGTACAGGAACGCGCCCTGGTTTCGCGGCTCCTCCTGCACCCACACGCGCTCGGCGGCGGACGGATACCTCGCGTCGATCTGCTTGAGCATCCGGGCGTGCAGCGGGTACAACTGCTCGATGCGAACCAGCGCGATATCGCTCGCGCCCGTGGCGTTGCGCCGGGCGACAAGCTCGTGGTAGATCTTGCCCGTGCAGTACACCACGCGCCGGACGCCCTTGGCCTTTGCCCCCTCGAACGCGGCGTCGTCGATCAGGTGGCGGAACTCGCCCTCGATCAGTTCACGCGACGTGCTCGTCGGCACCTTCAGCGCCTCGAACGTGTCGCTCCGCAGGTACTTCTTGGGCGACATGACGATCAGCGGCTTGCGGAAGTTCCGCAGCGCCTGGCGACGCAGCAGGTGGAACATCTGCGCACCGCTGGACGGGTACACGACCTCGATGTTCTCCTGCGCGCACAACTGGAGGAACCGCTCCAGCCGCGCCGACGAGTGCTCAGGCCCCTGGCCTTCGTAGCCGTGCGGCAGCAGCAGAACCAAACCGCCCCACCGGTCCCACTTGGCCTCGCTCGCGGCCAGGTACTGATCAATCATCACCTGCGCGCCGTTGACGAAGTCGCCGAACTGCGCCTCCCACATCACCAGCGTTCGCGGGCTGCCGCGGCTGTAGCCGTAGTCAAAGCCCATCACGCCGAACTCGCTCAGCGGGCTGTCGAACACGCTCAGCATCGCGGTCTGGCCCGCGCACAGGTTGTTCAACGGCACGTACCGCTCATCGGTCTTCTCATCGCGCAGAACCGCGTGACGCTGCGTGAACGTGCCGCGACGGCAATCCTGCCCGCTCAGCCGCACCGGCGTGCCCTGCAGCAGCAGCGAGCCGATCGCCAGGATCTCGCCGTCGGCGTGCGCGACCATCGCATCCAGGTTCGCCAGGTTCGCCCGCTTCTCGAGCAGGCCCTTGAGTTTGCCGTTGAGGTTGAAGCCCTCGGGCGTCCGCGAAAGTGCCCGCGCGATCTGCGAGAGTTCATCCTTGCTGATCGCCGTCGCGGGCGAATCAAAGTCGTACCTGCCCGTGAAGCCCTTCCAGCCGCCCTCGCCCGGCGGCGGCACGGGGTTCACCGGCGCGAGCTGCGCCTGCTTTTGGGCGGCGTCCAGCTCATCCTGCTGCTGCTGCATCATCGCCTCGGCACGCGCGGCCGAGACCACGCCCGTGGCGATCAGCCGATCGCGATAGATCTGCGCCGGGCTGGGGTGCTGCTTGATCTGCGCGTACAGCGTCGGCTGCGTGTACGTCGGCTCGTCCTGCTCGTTGTGCCCGTGGAGGCGGTAGCAGATCAGGTCGACGAAGATGTCGCGCCCGAACTCCGCCCGGTACTCCACGCACATCATCGCCGCGGCGACCACCGCCTCCGGCTCATCGCCGTTGACGTGCAGCACCGGCGTGTTGATCATCTTGCCGATGTCGGTGCAGTAGAGACTGCTGCGTGCATCGCGGGCATCGGTCGTGAAGCCGACCTGATTGTTGATCACGACATGGATCGTGCCGCCGACGTGGTAGCCGTCGAGCCGGCTCATCGCCAGACATTCGGCGACGATCCCCTGCCCAGCGACGGCCGCATCGCCGTGAATCAGCAGCGACACGATCTTCCGACGCTCGGCGTCGCCGATCCGGTCCTGCTTGGCGCGCGTCCGGCCCATGACGATGGGGTTGACGCTCTCGAGGTGGCTCGGGTTGTTGAGCATCGACAGATGCACCGCACGCCCCGCCGGCCGGCTGGTGAACGGGACCTGATCACCCGAGTACCCGCGGTGATACTTCACATCCCCGCCGAGTTCGGTCTCCGGGTTCTGCCACTTGTCCTCGAACTCGGTGAAGAACTTCACCAGGTTCTTGCCGAGGTAGTTGCGCAGCACGCTCAGCCGCCCGCGATGGGCCATGCCCATGACGATCTCTTCGCAGCCAAGCTCCCCCGCGCGCTGCGTGAGCCACTTCAGCAGCGGGATGAGCGCCTCCCCGCCCTCGAGGCTGAATCGCTTCTTGCTCTGGTACCGCTTGCCCAGGAACTTGTCGAAGACCTCAGCGCCGGTCAGATGCTCGAGGATCAACGCGCAATCTTCGGCGCTGAACGCCGGCACGACCGGCCCCTGCTCGAAGCGCCTGAGGAACCACGCACGCTCGCGCTCATCGGGGATGTGCATGAACTCGACGCCGATCGGGCCGCAGTAGGTCTGCTTGAGGTGCGCGATGATCTCTCGCACGCTCGCCGCACGCCCACCGGGCATCACATCGGTCGATACCACGCTGTCCAGTTCGCTGTCGGCAATGCCGTAACGGGCATGGCTGAGCACCGCGGGCTCGCTCGGCACGCGGCCGAGCGGATCCGTCTTGGCGGCAAGGTGCCCGAACTCGCGATAGGCAACGATCAACTCCTCGACCTTGGACCCAAGCGGCGAGGCGGCAGAGGTCGTCGAGCCGGGGACACGGGCCGAGGCGAGATCGAAACCGGCGAAGAACGACGCAAGATCGGCCGGGATCGACGCAGGATCGCGACGGTACGCCTCATATTGCGCATCGATGTACTCGGCGCTCCAGGCGTTCACGGCGGGGGGAATGGCGGCCAGGGTGCGTGCTGCGCTGGACATGGTGCTTCCGTCTTCGTTCGCGGTTCGGCGGGCGGCCACAAGCCGGAGATTCTTCATCGACCGGCGCGTGCGCGGACACCCAAACTTGGCGAGAAATCCGCTCAGCGACCATCGCCAAGCCCCTCGCCCGCCTTGGACAGAAGGCATGCTAGCCCACCCTTCCCGCCCCGTGGACAAGATACTGTGCGCATCGATGTATGGGATTCCGTGGACCCTCGGAATCAATCGCTCGCGCCCCGATGTCGGCAGGAGTCGGGCCTCTTCATGAGCGCTCCCGACTCAACGATCCACCGCCGGACACGCCGCCACACACCTGGCCAACCGCATGACCGCCCGCTCAGCCCACGCCCTCAACCCCCCCCCACCCTGCTCAGATCCCGATCGCGTTCGCCGAGCGGTCGATCATCGGGGCCACCGGGTTGGTCAGGTCGATCAGCGGCGAGAGGTCCGTTGCACCCGCCGGCACCACGCCGAGCCGCTTGCGGACCTCGGGGTTGAACAGCACCACGCGCAGGTTGTTCATCTTCGTCGTCGCCGACGGCTCACCCGGCTTGAACTCCGTGCCCGTGACCGACGGCGGGGGCGAGCCCCACAGCACGCGCCGACCCTCGCGGGTCTGCACGATCAGGTGCCGACGGTTCCCCGGCACGTACCGCGAGACATCGATCGCCGTGACCTGGGCGTAGACCTCGCGGTCCTGCTGCAGGTACGCCAGCAGGGCGATCGCCGCATCGACATCGCCCCCCGTCCACTCATCGCCGTAGCCCTCCGGCGGCGGCTCGCTCGCGCCGACGATCGCCCGCAGGCCCGCGCTCATGGCCGTGCCGATGGGGTAGCTCAGTTGCAGCCGCTCGCCGCCGGCGCTGACAAGGTGATCCCGCTCCTGCCACCGCACCACGGCGACGGGCGCGCGCCAGCCGCCAGAGATGATCACGCGCCCTCCCGGCTCACGCCGCGCCACCGGCCCGGTCATGAACCATCCGGTCCGCCGCAGCTCGTTCGCGACGCGCTCGAGCCCCGCGGCGTCGAGCGGATTGGCATCCACCGCCGAACGCGCCACCGTCAGAAGGTTGTCGCGGATCGACCGGCTCATCCACACCGCCACACGCGTGCGATCCTCACGATCCGCCGGCCAGAGAATCTGCACATCGGCCTGACGGAAGTTCAGCGCCCGCAACTCCGCAGCCCGCGCCGCCAGCGCGTTCTCGCCGATGATCAGCCCCCCGACAAGACCCACGAGCAACGCGGCGGTGGTCACGCCCGCCACCGCCCGCCCGAGACGCGCCAGCCCGCCCGCAGCAACACCGAACTTGGAGGATGAACCCTTGCCCATACGTCAGAACGGTATCGGCACAGACCCGCCGTCCTCCGCAGTTTCTGCGCTGCCGACCCAAGTGCGGCCCTCGAGCGACCGCCCGCCCCGACCGCCATCCCCCGGCCCCCGGCTCCCGACCCCCTACCGCCCACCCGCCACCCCACGCACCCCCCAACACCCCACACACCCCACTCGCGCACGACAGCAGGTATACCGGTGCCACGCTCCTCCACCTCGCCAAATGCAACCGGGGCCGCGCGCTGCGCGGCCCCGGGTCGTGCGATGATGAGCGGTTTGCGACTTACGCGGCCTTGCTGACGCGCTGGCTGCTGATCCGCAGCGAGCCGCCGCCGCGGGCGAAGCGGACGGTCAGGGTGGAACTGGCCGGGCCGACGCGTCGCGAGCGGACGCCCTTGACAACATACACCACGCCGGCGACGCCGACGGGCAGGGTCTCATCGGCGAAGGACTTCTCGCCGACGAGCCCGATCTCGCCGAAGTCCGACAGCTCGCCGCTGGCCGAGATCGTCGCGCGCTCGACGCGGTAGATGGTCCCGGCATTGTCTTTGGCCTTCCAACGCAATGTCAGCACACCCTCGGTCGGATCGATGGTCGCGCGCAGGTCGGTCGGCTGGTTGGGCACCGGCCGCGGCGAGGGCTGGGCCGGCGGCGGGAGCTGGGCGAGGCTGTAGATCGAGTCGGGGTTGGCGTTGCGATCGGCGGCGATGCGGATCTCGCGGATGAGGTTGGCCGTCAGCCGGCGGACGGTGCGGAGCGAGGCGTTCTGCGTCAGCACCGCGGCCTTGGCGGCCTGGCGTGCCTTGGAAGCCGCGGAAAAGTCCGCGTTCGCGGCGGTGACCGCGGCAACCCACGCCTGGACGGACGTGGAGTCCAAAGACAACGCGACCGCATTGTCGGCCCACCCTTCGACACGGTCGTTGAGAAACGTCAGCAGATCTTCGTTGCGGATCGGAATCACGGACATGCGATGCCTCCTTGAACATTGCTCTGCGCCGGCACCATCGCCGCCGCGTGCAAGAGGAATCGTCGCAATCATTGCGGCACTTGAACACGCACTCATTATTTTTTAGGAGCGCCATCACCGGACCATAAAGCAACCAGAATGGACCCCCGCGAAAGGGGAGACCAAGCTTCCGCACGGCCAACGGTGCCGACATGCCAGTGTTTTGCTGACCCTGAGCTGAACAGCCCCGCTGGGGACAAAGGGCGGCAGCGTGCCGCAAGGCGGGCATAGGCCCCACAATTGAGCAAAACTCCTAGCGCATGATCTGCGGATGCGCCTCGCCCACGATCTCCACACACCGATGGTCCGGCGTCATTCCAAGGGACCAGTTACACTACCGGCCATATGCCTGACGCCCGGCCACCCAACCCGCTCGACACCATCCTTGAGTCCCTGCGCGATGACGCCAGGAACAACCGCGACCTCGGCGACCGCTTCGAGCGACTCACCGCCTCATTTCTGCGAAGCGACCCGCTCTATGCGGACAAGTTTTCCGACGTCTGGCTCTTTAACGACTGGCCCGACAAGGGCCGTATCGGGGACACCGGCATCGACATCGTCGCCAAGGAGCGGGCGACCGGGGCGTACTGCGCTGTGCAGTGCAAGTTCTACCTCCCCGAACACACGATCGCCAAGGAGGACATCGATTCGTTCTTCACGGCGGCGGGCAAGGACCCATTCGCCTCGTGCATCATCGTCTCGACGACGGACAAGTGGAGCAAGAACGCCGAGGATGCTCTTGGGCAGACCAAGCCCGTTGTCCGCATCGGCCTGCACGACCTCCGCGCCAGCCCGGTCGATTGGTCCAAGTTCGATCCCAAGCGCACGTCCACGCTCGGGGTGGTGGCGAAGAAGGAAGTCCGCCCGCATCAGGAAGCGGCCATCCGCGATGTGCTCAAGGGCTTCAAAGAGTCCGATCGCGGCAAGCTCATCATGGCCTGCGGCACGGGCAAGACATTCACCGCGCTGCGGCTGGCGGAGAAGGTCACGGCGGATGTGCGGGGGGGCGGGCACGTGCTGTTCCTCGTGCCGTCGCTCTCGCTCATGTCACAGAGTCTGCGGGAGTGGACCATGGAGGCCAAGAGGCCGATCCACGCCCTGGCGGTCTGCTCGGACGCCAACATTGGCAAGCGCACGACCAAGGGTGCAGGGGGTGAGGACGACCGGGCCGACATCGCCGTGTGGGACCTGGCCTTTCCGGCCACCACATCGGCCAAGCAGATCGTTGCGCAGTACGAGGCGATCCAGAAGCGTGCGAAGAAGGACAAAGAGAGCGACCGCATGACGGTCGTGTTCTCGACGTACCAGTCCATCGACGCGGTGTCGAAGGCGCAGAAGGCCGGGCTGCCGGATTTCGATCTGGTCATCTGCGATGAGGCCCACCGCACCACGGGCGTGAGCCTGAGCAAAGAGGACGAGAGCCACTTTGTCAAGGTGCACGACGCCAAGTTCATCAGGGCCGCAAAGCGGCTGTACATGACGGCCACTCCTCGGCTCTACGGCGATGAAGCCAAGAGCAAGGCCAAAGAGGCCGATGCGCTCCTGTGCTCGATGGATGACCCGGCGCTCTACGGCCCCGAGTTCCATCGGCTTGGCTTCGGCGAGGCCGTCGGAAAGAACCTCCTGTCCGACTACAAGGTGCTCGTGCTGGCGGTGGATGAGAAGTACATCAGCGGCGCGTTCCAGAAGCAGATCGCCGACAAGAACAACGAACTGAAGCTCGAGGACGCGGTCAAAATCACCGGCTGCTGGAATGGGTTGGCCAAGCGTTTCGCGGCGGGCAGCGCCGATGCGCAGTCGCTGCACGGCGACACGGGGCCGATGCGACGGGCCGTCGCGTTTTCTCGCTCCATCGCCGCCAGCCAGGCCTTCGTCCGGATGTTCGGGCAGATCATCGACGCGTACAAGGAGAAGCACCCCGAGGACGATGGCTACCTGCGCTGCGAATCCGACCACGTCGACGGCACCTTCAACGCTCTCAAGCGGACCGAGTTGCTGGAGTGGCTCAAGGCACCGACGCCCAACAACACCTGCCGCATCCTCTCGAACGCCCGGTGCCTTTCCGAAGGCGTGGATGTCCCTGCGCTGGACGCCGTGCTGTTCCTGAATCCGCGCGATTCGGTGGTGGATGTGGTCCAGAGCGTGGGCCGCGTCATGCGACGATCCCCCGGGAAGCAGTACGGATACATCATCCTGCCCGTAGGTATTCCGGCGGATGTCAAGCCCGAGGAGGCGCTGCGCGACAACGACAAGTACAAGGTGGTGTGGCAGGTGTTGCAAGCCCTGCGTGCCCACGATGACCGCTTCAACGCCACGATCAACCAGATCGAGCTCAACAAGGCTCGTCCGGACAACATCCAGGTGATCGGTGTGGGCGGCCCCGGGGATGGCGACGACGGAACCAAGTCAGACGGCGACAGCCAGCCCAAGGCCCGAGAGTTGGGTGGACAGAGCGTCTTTGTCTTTCCGCAGCTTGACGACTGGAAGGACGCGATCTACTCCAAGATTGTCCTCAAGTGCGGCGACCGCCGCTACTGGGAGACGTGGGCGGCGGATGTGGCGAAGATCGCCGAGCGGCACACGACTCGCATCAAGGCGTTGCTCGACGGCAAGGACAAGAAGCAGGCCAAGGCCTTTGCCGCGTTCTTGGCCGGGTTGCAAACCAACCTCAACCCGGCGGTGAGCCGCGAAGACGCGATCGAGATGCTTTCCCAGCATCTCATCACCCGCCCCATCTTCGATGCGCTCTTCGGGAGCTACGCCTTCGCCAAGGCCAACCCGGTGTCGCTGGCGATGCAGCAGATGCTCGACGCCCTCGACGATGAGGCCCTGCACAAAGAGGCCGAGACCCTCGACAAGTTCTACGCCAGTGTCAAGACCCGCGTGGACGGCATCGACAACGCCGAAGGGCGGCAGAAGGTCGTGGTGGAGCTCTACGACAAGTTCTTCCGCATCGCCTTCCCCCGCATGGCCGAGCGATTGGGCATCGTCTATACGCCCGTCGAAGTCGTGGACTTCATCGTGCGGAGCGTGGAGGATGTGCTGCGCGAGGAGTTCGGCACCACCATCGGCGCGGAGAACGTCCACATCATCGACCCGTTCACCGGCACGGGCACGTTCATCGTGCGTTTGCTCCAGAGCGGGCTCATAAAGCCCGCCGACCTGCCCCGCAAGTACAAGCACGAACTGCACGCCAACGAGATCGTGCTGCTGGCCTACTACATCGCCGCGATCAACATCGAGGAGACCTATCACGGCCTGATGCGGGCGGCGGGCAAGGACGCGGCGTACGAACCCTTCGAGGGGATCGTCCTCACCGACACCTTCCAACTCTTCGAGTCGGGCGCGGCGATGACGAGCGAGGGGCTTCCGGAGAACACCGCCCGCGTGCGCCGGCAACGCGCCGCCCCGATCCGCGTCGTCATGTCGAACCCGCCGTACTCGGTGGGCCAGGACAGCCAGAACGACGACAACAAGAACCTTGAGTACCCCGCGCTCGATAACCGGATCGCGGAGACCTACGCGGCGCGGTCCTCTGCCAAACTTCTTCGCAATCTGTACGACTCGTATGTCCGGGCCATCCGCTGGGCCACCGACCGCATCGAAGGCCGCGGAGTGGTGGCGTTCGTTACCAACGGCTACTTCATCGATGGCAACTCTCTTGACGGCCTCCGGGCCTGCCTCGTAGACGAGTTCACGAGTTTGTACGTCTTCAACCTGCGGGGCAACGCGCGGACCTCGGGCGAGATTCGCAAGGCCGAGGCGGGCAACGTCTTTGGTGGCGGTGCCCGCACGCCCGTCGCCATCACCGTGATGGTCAAGAACCCCGCGAAGACCGGCCCGGCGGTCCTGCGCTACCACGACATCGGCGACTACCTCAGCCGCGAGGAAAAGCTCGGCATCGTCGCCGATGCCGCCAGTATCGGCGGTCTCGCCAAGACGGGGAGGTGGCAGACGCTGCCGCCCAACGCCGACCATGACTGGATCAATGTGCGCGATCCGGCGTTCGAGGGATTTCATGCCCTCGCAGCAGTCGAGGATGGTGCGCCATCCGTGTTTCAAGACTATTCGCTTGGAATGTTGACCAGCCGAGACTCATGGATGTACGGGTCATCGTCGCGACAAGTGCTAGCGCAGATGAAGGAAATGGTGGCGTGTGTCGAAGCTGAGACCCGACGATTCCATTCGACCTTTGCTGGGGCGACCCGCGAACAGATGCAGTCCGGGATCGATGAGTTCTTAACCGGCGACAGAAAGAAAGTGGCTTGGTCGGTGAACCTGAAGAGAGACGTGGTGCGCAACCATTCTCACATAGTCGCCGCCTCCGCGATCCGCTATGTGCTCTACAGGCCATTCTGCAAGCAGTTCGTGCTTTACGAGCGGAGCCTGATTGAGCGCCCTGGGCAAACTGCTCGACTCTTTCCGACGCCGGGACACAAGAACTTCGTGATCGCACTGTCCGCCGTGGGGACGAGGGCCGCTTTTTCCGTTCTCATGGCGAATATGTTGCCAGATTTGTCCTTCGCGGACAAGAGCTGCGGCAGCCAGTGCTTCCCGCTCTACCTCTACGAGCCAGTCGAGGCCAAGCCCAGGGACGGCGTGCTCATCGATACCGCCGCCGAAGGCGAGGTCGTGGGCGGCTACCGCCGCCGCGACGCCATCACCGATGCCGCGCTCAAGACCTTCCGGGCCGCCTACGGCCCGAAGGTCACCAAGGAAGACATCTTCTACTACGTCTACGGCGTGCTGCACTCGCCCGAGTACCGCACGCGCTTTGCCAGCAACCTCAAGAAGGAACTGCCGCGCATCCCGCTCACCAAAGAGGCGGTGGACTTCGAGCGGTTCAGCAAGGCGGGCCGTGACCTCGCCCATTGGCACCTGAACTACGAAACCATCGACCCCTACCCGCTCGACGAGGTCACCGATCGCCTTTCGCTCGACCCGGAGAGCGACTACCTTGTCACGAAAATGACATACGCCCGCCCCACCGCCGAGCAGAAGGCCGCGGGGCACAAGTGGGACAAGACCCGCATCATCTACAACAGCCACATCACCCTCTGCGGCATCCCGCCCGAGGCCCTTGAGTACGTGGTCAACGGCAAGCCCGCCCTCGAATGGGTCCTGGAGCGCTACCAGATCACCTTGGACAAGGACAGCGGGATCCGCAACGACCCCAACGACTGGGCCAAAGAGCACAAGCAGCCCCGCTACATCATCGACCTGGTCAAGCGTGTGGTGCGCGTGAGTGTGGAGACGGTGAAGATCGTCAAGGGGTTGCCGGGGTTGAATGAGAGGGTTGGGTACCGATGACACAGACTTTGCGCGCGACAACGGTTGCACGTGTCGGGCTCTTGAGCAACCTCAACTGCCGTTGCGCCGCCTGCGCGACGCGACCACTCCCCCAAGGGCCAGTACCGCCGCAGCTGACGGCGCCGGTATCTCCCTTATCTCCACGCGGAAGCGGAATGTCAGATAGTCCCGCACAGAAGCGCTACCACCACCGCCATCGGAGATCGCGTACACGCTACGCCAGAAGTTCATTCGACATAGCTGTGGAGGAAGTCCGTCGGTGGCATCCGGATTCGTTGCCACTCCGGGCGTGTTGATCACACGGGTGTTGGTGCCGCTGACCGGACTCGAAGAGTAGAACTCGAACGCCGGAGCCGTACTGAGTGATGCCGTCGTATTTCCAAGCCAGAATACGTACCCGGCCTGCGCACCAGCGGCGCCGCGATCGACGCTGTAATCCAGCGTGAACTCCACCTGCTCGGTGATCAAGACCTGCATCAGACCGTTTCCAGGGTTGATCACTGGCGTCAGCGACGTATACACATCACGAGCCACGTCAACGCGCGTGCGAACATCACTCGTCACCGACAGTGTTGGCGTATCAAACGCCACGGTGATGCTCCGATCCGTCATCGACACAACCGACACGGACTCGCTGACATTCAATAGCACTCCTGCGTGCGGATTAAACACCGCCACACTTGCAGATGCTGAGGACGCGATTCCACACATCAATGCGCAGGCCATTGCTCTCATGCTCTCTCCTTTGGCGTGACTGCCTCAACAGCATAACCGGAATCCACTTGCTCCGGAACTTATGCACGAAGTGGTATTCAGTCAACGGGGGTGATCTTCTCACGCCTCAAGCGGGCCACGAGGCTTTCGCCATCGTGTACCGCGGCTAAACGACTGAACTGTGGGCCTCTATGAACAACTCGTGCCGCCGATTACTTCTCGCCGGTCTCATCCACGGTGCCCGATGTCGGTCCGTGGATTTTGCACAGGGCGATACCCTGGTCGCGAGACGCCGCCGTGACATAAGTCTCGCTCGTTCCGATCACCTGCCCATTCTTCGCCGACAGCGTGAAGTAGTGCTGGCCGTTCGTGGCCGTCTTCCGGGTGTACCGGTCATCGTGCGGCGAGTTCTCCTTGCAGGAGCTGATGCCGCCAAAGGCCGCTCCCTTGGTGGTGTACATCTCGCTCTGCAAGATGCGCTCGCCGTTGTCGGCTCGCAAGTTCCAGTGGTACTGTCCGTTCTTCGCCTTGCTCACAACATACTTGCCCATATGGGGCTCCTTAGTTTCGCTCGCACGACATGTGCGGGCACGCGGAGACCAAGGGGCAACATCCGTGCCGCAGGGCGCGGCTACTCGCGTGACGGGCTGAAGAGTGCCCACCCCCGCTGGCGCATCAAAAACACCGGTGAAAAGTCACCAAGCCGATGCTGTAAGGCTGGCTGAGCAGTTCGCCAACAATCTACGTGGCAGACCGCCACGGATCGGGCTGCCACTTTGGCAGTGTGCGCAGGATAGCGCAGTTGGTCTATTAGAGTATCGGCAAGATGAGCCGCGTGCCACAATTCCGATTCAAAATTTGCCTCGGGATTTTCGGCAACCCGGTTTCACCGCCTCTATTTGGCCGGATGAACTCTTGAGTTGGTGTTCGGTCCTTCGTTCCGCCGCTTTCCACGGAGATGCGGGGAGGCGGCAGGGAATTTGTGGCGGTCGTTCCGTCCTCCCCGTCGTTTTGCGGCTGACCGGGCGGGGCCACGATCGGTGCGGTATGTCCTCTGCCCCTGCGGGGCAGGATTGCGAACCCGCCACTTCGTCCGCGGGTTGCGCCCGCGCCCCCCGCGCGCGGGCTTCACCCATGGCTGGGGAGGCAGGCAGAGGCCCCTTCGGGGCGAAGAGGCTCACGCGGTGGAGGGGCGGGGCGCACGGCGGTGCCCCGATGCGGCTCGGAAGGGTTCCGAGCAGCGCGCGCGGAGCGGAAACGTGCATCTGCGGCCTTCCGGGCGTCGCGCGCGGAGGAAAAATGATCGTTTTTGGTCTCCAGAGCCTCATCGGAAGGCCTCAGGGCAGCGCGCGCGAAGGAAAAACGATCGCTTTTGGTCTCCAGGACAGCGCGCGCGGAGCAAAGTGGTACGTTTTTACTCTTCAGAGCAGCGCGCGCGGAGCAAAAGCGATCATTTGTGCTCTCCAGAGCAGCGCGCGCGGAGTAAAAACGTGCATTTTTACTCCTCAGGGCAGCGCGCGCGGAGCACATTCGTGCATTTTCAGTCCTCAGGACCGCGCGCGCGAGGCTCAGATGGGTGAATCGGGCTTCGTTTGGGGCTTCGGGACGGCCCGCGCGGGGGCGAAAATGCCGCTGAACTGGCCGCGGATTCGGCGCGGCCGCGGCGGTTGAGGGGAAACGACGAAGAGAACGGTGCGCGGACGTGGGGTGGGGAGGGGGGGACAGGGGTGGGACGGGGGCGGAAGCACCCCCTCCGGCTCGAAGACTCGCCACCTCCCCCGCTGGGAATGTACAGACCGGGGACATGGGTAACAGTGCGTCAGGACATGGGTGACACTT
>ERZ1066130.22-NODE-22-length-100753-cov-11.464369_pt1 | contig 100753 bp, 87 predicted proteins | sample MGYA00382777_ERZ1066130 | MGnify/ENA primary metagenome ERZ1066130 (study PRJEB33369, sample SAMEA5778360) | biofilm metagenome | biome: Industrial cooling water; feature: Water cooling tower basin; material: Biofilm | place: United Arab Emirates | collected...
AACTGAAGCTATGTATGCTGGCTCATCGTTGATTACGGCTGCATGGTTACCGTATAGTCCATTTAAAAATAGCGGCTTGATTTACCGTAGTATTGATGCATTTGATCAGCTTAGAAATGAAATTATGACCTTGATAAATACTCCAATCGCTGATTCTGCTAAAAGAGATAATAGGAGGATTGTACAAGAAGTTTTTTTGAGTGATTCAGTTGCCGAACAATGGTTAACTCTTTTTAAAGACCTGAGCCCAGCTAATGGAACGCATTGAACAGAGAATAAAACAGGGTCTTTTGTGGGCGTTTGCCAACCAGCTTAGTCTACAGATTTTGGCGATTATCTTCACAGTTTTACTGGCTCGGTTTATCGAACCTACTTATTTTGGCATAGTTGCGATGGTAACTGTGTTTTCAAATTTTGCTATTTTTTTTCTTGACGCGGGATTTACTATAGCGCTAGTTCAGAAGCAAGAGGCAACACCTGAACACTTTACTACCGTATTTTGGTTTAATGCGTTCGTTGGAGTCCTGCTTTACACAGTCTTTTTTTTTGCTGCTCCGGGATTAGCTTCATTTTATGAGCAACCGATACTTGTATCGGTGACCCGTGTCATAGCGCTTGTTTTTATTTTCTCTTCATTAGGCTTGGTTCAAAGTGCCCGATTAGATAAAAACTTGGATTTTAAACGAAAGTCAATTATTAACTGGGGTTCAAACCTCATTAGCTACCTTATGGGTTTAATTCTAGCCATCCGAGGTGAGGGTATATGGGCGTTAGTTGTTATGATGGTGAGTTTATCCTTTTCAAACACTTTACTTCTTTGGATATCATCTTCCTGGAAGCCATCATTTTCTTTTTCATACAAATGTTTTCGGGAGCTATCGAGTGTAGGTTTTTCTGCCATGGGTGATACACTGATTAATTATTGGTCACGAAATGCAGATAATTTCTTAATAGGTAAGATTTCTGGAAGCAGCGAATTAGGGCTTTACAGCCGAGCCTATGCCCTTATGCTTGCGCCAGTACGCCATATTTCCTCTGTTATTGCTCGTGTTTTGTTTCCTTCATTTTCTTTGGTGCAAAACGATATTGATCGTATTCGGGTTATTTATCTTAGGGTTGTTAAATTTATTGCTTTAGTCACTTTCCCGTTAATGTTCGGTTTGTTGATGTTGGCAGATGAATTTGTAAGCATTTTTTTTGGTGCTTTATGGTTAGGCATGATTCCTATGGTAAAATGGCTCAGTGCATTAGGCGCTATTCAATCTATTATTTCACTTAATGGGTCTATCTATAATTCCTTAGGTAAATCTTCGTTGGCTTTTCGGGTGTCAACTTTGGTAGCCATTCTCCTTATAATTAGTTTTATAATTGGCGTTTATTGGCGGGGCGCATTAGGTGTAACAATTTGTTATTTTGTTAGTAGTGTATTGATATCTATTCCAATCTATATTACTGCGATTCGATTAATCAATTTACGTTTAAAGGATGTAGCACGTACACTAGCTCCTGTAGTAATAGCTGTTTTTATTATGGTTGTTGGCTTGGCAGCGCTTAAGTTTTGGTTTAGTTCCAATGCTTGGATAACGCTATTAGTGGGGATACCATTAGGTGCGGCATTGTATCTTGGTAGTCTTCACCTGATAGATCGCACATTATTCCCAGAGATAAGAAGAATTTTTAATATCAATCAAGTCTCATGAAAGTCATTCGTGTTACCACTACTCTTGACTTTGGCGGTATTGAGCGAAGGTTTGTGAATGTCTCCTCCTTGGAAGATTCTAAAAATGTATTGTTTGTTGCTATTGGTAAGGGCGGTTGGGCCTCTGCCGAGATCGAAAAGACTGGTGGTCACGTAAAATGCCTGCAATTGCCTTTTCAGATTCCTTCTTTTCGTGCCCTATGGGCTTTATATAAACTTTTTTTATTGGAATCACCCATGGTTGTGCACACCAGCGGAGCTGAAGCTAATTTTCATGGATTGTTGGCCGCCTGGCTTGCGAGGGTACCTGTTCGGATTGGCGAAGAGGTAGGCCTACCTCGACATGGTTTGCTGGCAAGAATATTGTTTCGGTTATGTTACAGCTCGGCTCATCGGGTAGTTGGCATATCTCAGGCGGTAGTGGATCACCTGGTAGCATTGAATGAAGTTCCCAGATCCAAGTGTACGGTTATTTATAACCCGGTGGCGATACCACAAATCCCTGCTTTGTTACCTGGGGGTACAGCTGTCTTTGTGACGGTAAGCCGGTTAGTGGCCGTTAAAAATCTGCCATTGCTTATCAATGCGTTTGTTCAGGTTCGAAAGACCCGGCAGGCCCGATTGATAATTGTTGGCGAGGGCCCTGATCGTTCTGCCCTTGAACACATTATCGAATCTTTAGAGCCGGTTATTCGCCAGGATATTCAATTGACAGGGTTTGAACAACAACCCGATAAATGGCTACGACAAGCTAACTGTTTTGTATTGCTCTCTGAAGCAGAGGGACTCAGCAATGCATTATTGGAAGCCATGGCAGTAGGACTCGCACCCATTGCCACTAACAAAGGTGGACCTACTGAGATTATCGAAGATGGAATTTCCGGGTGGTTAGTTGATCCTCATCACTTTCCGGATGTGGTGAGTCAGATGGCTGCATTTGCTTCCTTGTCAGATGAATACCGTGCACGCGTGGCCACGGAGGCCAGAAAACGGGTATCTTTGTACTTTTCAATAGAGGCCCATGACCAAGCCCTAAAGCGACTTTATAGTTCTTTAATCACCAGAAAAAGAGATACATGAGAGTTTTGCATTGTATCGAGACATTAGGGTCCGGTGGAGTAGAACGAAGGCGACTTTCTCTGGCTCGTTACCTTCCGGAGTCTTTTACTCAGGCACTTATCTGCTCGAAAAGTTTTGGAGGACTTAAGCAACATCTTGAATCTCATCGGGTTCAGGTTACTGAGATTGGTGAATTAGGAAGTATTTTTAACTTTTTTTATTACGTTCGTTTGGTGAGAGCTGTGCGGGCTTTTAAACCTGATGTGATTCATGGTGCTGTATTTGAAGGCGTCATCAGTGCGGTTATAGCGGGGATTGTATGCCGAGTACCCGTGATTATTATAGAAGAAACTTCCGCACCTATTTATCGGAGCAACCGAGCGAATAAAATGCTTCGCATCCTGGCTGGATTTGCAAACCGTGTGATTGCCACCTCGCCAGCTGTGTATAAGTATCTGGTGACGGAAGCGAGAATTGACCATAAGAAATGTCAAATGATATTGAATGGCGTGGAGAAGCCACTTCTTCCGGAGAATTTTGATGCTATCAAGTTTCGGCTTGCCCTCGGAATACAACCGCATGAATTGGTAATAGGAACCGTTGGAAGACTCCATGACGAAACAAAGAAGGTATCCATTCTCATACAAGCGTTAGCAGAATTGCGAAGTACTTCTATACGACTTTTAGTCGTGGGAGAGGGGAAGGACAAAGAAGTATTGAAGGAATTGGCCAAAGATCTGAAGGTTATCGATCAGGTGATTTTTGTTGGATTTACCAACGAGCCCGGGCCTTATTATGCGATCATGGATGTGTTTGCCCTTGTATCCTCCAACGAAGGCTTTGGCATAGCACTCGTTGAATCTATGTACTTTTCATTACCAGCCGTGGGTAGTCGGGTAGGAGGTATTCAACATATTGTTAAAGATGGTATTACTGGCTTATTGGTGCCAGCCTCAGATGTAATGGCCACAGCAAAAGCAATTTCTACATTGGCTCAGAAGCCTGAATGGCGGATTATATTGGGAAGGAATGCCTTTATGGATGCCTCCAAACATTACAGCCCTCAGCATTATGCTCAACAGGTATTGGAACTCTATCAATCATTTAATCATGTAACTTCATGAAAGACCGGATTATCAAAAAACTGAGGCGTACCTTTTTTGATACGCGTGAATTGCAAGCAGGAACACATCTTTCCCCATTGCTTTCGGGCCCTGCCTTTTTACCCTATACTTCGTCTTCGTTGAGCCTACATGCATTGCATGCCATTACCAATGATGTTATCGTAAATAGTCGAACCAGGATCGTTGAATTTGGATCAGGTATTTCAACCTTACTTGTGGCCAGACTCTTGCATCGTCATCAACTAGACGCCACATTGATATCCATTGAGGAGAATAGTGGATGGATGGAGGTTGTAAAAAAGGCTTTAGAATCAGAGGGAATAGCTACGAAAGTCCAGTTCATCCATGCTCCCGTGGTTCCTCATCCTTCCGTTCCGATGTGTCACTGTTATGATCCGGCCTGCGTGCAAAAAGCACTATCCGGAATTTCCATTGATTGTGTAATTATTGATGGTCCATCCTCCTGGCAAAAGGAGTTTATTAATTCCCGTGTGGGAGTGTGGGAATTGATTGATCATCACCTGGCTTCAAGTTCCGCAGTATTCGTGGACAATGCTGACCGTTCTGGAGAGAAAATACTTTTGGAAAAGATATCTAAACAACGAAAAGGTAAACCGATTCACATTAATTCTGGTTTTGTTGCCTGGTTAGAAGGTAGTTATTATAATTTTTATCTCTGATCAATAGTGCTGATGTATGTTATTTAACTCAATTTCATTCATTGTTTTTCTTCCAATCGTTTTAATAGGTTTTTTTACAATTCCTCATCGGTATCGGTGGATTTTTTCGTTGACGGCAAGCATTGTTTTTTATATGTTCTTTATTCCGATATATGTTCTGATTCTCTTGTTAACTATTATAGTAGATTTTTATGCTGGAATAAAAATTGAAGAGACGAATGGTAAAAGCAAGGTATTCTTTCTTTGGGCAAGCGTCATAATTACGTGCTTAATACTGTTTTGCTTTAAATATTATAATTTCTTCATAGCAAATGTAAATGATTTGGCTGTGTTTATGGGATGGAATTATTCGATTACTATGCTTGAAATAATTCTTCCCATAGGCTTGTCTTTTCATACATTCCAAAGCCTCAGCTACGTGATAGAGGTTTATCGGGGAAACCAAAGAGCCGAACGACATTTTGGCATCTATGCACTCTATGTTATGTATTGGCCACAATTAGTGGCTGGTCCTATTGAACGCCCCCAAAATCTATTGCATCAGTTTAAAAAAAAACAGATTTTCAGATACACTAATTTTTATAGGGGCCTTCGACTCGTGGTATTGGGCTTCTTTATGAAATTGGTTGTGGCCGATCGCTTGGCGATATATGTAAATGCTGTATACGGAAATCCGGATTTTCACTCTGGTAAAAGTATTGCGCTGGCAGCTCTTTTTTTTAGCTTTCAAATCTATTGTGATTTTGCAGGCTATTCATCTATTGCTTTGGGGGTATCTCGGATGATGGGTATTACACTTATGACTAACTTTAGACGACCTTATTTCTCTTCATCAGTAGGCGAGTTTTGGAGAAGATGGCATATTTCACTTTCTACGTGGTTTAAAGATTATGTTTATATAGCACTGGGGGGCAATCGGGCTAAATCGAAGATTCGATCTTTAATGAATTTATTTATTACGTTCCTGATAAGTGGTTTTTGGCATGGTGCAAACTGGACTTTTATAATTTGGGGAGGACTCAATGGCTTATATTTAATGGTTGAGAACCTATTCAATGGTTCTCGATCCAGGTCAATGAACAAATCGTTGCGTATGCTTAAGATTTTGTTAGTTTTTTGTCTTATTTCTTTTTCATGGATTTTCTTTCGATCTGATTCTTTGTCAAATGCTTTTTTCATGATCTATAAGTTATTTTTATTTAATGGATCAATCTTTGTGCCGGCTGACCCAGAGATACTCGTATATTGTTTTCTAAGTATATCTTTGATTGTGTTTTGGGAGGGATTCTATGAACTAATCTTTAAAAATAGAAGCTATCTGTTTAATCGTAAGATTTTCAGCTATTGTATAATTTTTATAGCATTCTTCTTTATTTTATTATTTGGGGTGTTTGACGGAGGGCAATTCATCTATTTTCAGTTTTAAACTATGAGTACGGATGTTAAGAAGTTGTTGATTTTTAGCATATCTTTCATTTTAACTGTATATATGGTTGATGCTGCGCTTTCGGCTCTTCTAGAACAAGCTTATTCTCGTATGAAGGGTGGGGAGCGTGGAAGGGCCGATTTCGCTATCAGAAAGTCAAAAGCCGATTTGTATATTTTTGGTTCTTCACGCGCACTGGGTCACTACGATCCTAAAATATTTTATTCCGTACTTAAAAAAAAGTCCTATAACGCTGGACGCCCTGCGCAATCAATTTTGTATCATCTCTCACTATTTAAACTGATTCTTGCAAGGCATACACCGGATATTGTTATTCTCGATTTGAATGAAACAGAATTAATTTATGATTATAAAAAATATGAGCTGATGTCATCACTTTTGCCATATTATTCAGAACCAACGGTAAAGGAGACATTAACCAAAATTGATTCCCGCTACAAGTTTAATAACTACTTCTCAGTCCTTAAATACAATTCTTCAATTGGTGCAATTATTTATCGTTCTGTCTTTAGCAAGAATGACGAAAGTATGGATGGATTTATTCCGTATAAGGGATTCCGAAATAGTTCCGAAATAGTAAATGATAACTGTAATGATTCACTTAATATTGATCCTAAACTAGTTCAATCACTAATGGAATTTCAAAAGTTGTGCAAAGAGAAGGGAATCCGTTTAGTTATTGCTATTTCCCCTCGGTTTGCTACTTATAAATGTAAACAAATCGATTTGCTTTATTTGCAAGAGGAGGTACAACGCCTAGGAATTGAATTTCTTGATTACTCGAGTAATAGGAGGTTTATTGAAAATAAAGCCTTTATGTATGACGTAGCTCATTTAAACGAAACAGGAGCCAAAGAGTATTCTCATGAAATTGCTAGCTATCTGATTCATGGTAAGTAAGTGTCGATTACTCTTTATAGCGTGGGATGCTCCGCATGTCACATATCTGGAAAGTCTGTTTGTGCCTATTTTCCAGAAGTTGAGACAAAGGAATTCAATACAAATTCACGTGGTGCAGTTTACGTGGGCAGATGATAGACGCACTAAACAGGTTGCTGAGGTGTGCCAACACCATGGTATACCATATACTTTTAGACCGGTTGTTACCCAACCGTTTATTTTTGGCCAATTGTATACAATTATTCGGGGGATTTTTTTTATTCGACAGTATCTTAGAAAGCATGGTATTAATGTGATTATGCCGCGGAGTACGATGCCGGGATTGATGACATTTTTTTCTTCTCAAAAGATTCCAATAGTATTTGATGCCGATGGATTACCTATTGAAGAGCGGGTCGATTTTGCTGGTTTATCTTCGAAAAGCATTCGTTTCTGGTTATTAAAAAAAATTGAAGGGGTAATACTCAAGCGGGCAACGGTTATCACCTCTCGAACTTTTCGCGCAATCAACTATCTTAGCGAAAGCCATGTGATTCCCATGTCTCGTTTTGTTCGCGTGATAAATGGTCGGGATGAAGGCGTATTTCAACCATGCTCTCTGGCCGAACGACAATCTGTTCGTTCTAAACTTGGGATTCCTGAAGGAGTACCACTTATAGTTTACTGTGGATCAATCGGACCTCAATACGGTATAGATGAAATGCTCGGATTACATTCGGCTTTAAATCAGGATGGTCAATATTGGATGTTATTATTAGTAACTCAACCAGAACGTTTGAAATCTTGGCAACCGCTACCTGACCGAGTGTGTGTAAAAAAGGCCATGATAGCAGAGGTACCGATGTTGTTAGCAGCATCGGATATAGGTTTAGCTTTGCGCCAACCATCATTTTCCATGCAAGGGGTGGCACCAATAAAAATTGGGGAGTATCTTTTGTGTGGCCTTCCTGTGGTGGCGACAAAGGGGGTGGGCGATATAGACGCAATGCTATCTGATGAGGAACTAGTGCTATTGGTGAATTTTAATGATTGGAAAAATGAACTACCTCAGGTTGTTGCTTGGATTCGTAAAAGTGTAGGTGCTAATGTAATAGACACCCGAACGCTCGGTCAAAACGCGTTTGGTCTTCAGGCATCCGTGAAAAGCTATGAGGAAGCATTGCGTCAATGGCTTGTATGAGAATATTATTTTTAACTAAATACACACGCCTAGGTGCCAGTAGCCGGCTTCGCACCTTTCAGTTTATCCCACATTTTGAGGCTTATGGCATGAAATGTGAAATTTCATCCTTATTTGACGATGCATATTTACGGGAAGTATATAAGAGTAAAACGCACAATAAGTGGAAGGCTTTACGAAGTTTTTTCAAAAGACTTATGGTTTTATTTCGTGTGCGTTCATTTGATCATGTCATCATTGAGAAGGAACTATTTCCGTATTTTCCACCTTGGGGAGAGCGCTTCCTTGCTGTTTTAGGTGTTCGGTATTGGGTTGACTATGATGATGCTATTTGGCACAACTATGACGTAAGCTCCAATTTTTTTGTGAGAGTGTTTCTGCAACATAAAATAAATGTAGTCATGAGACTATCAAAAGGTGTAGTGGCTGGCAACGACTACATTGCATCATACGCTGTGAAGGCAGGATCTCAACATGTCGTAAAAATTCCTACTGTTATTAATCATCATCGATATCCTATAAAAAGGACTTTTAATCAACGTCCCCTAGTTATTGGGTGGATCGGATCTCCGATTACGGCCAAATATCTTACCAGATTAGTACCCATTCTTAAACCTTTTGTGGAGACAGGTAAGATTCAACTTCGGCTTATCGGAGCAGGTGAGACTTTCTCTCTCGGATTAAACGAAGAAGTATTGCTTTGGAAGGAAGACCGCGAGGCAGAAGATATAGTCACTTTTGATGTTGGCATTATGCCATTGGAGGATAATATATGGGAGCGGGGCAAATGTGGATATAAATTAATTCAATACATGGGATGTGGTCTTCCGGTTATTGGAACACCTATTGGTGTAAACAAGCAACTAATCGAACCAGGTATCAATGGGTGGCATGCAACCACATTAGAAGAGTGGACAGAGGCGTTTAGTCAATTGTTGGAAAATCCAGAGCAGTTGCTGCGTATGGGAAATGCCGGGCGTAAAAAGATAGAAGAGGCCTTTACATTAGAAAGAGCATCACATAGTTGGTGGAATATATTGCATTAGTAAGAATGAATTGCCTTTATTATGGGAGTTGTTGACATTTTTATTTTTGTGTTGATTTTGATCGCTGGTCATGCCGGAATTAATCAATTCATTCGATCGTTTAAAGTCGATCAGTATCGGACCACCCTGATCGGCCTATTCTATTATCATTTGTTATTTGGGCTTCTGTTTGGGTGGTATGTATGGGTTTATGGAGGTGATGCAATAGGCTATTGGAAAATGACACGCCTTTATCAATTTATGCCAAATGGAGATTGGTGGGAATTGCATCAGCCAGGGACTCCTTTTATCCATCTGGTCATTTATCCTTTTTCGGATATTCTGGGCCTATCTTATTGGACACTTACTCTGGTATTTGCCTTCATCGGTTTCTTTGGATTCGCTTTCTTACTAGTCACCTTTCTTCGCACGATTCCTCAAGTACCCCGCCTTTTTGGTTGGTCAATTTTTCCGGCCTTGCTTTTTCTACCCAATTTACATTTTTGGTCAGGAGGCATAGGTAAAGACTCGTTAATATTCTTTGCATTATCGCTTTTTGTTTTTTCATTAACTAGACCTATTCGGAATATTCCTGGGTTGATGACATCTATCTACCTGGCTTTCATGATACGTCCACATATCGCTTTGTTGATGATTGTTTCTATGATCTTCGCTTTATTGACCAGTTCACAAGGCTTTGGTACTTTTTGGCGTGTGGTTTTGCTGGGCCTTTCAGTATATGTATTTGTATTAATTTCACCCAGTGTCCTGGAGTTTATTGGTGTTGAACAAAACATCGATTCTTTCGAAGATGTCTCTGAGATCCGTTCCCGCAACTTAAGCAGGGGCAGCGTTGGATCAGCTATTGATATTTCAACTTATAATGTCCCGCTCAAAATTTTTACATTCTTTTATCGCCCATTATTTGTGGACGCCTCCAACCTTTTTGGTTGGATAGTTTCACTGGAAAATTTGATATATCTGGTGCTAACCCTTTCAGCGCTAAGGGGACGGTTAATAGCCGATATTTTTGGAATGCCTCCTCATCTCAAAGCTTCTATTTTAATGATGGGTGCTGCTGCTTATTTTATGTCAGGCTCGCTAAGTAACCTGGGCATTATTATCCGTCAGAAAAACATGGTTATGTTTATGCTATTATTATTGTGTAGCTACCTCATCAGCCGGAGACAATGGCAACCTATGCCAGTAGCATCAAAACGAATATGAAACCGCGCCTGCTTCGCATAGCAACAGTCCCCTTATCCCTTCATAAATTGTTGGATGGGCAGATGAATTACTTACAACAAAGAGGATGGGAGGTTCATAGCTGTAGTGCCTTCGGACCTGAGATTGAGGCAATCAAGTCGAAGGGCATTATTTTCCATGAAGTGGCAATGACAAGACAAATCACACCATGGCGTGATTTATTGTCTTTAATTGCTCTGGTACGGCTCATGAATAAAATTAGACCAACGATTGTACACACACATACACCCAAAGCTGGTTTATTAGGAATGCTTGCCTCCGCTTTTGTCAGGATCCCAGTTCGATTGCATACAGTAGCCGGTATGCCGCTTATGGAAGCTACCGGTGTTCGTGCAATTATCCTAGCGATGACTGAGTGGATTACTTACTTCTGCGCGCATCGGGTATATCCTAATTCGCATGGTTTAATGCGTTGGATGAATGACCGATTCCCGCGATTTAAAAGCAAATTTTTGGTAATTGGCAATGGAAGTACAAATGGTATTGATGTAACATATTTTTCTCCTTCACCTTCCGTTTTGCATGCTGCACACCAACTACGAAAAAGGTATGAATGGAAAAACGATACCTTTATCTATTTGTTTGTAGGCCGAGTTGTACCTGACAAAGGAATTAGTGAACTTGTTCAAGCCTTTTTATCACTACGAAGTCAATGTCAGCGACCGGTCAAATTATTGTTGGTAGGACCATTAGAAACAAAACTCTCACCCATACCAAAGAAAGTGATGGACATATTCAGAGAGGATGCTGATATACGTTTAGTGGGCTATGAGGAAGATGTCAGACCATGGTTAGCGGTCGCTTCGGTATTTGTGTTTCCAAGTTACCGAGAGGGCTTCCCCAATGTGGTCATGCAGGCTTCTTGTATGGGAGTGGCAACAATCGCATCAGATATTAATGGTTGCAATGAACTATTGATTAATGGATATTCTGGTTGGCTTGTACCCGTTCGTTCAGTTGACCAACTTACGAATGCCATGAAACTGGCCCAAGACGATGATAATCGTTCGCTGATGGCAAGTCGCGCTCAGGATTGGGTACGGAACCGATACGCCCGCGAAATAATATGGCGTGAAATTGAGAGAGAATATAGCCAGCAACTTGAGCAACGTAGTCGTGTATAGAAAATTTACTAAACCATGGGTTGATCGTATTTTAGCAGCTTTCTTGATAGGGTTGTTAACTCCGCTAATTATACTGTTATCTATTGCCTTAGCGTGGATAAATCGTGGAGAGATATTTTTTCGGCAGCCACGCCCCGGTTTGAATGGTCGGATTTTTTTGATTTTGAAATTCAAAACGATGAATGACAAACGAGATATAAATGGTCAGTTGTTATCCGATGAACAGCGTATAACACCCGTTGGAAGATTTATTCGCAAACTCTCTTTGGATGAGATTCCTCAGTTGATAAACGTGCTACGAGGTGAGATGTCATTTATAGGCCCAAGGCCATTGTTGGTAGATTATCTGCCAAAGTATAATTCGATGCAAGCCAGGAGACATGAGATCCGTCCAGGCATCACTGGCTGGGCACAGGTAAACGGAAGAAATGCGATCTCATGGGAGCAAAAATTTACGCTTGATGTTTGGTATGTTGATCACGAGTCTTTTCTCTTAGACCTGAAAATTGTATTTTTGACAATTATTCAGGTAGTTCGATCGGAAGGAATCAATTCGGCTACCTCCGCCACGATGGAACCATTTAATGGAAACAAATAAGGTTTTGATATTTGGAGCAGGGGGCCATGCAAAGGTTGTCATGGATAGCCTTTGGGCTGAACAAAAATCGATAGTAGCCTTAATTGATCAATATAAATTGGGAACCTTGTCAGGGATTCCCATTTTTAATGCTTACGATGCGAACTTTAGTAAGGATTCGTCATTTATTGTGGCCTTAGGAGACAATAAAGCGAGGGCGCATTGGGTTTCTCAAATCAGCCATCGATTTACCACCACCATTCACCCTACAGCCTTACTGGCGCCCGATGTACAAATAGGGGAGGGATCTATGATTTTGCATCGAGCCATCGTACAGGTAGAATGCCGTATCGGACGCCATGTTATTCTTAATACCCAATCTCAGATTGATCACGATTGTGACATTGGAGATTTTGTTCATATAGCTCCGGGAAGCGTTATCTGTGGCCGGGTAACTATTGGCTCGGGATCATTGATCGGGGCAGGAGCTGTAATACTTCCGAATGTCTCTATTGGTGAAGGAGCTATCGTAGGAGCAGGATCAGTTGTAATTCGGAATGTGGCCCCGGGAAGCGTTGTGGTTGGTAATCCGGCAAGAGTATTAACTAAATGGTAAGTGAAATTTATATCGTAGGTGCGGGCGGCCTCGGTCGGGAGGTGCTGGCCATGCTTCAGGGTATGCCAACATGGAAGGTGGTAGGATTTTATGATGATATAAAAACCGGTGAGATCGAGAACATTTCTGTGGCTGGTACTATTTCAGATTTACTGCATCATAAAGGTTCTTGTTGTGTAGTGGTGGCGATTGGTAACCCACGTGTTAAGCAGATGGTGGTTCAGCGATTATCAATAAAGACGGACATCCAGTATGCCACTTTAATTCATCCGCAAGCCACCTTGTATCAGCATCAAAGTATTTATATTGGTCATGGGGTAATCATTGGAGCAGGGGTTAGATTAACAACTGGAATCAGACTCGGAAATCATGTTTTGCTCAATTTGAATTGTACCGTTGGGCATGATGCCATTCTCTCAGATTACTGTTCGGTTATGCCGGGAGCACATTTGGCAGGGGCTGTACTCTTGAAGGAAGCTGTTCTGATAGGTTCAGCAGCCAGCGTTCTGAATGGTGTATCTATTGGTACAGGTAGTATTGTTGGCTCGGGTTCGGTGGTTACCCGCGGGGTACCAGAAAATACAACTGTAGTTGGAGTACCTGCTCGAAAACTTTCTGTTCACCGATGATTAAACAGGTAACTCAATGGCGGGTACTCTGGACTGAGTTTCGGCCTACCTTTCACTTTGTTGGCCTTTTTTTAGTCGTATTTATTGTCGGAAATGTAGTCTATGGACTATTTGTTTCATACTTTGATCCCGAACCAGATCCTCTGACAATACTTGTCACAAAACAATCATCTTCATTTTTAAACCTTATCGGTTTTGAGACAACAACTTTTATACATTCATCTTTAGCCACGATTTCCATCTTGAATAAGGGTAGAGCAATCGTCTCTGTTTATGAAGGTTGTAATGGCGTGAATATCATGGTTGTTTTTCTGGCTTTTTTAATTGCCTTTCCTAAACCCGCCCGATCGCCAGTTAGATGGGTGGGGTTTCTAGGATGCATTCTCATTCATCTGATCAATGTCATGCGGATTGATGTTTTGTTTGGGGTTGCCTTTTACTATCCTGAGTTCCTCTACATCTATCATAAGTATATCTTTACGGCCACAATTTATGGGATCGTATTTTTGCTTTGGCTACTGTGGGTTCGTTGGATTTTCAAACAGCCAATTCCCAACAAATGAGACTTGTACGATTGATATTTGTTTTTAGTGGAGTGGCTGGATTGATTACTGTTTTTCTCTTTCAGCAAATCAACCTTGCTGCCTTCATGCAAGTCGAAGATAATCGTCTCCAGTTTCTTATCAATCGTTCCATTAGATTTATTTTGAATGATGCATTTTCGCTTTTAATTATTTCAGGAATTTTTTTCAAACGAAAGTATATCTGGGTGGCAATCATGTTTCAAATACTAGGCTTACTCTTTATTCTGATACCTTATTTGAGTTTTAAATGGTGGTTACCGAGCTATAATGGCCCTCTTATTTCATTTCTTCACAGATTAGTATTAAATCCTGTACTTTTATTTTTGTTGATACCATCGTTTTTGGCACTTCACTATCAACAGGTAAAAAGTGACACAAAATCTAGACACACAGCATGAAGGAGAAAATCTGGCTTTCGCCACCGCACATGAGCGGTCAGGAAATTCAATTTGTTCAAGAGGCTTTTCAATTAAATTGGATAGCTCCGGTAGGGCCACATATCAGTCGCTTTGAACAATCTATTAGTGAAAGACTCAACGGACATTCAGTGGCAGCACTGGCATCAGGTACAGCAGCTATTCACCTTGCACTTATGTTGGCCGGAGTTAAGGATGGAGATGAGGTTTTGTGTTCGTCCTTTACTTTTTCGGGTACATGTAACCCGATTGTCTACTTAAAGGCTAAACCTGTCTTTATTGACTCTGAGTTGGATACATGGAATATGAGTCCTTCATTGCTAGAAGAAGCTATTGAAGATCGTCAACGCAAGGTTGGAAAAAAACCCGCAGCCATCATTGTGGTTCACTTATACGGCATGCCGGCCAAGATGGATGAAATTATGGCCATAGCTAAAGCCCATCAGATTCCAGTCATCGAAGATGCTGCAGAAGCGTTAGGATCAACGTTACATGGCAAGCCTTTGGGGACATACGGCCTGGCATCTATTTTGTCATTCAATGGAAATAAGATTATCACCACAAGTGGTGGTGGAGCTCTGGTTTCATCAGATAATCATTTGATTGATAAAGCTCGCTATCTGGCTACGCAAGCCCGTGAACCGGCCCTTCACTATGAGCACACGGAAATTGGTTACAATTACAGACTTAGTAACGTATGTGCAGCTATAGGATTAGGTCAAATGGAAGTTCTTTCTGATAGGGTTGCTGCTCGTAGGAAGATTTTTGAAAGTTATCAATTGGCCTTTCAGGAGTATCCAGAAATTGTTTTTTTACAAGAGCCATCAGGGTATTTTTCCAACAGATGGTTAACAACGGTTATCCTTCAGCCTGAATTAATGCTGACCCCCGCACAGGTAGTTGAGTATCTCCACGATCAAGTTATTGAAGCCCGCCCACTCTGGAAACCCATGCATCAGCAACCCGTTTTTGCCAATTATCCCGTATATGCTTCTGGTGTATCGTCCAAACTATTTAATACTGGCATATGCTTACCTTCTGGGTCCAACATGGCTGCGGAGAAGGTGGAGCGTGTAGTAGACCGGCTAAAAAGCCTAATTAACAGATAAACAATTGGTTACGAGTATCAAAAGTTACTTATTATGGATAATGTGTATACAATAGATAAGTGATTTTATTGTGTTAACTTTGCTAAATATGCGTGTTATGGATCAGATTTTGAGATTCAGGTTGGCCAAAGCGACTATTTTCTGCATGCTCGCCATTTTTAGCATTCCAGGGTTTAGTCAGATTGTAACCTCCGTGAGTGATGGAGCCTGGAATAATCCCTCCACTTGGTCATCAAACCCGATTATTCCAACCGGAATAAATTCTGATTCCATCATAATAAACCATCAAATTACCGTTCCTGGAGGTTTTTCAGTAAGTATTGACGGCACACGAATTACGCCCTCGGCTTCACTGACAGTTCAATCCAGCGGTAGTTTAAATGTGAATAATGCTTCCAGTGCCCTTCGCGTTCAAGGTACATTAGTAGCCGCTAATAACTCTGTTATTACCGGAACCTTATCATCAAACACCAGTTTTTTGTCCGGATCTACTTATCGACATGAGTTTACCACTACTCAAGGAGTTTTGCCTTTGGCTACCTGGTCTGCTAATTCCACAGTACGGATCACTGGATACACAACTTTTTCGACTGCTAGTGCAGCAGGTAATTGGGGGCAAACCTTTGGAAATCTGGTGTTTGATTGCTCCGGGTTGTCAACCACTTTCTATTTCGGTGGCTTTCTGAACTCTTTGCAAGGAAGTTTATCAATCGTACAAACGGGTTCCTCTGTGGTGTTTCTTACGTCTTCAGGTAACCCTACTGTATCCATCGGTTCGGATTTCATTATTGGAGGAAATGGGAGGGCTTTCTTATCCACTACATCCAGCACAACTCCCGGTGCAACGATCATTGTAGGACGCGATTTCCGATATGAAACGAGTAATGTCGTAGCATCAGGTTTTAATACAGTTGGGCATTCAACCCTCCATGTGGCAAGGGATTTTGTTATGAATTCGACAGGGGTTTTACGTTTGGGCAGCAACACTAATACCAGCGTAGGTTTTTTGAGGATAGGTCGCAATTTCAATTTAATTGCGGGCCAACTGACAGAGACATCGGCTGCACCAGCTAGAGGTGAAGTGATTTTTACAGGAACCTCAGGCACAGTTCATACCTTTCAAAATACGGGTAGTATTACAAATACCATTAATTATCTTGTAGAATCTGGAAATACTTTAACTATTTTAGATGAGAATAATTTGGTTGGGGGAACTGGTAGTACCTTAACCGTGGATGGTATTCTGGAGTTACAGTCAACTCATGTTGCAGGGGCGATACAAACAGGTTCAGGGCCCGGTTCAGGGAATGTGAGAACTGTCAATCGAATATACAACGCTGGTAGCAGGATTGTCTATGCCGGAAATGCTCCCCAATTTTTGGGTAATGGAAACCCTACCTCTCTGACTACCACGGTTGTTATCGATAACGCTTCAGGAGTCAACGTAGTCTCTGGTGCTGCCGGAGGCAACATTGAAATAGAAAGTGGATTTCTTGAAATTTCGGCAGCGCCCTTGGTGATAAACGGCAATCTTACGCTCACCGGTGGTAATGTCAATTTGATCACTACATCCACTCCTCGATCACTAACCATCCATGGAGCATTTGTCGCAAACGGAGGTACACTTTCGGTTAATAGTGGAGGCACAGAAGCGACAGTCTCAGTCAATGGCACGTATTCAGGAACATCGGGATTTGTGTCCACCGGAGCTAACACAATCCTGAGTTTTGGAGGCACGGGACCACTTAGTGGGGTGTTCCCCCTTTCGGGAGTAACGTCTTTAAAAACTGTTAATGTTAACCGCATGGGAGGAACTGTGGGTTTCGATCAAAATTTGACGGTGGTAGACATGAACTTGACTTCCGGTTCTGTTGATATGGACGCACGATTAACCGTTACAGATGATCTTAATCTTTCCACATCAACTGTGTTGTCCTTTCCTGGTGAGACGCTAGAGTTAAGAAGTCAGTTTAATAATGAATTGTCGGGAGGCGTATTGGCAGCTGATGGAAGTTCAGTATTGCAAATCACCGGAACAGGTGCTTTGGGAACACTGGCATTTGACGGAGCTGGTAATACATTAGGTTCATTCCTGTTAAACAGATCAACCAGTGGTGTTTTGGTTACGTTGAATAGCCCACTTACAATTGCAAGTGTTTTTGAGTTGCGGAGAGGACAATTTCAAAATACTTCAGGCTTGACATTTTCGTCAGGAAGTACATTCATTCGAAACAGTCAAGGCTCTTTGGTGGGTGTCATTCCGGGAGGCGGATCATATAATTTGCAATATACTGGCACTGCCTTGACCACTGGGTTGGAGGCACAAGGTAACTTGCTTGATTTGATAGTAGGAACTTCTGGAATTGTTACTCTTGCTGGTTCGCTTGATTTAGCTGGCTCCCTTTTTATCAATAGTGGCACCCTAACGGCAGGTTCCAACCCAATTTCAACAGGTGATGTAACCAATAATGGAGTGTTTAACCTCCCAAGTTCATCGCTCACCATTACTGGAAATCTGGTTAACAACAGCACATTCAATCGGGGTACAGGCCTTGTAATATTTGATGGAAATACTTCAATATCCGGTACGGTTAACCCTATTTTTAACGCTATTCAAATTGATGGTCAATTATCTAGCCCCGTTACATTTCAGGTAAATGGTAATTTTACTAATAACGGAGTGTTTACTAATAACGGCAATACAGTGTTGTTGGGAGGTTCAGCTCTTCAAACGATATCGGGCACTTCCATTACTTCTTTTGCCAACCTTACGATTAATAATAGTACCAACCCTGTAGGGGTAACGATAGAATCCAATCAATATCTATTTGGTATTCTTTCCCTCGGAACAAACAACGTTTTGGATGCGGATGGAGTAGGAGGTACAGCGCGTTTCTTTTTTCGTTCTTTATCAGATGATCCGGCAACCGATGCCCGGCTTGCCCCTATGCCTGCTGGCGCAGTGATAACAGGCAATGTAATTGTACAGCGTTTCATGAGCATGGAGGGTAGAATTAATCGTTACATATCAATGCCTGTTCAAAATGTGCGACTCGATTCATTACAAGATGATTTTAGCGTAACAGGTCCCTTTACAGGAACCAGTTTTCCATGTACAGGTTGTACGAATAACAATTATTCATTGCGCTATTATTTTGAACCTCAGGTAGGAGTTCAAACCGCTGGTGCCCGAGGTTTTCCGCAACCACCTGGGGCGACCAATGCTGCCGTTCTTCCGTTAGGAACAGGATTTTATAATTTCATGCATAACGGTAATAATGCACAGATAACCTGGGATGCCGGAGGTAGTGTATTTTCAGGAACTTTTAATTTTGGGGTAACCTTTACTCCTTCGGTACCAACTCCACTACCCAACGATGATGGATTCAATTTATTGGGCAATCCTTATGTTTCTCCTATTGATTGGAATAGTGTAGCTTGGACAAGAACGAATGTTTCTCCAACTGTTTTTGTGAATGACCAAGGTCAGAATGTTTTTAGATTCTGGAACCATGTCACAAATTCAGGAGATGCTGATTTTGGAGGCATTATTGCTACAGGACAGTCCTTTTGGATTCAAACAACGGGTGCTTCGCCATTGCTTACTATTTCAGAGTCAGCCAAATTTTCGGGAAGTGGATATGCCTTCTATCGTAACCGGGGATCAACGTCTCAACTGAAAATTGCCTTACGCGCAAATGGTATGGAAGACCGAACCTATCTGGTCAAGAGACCAGGCACCCAGATTGGGACGGATGGGATTGATTCCCGAAAAATGATGAATGAAACTTTGAATATCGGAATAGGCTATGCTGATCAACCTTTGGCGATTAATCATTTAGAAGATTTAAAGGAAAACGAAGTAGTTGAACTAGTGGTTGATTGTTTGGATTGTCTTTCGGCAACAATGACTTTTGATGGCTTAGATGTTTGGCTGGATCAAGGAGAGATGTATTTGAACGATCGATTTTTGAATCAATCCGTGAAACTGTTCAATGGTATGATATATTCGTTTGATATGCCCAGCATCAATCAGCGATTTGCATTAAGCCGCAAGCCATTAGTGTCAGAAAATGTTGAACAACATATACATCTTTATCCGAATCCGTCCGATTCAAAAATTTCATTACTTCTTCCAAGTAGAGAGCCTTATTCGGTGCAAGTTTTTAATTCCTATGGACAGGCTGTTGATCTGCTTTTTAATCGTGTAGAGAATGGGAATCAATTGCTGATGCAATATGACGCTAGGGTGGAGGATTTGTTGCCCGGAGTCTACCTGGTAAAACTGATAAGTACTAAAAATTTGGCCCACACTTTAAAATTTATTAAGCGATAATGAAATCAATTTTGATTTTTGTGGTTGCATTTTTTTTATTGGCAATGATCAGTTGGGCACAGCCATGTACTACCCCTCCTTGCCCGCCTCCCGATCCAGGTGAACCGGTGCCTTTTCCATATTTATGGATCTTAATTCTTTCAGGCTCGCTTCTGGGTATTTCAGGAATATCTAAGTTTAAGACAAACAAAAAGAATTGATTTTTTTTAGAACTTTTTCTGAACTTTTTAACCGGCTCAGAGTCCTTCCCCGCTGGGTTATTATTCTTCTGGACACTGGAATATTACTGGTATCTGTCGGTATTGGTTATTTAATTCGTTTCAATGCCGTATGGGAAGACGTTGTTCGGAACAATGTTTGGTTAGGATGCTTTATGTTTGTCATTAGTGGATTGTCAGCCTCTTTGTTAACCAAATCATATGCTGGGATAGTTCGGTATACTGGATTGGATGATGGCATTCGTATCCTGTATACTTGCTTTTTAACGCTCTTATTTTCTTCTGGAGCGAATCTTGTTTATTACTATAATTATCGAGTGAATATTGTTCCTTATTCGGTGGTATTAATTGCCTTTTTTATTTCGTTTCTACTACTCTTTTATTATAGACTCATTGTAAAATCCATTTTTATATTTTACCGTTCAGAACCGTCTGATAGATTTAACATTGCCATTTTTGGAGCGGGAAGTGCTGGATTGCTAGTCAAACAGATCATTGATGCCAACCCTCTTTCTGAAATGAAGGTGGTAGCATTTTTTGAGGATGACTTGCGTAAAGTAGGTAAAGAAATCAATGGTGCTAAAATATTTCATGCCATATCGGATATCAACGCAGTTATTAAGGATTTACGGGTTCGGGAATTAATTATTTCCACCCAAAATCTTTCGCTTGAGCGCAAGAATGAAATTGTAGAAAGTTGTTTTCAAGAACATGTAAAGGTTCGTACTGTGCCACCGGTCGATAAATGGGTTCGAGGTGAACTAAGTTTAAAACAAATAAAGGAAATTAATATTGAAGATTTACTAGGACGGGAGTCCATCACTTTAGACAATAATCATTTGCTTCCTGAGCTAACTGGGAAGAGAATATTGATTACGGGCGCGGCTGGTTCTATTGGCAGCGAAATTGCACGGCAGGTAGCTTCATATCACCCTCAGCACCTGATACTGATTGATCAGGCTGAAACTCCTTTATTTGAAATTGAGCGCGAGTTAGGGGAGATATCTCATTTCGAAGGCGAAATTCATGTATTTGTAGCTGATGTGTGCAATCAGAAGCGGATGGAAAATCTTTTGAATGAATTTAAACCAGAGATTATTTTTCATGCTGCAGCTTATAAGCATGTGCCGATGATGGAAAGCAATCCCTCCGAGGCGGTGATGACAAATATCCTTGGCACTCGGATTTTAGCAGATTTGGCTGTAAAGACAGGTGTTTCTAAGTTTGTGATGATTTCCACGGACAAAGCGGTCAATCCAACCAGTGTGATGGGCTGCTCCAAGCGTATTGCAGAGATTTATGTCCAGACCCTTAATAACTACCAGCTAAATTCTCAACATTCAACCACCGCATTTGTGACCACCCGGTTTGGGAATGTATTGGGTTCTAATGGCTCGGTGATTCCTGTATTCAAAAAGCAAATAGCTTCGGGAGGGCCGGTAACGGTTACACATCCGGACATTACCCGTTATTTCATGACTATTCCTGAGGCCTGCCGCCTGGTGTTGGAAGCAGGAGTCATGGGACAGGGAGGAGAGATTTTTTTGTTTGATATGGGCAAGCCAGTTCGAATTTATGATCTGGCCAAGAAAATGATTTTTCTTTCAGGTTTAGAGTTAAAAAAGGATATTGATATTGTGTTTACAGGCCTTCGGGAAGGTGAGAAACTTTTTGAGGAATTGTTGAATGATCGGGAGAACACGATTCCTACCCATCATACTATGATACTTAAAGCCAAAACAAGAGCTTATGATTTTGATCAGATCAGTAATTTGATCGATTTATTCGAAGATCTGATAGCTGACAGAAATGAGTTAAAAATGGTGGCGCTAATGAAGGAAATAGTCCCAGAATTCAAAAGCAATTACTCCCGTTACAAAATCCTGGATGATTCCATTTAACTTACAACCTACCTTCTTCTACCGGGTTTGTATTTCTTATATCGGATATTATTTCCGGATCTCTTTCTCGATAAGCCCTTACCTATAGAGAAATCATAAGGCAGGTAGTACTCTAATTTAACATTCAGGATAAAGTAGCCATCTTTTTTTTCTGGATTGCCACGCACACCTACATTAGGTGTCGGGGTAAACGTTTCTCCAATACTCGTAAAGTATTCAACCCTACGATCGGCTAGAGACCTTGCTAAGTCGCTAGAAAGGGTAGTAGGATCAACATATCTCCTAACGCTGATATCATCAAGGTAGTCAGTAAAAGTCATTCGGTATCCACCCTCAATATTGATGTTGAAAAAAGGCCCTTGCTTGATTCGAAGCCCGAGGCCCAGAGGAATAACCGGCTGAAACCTGCTATAGGATACTCCTTCGGTTTGTAAAGGCTGCAAAGCGATTTTTTCACCATTAAAAACTGTTTTGGGGTTCATAAACATGGCACCTACCCCTGCAAAGCCATACACATTGAAAAATGTGCGCTGATAAAATCTTTGGCCATTAGGAAAAAGACTAACCAAACCGGCAATATTCAGCTCATAATTGTTAGACTGAAAGGATAAATTTCTTTCCCTTCGGTCATCATTTGCTTTCGCATCGGTACCAGAAAGCTGAAACCACGTAATTTCTGCCCGCGCGCTAATGCGTTTGGATAAAAAGTACTGCAGACCAACATTCAGATTTGGCTTGGCATCAAAGTAATCACCAGGATTTTGTAGCTCCCCCAGATAGGTGGATGTTCCCGTTCCAATGGATAAGATAGTATTTCGATCCCTGCGGATAGAGTAAAAACTCTGACCATTGGAGGTGAACATTGAACCAGTTAATATGGCTAGCAGAATAATGCCAATCAGCTTCATGCGTATCAATCAACCTTAAAGATAGGCAAAATACATGATGTTCAAAATCAATGTTTTAGGCCAAAACCTCCTTAATTTTTTGGGCCGCATCTTTCAATAAAATGGCGGAAAATACCTTTAAGCCAGATTCACGGATAATCTTGGCGCCTTCTTCTGCATTGGTGCCCTGAAGACGTACGATGATGGGTACAGGAATATTGCCCACTTTTTTATAAGCCTCTACCACTCCGCTTGCTACTCTGTCGCAGCGTACAATACCTCCAAAGATGTTGATCAAAATAGCCCTTACGTTTGGATCTTTTAAAATTATCCGAAATCCTGCTTCCACCGTTTCGGCATTGGCTCCACCTCCTACATCCAGAAAATTGGCAGGCTCGCCCCCCGAAATTTTTATGATATCCATAGTGGCCATAGCCAATCCGGCACCATTCACCATACAGCCCACATTTCCATCAAGTTTTACATAGTTAAGCCCAGACTTCCCAGCCTCTACTTCGAGTGGATCTTCTTCGGAGATGTCTCGTAATTCTTCCAGATCTTTATGTCGATATAGGGCATTGTCATCCAGATTTACTTTGCCATCGACCGCAAGAATCTTATGGTCAGATGTTTTGAGAACGGGATTGATTTCAAACATAGACGCATCAAGGCCAACATAGGCGGTATAGAGGGAGTTGACAAACTTGACCATCTCTTTGAAGGCATTTCCTTCCAACCCCAGCGCAAAAGCAATCTTTCTGGCCTGAAAGGGCTGTAATCCAATCGTAGGGTCAATCCACTCTTTAATGATTTTTTCAGGGTGGGTTTCGGCCACTTCCTCAATATTCATACCTCCTTCTGTGGAGGCCATAATCACGGGCTTACTGGTGGCGCGATCCAACAAAATACTCATGTAATACTCTTTGGGCTCTGATTCCCCCGGATAATAAACATCTTCCGCAATAAGGACTTTGTTCACTTTTTTGCCAGAGGGACCTGTTTGAATGGTCACCAATGTGCCTCCCAATATGGCTTTTGACTTATCGAAAACCTCATCTACGCTTTTAGCCAGCACAACTCCCCTGGAACCGGTTTCCTTGATAGTGCCCTTTCCGCGTCCCCCTGCATGAATCTGGGACTTTACCACGAACCACTTGGTGCCGGTTTCAACGGTTAATTCTTTGGCTGCGGCCACAGCTTTGTCAGGAGTGTCGGCCACAATGCCACGCTGGACAGCGACCCCGAATTTTTTTAAAATGTCTTTGGCCTGGTATTCGTGAATATTCATGAAAATAATATTTTGGAGCAAGCTACTTTTTTTAAACCTTTATTTCAAGAACATTTGACAATGCTAAGAGGAGAAAATCTGGTTAAAAGTTACGGGTCGCTCACCGTTTTGAAGGGTGTGAGCATCGAAATAGCAAAAGCGGAGATCACTGCTATTGTAGGGGCCTCTGGAGCAGGCAAAAGTACTTTATTGCATATTTTGGGTACGCTTGATACCCCTGATAAGGGGCAGGTTTATCTGGAGGATAAACAGGTTTTTGCACAATCCAGGGAAGAATTGGCAGATTTCAGAAATCAACACATGGGGTTTGTTTTTCAGTTTCACAACCTGCTGCCAGAATTTTCGGCCCTTGAAAATGTGATGATTCCCGGATTGATTGGAAAGCGAAAGGAAGCTATTGTTAAGAAAAAAGCCATAGAATTGCTTACCCTGCTAGGATTAAAAGATAGGGTCAATCATAAGCCCTCGCAGCTTTCGGGGGGGGAACAACAACGGACGGCTGTGGCTCGGGCGCTGGTGAATGGGCCCAAGCTGGTTTTCGCTGACGAACCTAGTGGTAACCTGGACTCCCGAAACGCCCATGAGTTGCATGAACTTTTTTTGAACCTGCGAAAGGAATTTGGGTTTAGCTTTGTCATCGTCACCCATAACCTGAGTTTTGCCTCCATGGCTGACCGAACCCTGGAAATGAAAGATGGGTTGTTGGTAAAAAGCATTCCTGCCTAGACAGACGAGTGGCTATAGGCCAATTCGGGTAACTCCTCCACACCAACTACTCCTGAGGGCATGATCGTTGAAAGCGTAACGGATTTAAGTTCATTGATCAACAATGGATCATATTTGGCTGCGACACGGATGTAGTTTTCCGTAAATCCATGCATGAAGCCGTTTTCAACATCATTTTCAAATAACACCTGACGCATGCTGCCTAAATGCTGTTCGTAGAATACTCTCCTTTTTTTATCTGATAAGCTGTGGAGCATGGTTGATCGTTCCTGGCGTTCCCGAATCGGTACGGACCCTTTCATGGTGGCAGCCGGAGTATTGATTCGCTCGGAGTATGTAAATACATGTAAATAGGAAATATCCAATTGATTGAGGAATTCATACGTCTCCAGAAAATCCGATGATGTTTCGCCCGGGAACCCCACAATGACATCCACACCAATACAACAGTCAACTATTTTTTTTCGGATATAAGCAACCCGATCAGCATATATTTGGCGAAGATACCGTCTTCGCATAAGCTTCAAAATCTTATCCGATCCGGATTGCAAGGGAATATGGAAATGAGGTACAAATCGTTTGGATTGAGCAACAAAGTCGATGATGTCGTTACTCAGTAAATTGGGTTCAATAGAAGAGATTCGAAACCGATCAATTCCTTCTACTCCATCCAGTGCCTGGATCAATTCAATAAAGTGCTCCTCGCGTTTTCCGTTGTGGATACCAAAATCTCCTGTATTAACGCCTGTCAGTACAATTTCTCTTACCTCCGTTTGGGCAATTTCCTGAGCGGTTTTTACAATACTACTAATCCGATCGCTTCGACTGCTTCCGCGAGCCAGGGGAATGGTACAAAACGTGCAGGAATAATCACACCCATCCTGAACTTTTAAAAAAGTTCGTGTACGGTCATGAAGCGAATAGCTGGTGGTAAATCTATTGGCTTCCTCAATCGGAGAATTATAAACCACTGCTTTTTCGTTTGGAACAAAGTCACCGAGCAGATCTAGCAACTGAAACTTTTCAGCAGCCCCCAATACGGCATCTACTCCCGGGATTTCGGCTATCTCCCGGGGCTTTAGTTGGGCATAGCACCCAATAATGGCAACGTAACTTTTGGGTGAGATCGCCTTTGCCTCGCGCACGATTTTCCGACATTTCTTATCAGCATTTTCCGTGACAGAACACGTGTTGATAATAAAAATATCAGGTTGATCAGAAAAATCAACTTTTTGATACCCTCGTTCCTCAAACTTCCGTGAGATAGTCGATGTTTCGGAGTAGTTTAGTTTGCATCCCAGCGTGTAAAAGGCAACTTTTTTCATTGGAGAATGGCAAATATACGACTATTGGCTCTTTGCTAAAGCGCAAAAAGTTCCTGTTCAATGACCTTTAATCGGCTGTTTAATGAGAGTTGTGTAACGTCAAAGTCGGATGATTTTGAAAGACGGGTTTTTACGCTGATGTAAAACTTAATCTTGGGTTCGGTGCCGGAAGGGCGAACAGAGATCTTTGAACCATCCTGTAAGTAAAACTGAATAACATCGGAGGAGGGGAGCAAAATCGGAGTCTCCTGATTTGTGATGAGATGCTTATCTATTCGGGTTTTATAATCGAGTATTCGAACCACGGCACTACCGGCTAATTCTTTTGGGGGATTCTCCCGGAATTGTTGCATCATAGCTTTGATTTGTTGTTCTCCTTCCGCACCTTTCTTAACAACATTTATCAGGCTTTCTTTATAAAATCCATGGTCGACATACATCTGAATTAACCAATCGTAAAGACTTTTTTGTTCATCGCGGGCGGCCGCTGCCATCGCTGCAAAAAAAGCACAGGCTGACACAGCATCTTTATCCCGGATGAAGTCACCCACCATGTAGCCATAGCTTTCCTCTCCGGCAGCAATAAAATGTGCTTTGCCTTCCATCTGATTCATCAATTCAGCGATGTACTTGAACCCTGTCAGGGTATTGAAGCAAGTTATGCCCAGATCACGGGCCATATCATCCACCAGTTCGCTGGTGACAATTGTTTTAGCGATATAGCTGTTGGGTTGTTGATTATTTTTCAGAATAAACCACATCATCAAGCAAAATGCCTGATTGCCATTTAATAAAAAATAGTTGCCGGCATTGTCCCGTATGCCTATGCCCACCCTGTCTGTGTCAGGGTCGGTGGCCATCACTAGTTCGGCTTGTGTTTCTTTGGCTTTCTGCATCGCCATTTGCATGGCCGCTGACTCTTCCGGGTTAGGAGAGGGAACAGTCGGGAAGTTCCCATCGGGGAGTCGCTGTTCTTCCACGATGATGACATTGGTAAAGCCCATTCGTTGAAGACATTCTGGGACCATAGTAATCCCGGCACCATGCAAACTTGAATAGACGATTGGCAGATGAGCATGTCGGATAATGGCGTCTTTTCTGGGAATTCTCGATTGTACTTCCTGGTAGTAGGCATCTTCCACTTCAGGACTAATCGTATGGATAATTTCTTTTCGGGCAGTAAACCGAATAGCATCAATGCCGGCAATGGAGTTCACCTCATGGATGACATTTTTATCATGCGGAGGAACTAATTGCGCGCCATCCGTCCAATAAGCTTTGTACCCATTATACTCTTTTGGATTATGGGAGGCCGTAATGACCACTCCGGATTGACATTTCAAATATCGGATGGCATAGGATAGCAAGGGTGTCGGCCGGAGCTCGGAAAATTGAAATACTTCGATTCCGTTAGCGGAAAAAACTTCTGCCGCAATTTGAGCAAACTCAGGGCTATTGATCCGGCTATCATGGGCAATCGCCACGCTGATAGACTTTCCCGGAAACGATTGGAGTAAGTAGTTAGCCAGCCCCTGGGTAGCCATTCCAACGGTATAGCGGTTCATGCAATTGGAACCTACTCCCATGATTCCCCGGAGCCCACCTGTACCAAATTCCAAATCCTTATAGAAATTATCGATCAGTTCTCTCGGATCAGACGCTGTTAACAATCTGGTAATTTCAGATTTTGTTTGGTGGTCCACCGGGCTGGAAAACCATTGAGTGGCCTTGGCTGTGGCGATTTCAAGAAGTGATTTCATTCGCGTTAACTTACAAAATTAGCAGTTCATTTGGAATGTCAGGTATTTATGCCAAGGACTAAACTTTGGCAAGACAATTGCGTTAGGAGAGGCATTAACCTAATAAACTCAATATTTTATGAAGAAAATCTTTTTGGTAACAGTACTTTCGTTGATCGTAGGTATCGCTTCTGCCCAGGAATACAGGGTAGTAACCACCGTGGAATCGATTGTTCAAGGGGGTATTGGTCGATCCAGGATGACCGAGCCTAAAGAAAATGCAGACTACAAGCCCTTGACTACTTCCCGCGTTAAAGGTACTAAGAGTGATCAGGGAGACATTAAACGTGATGATGTGAAAATTGAAGCGTTTGACGAAACCAAACTATTAAACTTTTATAGTTTAGCAGGTATTAACTTTCAGAACATTGCCTCCAATGATGCTGTTGTTTCTTCTAAGTTAAGTGAAATGGCCAAGGAAGGCTGGTCGTTGGTATTTGTCACCAGCGGAGTGGAAAGTGATTCAGGAAAAGGAGACGGAACCGGTATTTTTATTACCCGGTATATCTTTAAACGATAGTACAAAGCTTAAAAGGTAAGAGGCCGTCTGAGAAGTCGGCCTCTTTTTTTTTTTAAAGATTTCCTCTCAATTCCTGCTCTCGTTCAATAGCTTCGAATAAGGCTTTAAAATTTCCTTTACCAAATGATTTGGCACCGTTTCGTTCAATAATCTCAAAAAAGACAGTAGGTCTGTCTTGCATGGGTTTTGTAAAAATCTGTAACAAATAACCCTCCTCATCCCGATCAATGAGGATGTTAAGTTTCTTGAGTTCTTTCAAATCCTCCTGAATATGACCTACCCTGTCAAGAATATCTTCATAGTAAACTTCGGGAACGTATAAAAACTCCACGCCACGCTTTCGGAGTTCACTCACTGTATGAATAATATCATCGGTAGCGATGGCGATGTGTTGGACCCCGGGACCATTGTAAAACTCCAGATATTCATCAATCTGAGATTTCCGTTTCCCCTCTGCTGGCTCGTTGATGGGAAATTTGATGTACCCATTTCCGTTGGATACTACCTTTGACATCAAAGCACTATACTCGGTGGAGATGTCTTTATCATCAAACGTAACCAACAGACGAAAGCCCATAACTCTTTCATAAAAATCGACCCATCGGTTCATCTGCCCCAATTCTACATTGCCCACACAATGATCGACATACTGAAGTCCAATGGGTGTTGCCCGGAATGTACTAGTGATGGCTTTATATCCTGGGAGAAACGGGCCATGATAATTCTTTCGCTCCACAAAGGTGTGAATAGTGTCTCCGTACGTTTTGATAGACGACATGATAACTTCCCCATGATCATCTTTCAGTTTTTGTGGTCGCATCGCCTCTTCTGCGCCACGCAGCGTTGTCTCCATAAACGAATGGGTCGCGTCATCTACCCATAAGGCAAGCACTTTTACGCCATCGCCATGTTGGTGCAGGTGCTTGGCAACGGGGGAGTCGCTCCGCAACGGAGAGGTGAGAACTAATCTGATTTTGTTTTGCTTTAGAACATAAGAGGCTCGATCGCGGATTCCAGTCTCGGGACCGGCATAGGCAATTAATTCAAACCCGAAACAATGCTGATAAAACGAGGAAGCCTGCTTGGCATTGCCAACATACATTTCAATGTGATCCGTTCCATTAATGGGCAGAAAGTCTGGAGTCATACGCAATCGATTTAGCTGTCAAATTTAACGATTTCATCGATTTTTTGGTTTTAATATTCAATTAGGCAATCTTTGGGAAATTTTTGACATGGACATAAAAGCTCTTGATAAGGCTCTTCAGGAGATCGCAGTGAAGCGCACCGATCTGGCCAAAGTTGATTATAATAATCCAGCTTATGATGATCTGGAGGAGCAATTGCACGATTTAGAAGATGCTTTTCAGGTGAAATTTGGTGACTATCTGGAAGAGGTTCTTCAGGACATTCATGATAAGTATTGTCCGGATAGTGAAGTATTATATCCAGTAGCTTATTTGGCGAAGTCCTATCAAATCAACGGCAAGAATTTTGGTGTTTTGCCTACGGATGGCGTGTTTGTAGAGGTGGATAAGTTTGATGGCAAAGACACCAAACTGGTCATGGTTCCCGGGCCCCCCAGACTTCTTCTGAATATTGGAAAAGACAAACAAGAAGTTCTTTGGTCGGCATCCGCGTAGTTAACTGAGAGTTACGTAATCTTTACAGGCTGGTAAAGCCTCGAGTTATGTAATCTATTCATACCCTAACTGTTTCCTGACTCGGGCTAGCACCTCCTTTGCAATGGCCGCAGCTCGTGCTTCTCCTTTTTGAAGTTTACGTTCTAATTCTTCCGGGTTGCCCATATAAAAATTGAAAGCTTCCCGCTCTGTTTTATACTTTGAGATGATCAGGTCAAATAACTCCTGTTTGGCATGTCCATAGCCAAAATTACCAGCCAGATACTTTGTTCTGAGGGCTTCAGTTTCCTGCGTGCTGGCTATTAACCGGTAGATAGCAAAAACATTATCTGTATCAGGGTTTTTTGGTGCCTCCATGGGCGTAGAGTCGGTTTTGATGGATTTAATTTGTTTCAGAAGCTCTTTATCCGGCAAAAAAATGTCGATGATATTTCCATAAGACTTACTCATCTTTTGTCCGTCCACTCCGGGCACGGTCATGACTTGTTCAGCGATCTGAGCCTCTGGCAGCACAAAGGTTTCACCGTATAGATTGTTGAATCCTGAAGCAATGTCGCGAGCCATTTCCAGATGTTGTTTTTGATCCTTACCCACCGGAACAATATTGGCATCGTATAGAATAATATCGGCTGTCATTAACACAGGATACGTAAACAAACCGGCATTGACATCCGAAAGGCGATCCGACTTATCTTTAAATGAATGAGCATTTGCCAACATCGGAAAAGGCGTGAAACAATTGAGATACCAGGCTAATTCACAGACTTCTGGAATTCGGCTTTGTCGATACAAAAGATTTTTTTCAATATCAAAACCAAAAGCCAGCCATGCTGCGGCAACAGCTTGAACATTGCTCTTACGAGTGGCAGCGTCCTTGATGGTAGTTAGTGAGTGGAGATCGGCAATAAAGAAGAAAGATTCATTGCCTGCTTGTTTTGAGAGTTGAATGGCAGGGATGATCGCTCCCAGGAGATTTCCCAAATGAGGCCTGCCACTGCTTTGAATTCCGGTAAGGATACGTGCCATAGGCTGCAAAGAAAATAAAATAAGAGCGGAAATCGGTCAAAAATGTAATTTTGGAGTATATGACTAAGGGCGGGTTAGTAATATTCTGGGTTTTTATCATCCAATCGGTCAGTGCTCAATTAATGGAACCCCTTCAGTTTCACGAAAAAGTACATGACTTTGGGGAGGTACTGGAAGCGGAAGGTGTAGCAACATATGATTTTGTGTTTACGAATATCGGAGCCCGGGCCATCAAGATTCTTTCGGTAGATGCTTCGTGTGGATGTACCACTCCGGATTGGACAAAGGATCCGGTTGCTGTTGGAAAAACGGGCCTTGTCAGGATTCATTTTGACCCATCAGGAAAGCCAGGGTATTTTAACAAATCCATAAATCTGACCACGGATGCCAGCGCTCAACCCATCGTACTTCAGATCAAAGGTACTGTTGTATCCGAAAGAACCGATCGTACACAGGCATTACCGGCAGTCAATGGGTCGTTACGGCTTCGGAGCAACTCGTTTAATCTTGGAAAGATATTCATTAACAAACCCAATGCGGTAGCAGAATTTGAGATGCTAAACTCTGGTAAGCAAGTGATTCAAATTACCCGTGCTTCTTTTCCAACGTATTTGAAGGTGGAAACTCCCAGGTCTTTGGCTCCAGGAGAGAAGGGGGTTATCAAAATTTGGTTAGATGCCAAAGCTCGTGACCGATTTGGGTTCATTTCTGAAAACATCCACTTAACGACTACTGATCCTTTACTGGAAGAGAAGTACTTCTCTGTCTATGCAACCATCGAGGAATTTTTCCCTGTTCTCAAGCCAGAAGAAGTTGCGAATGCCCCCGCATTAAAGTTATCGTTCCTTTCTTTTGATTTAGGAAGATTAGCCCAGGGGGTAACTGTCCATCGTCAGGTAGTTTTAAAGAATACCGGAAAATCTGATCTTTTGATACGTGACGTTCAAGGAAATTGCACTTGTCTGACTGTTTCCCTGGTACACAAAAAGTTGAAGCCGGGGCAGGAAACAGAGTTAACCATAGGCTTTACTACAGAAGGACGCGGTTCCAATCAACAGAAAGCAGTTACCATTTACTCAAATGATCCTAAAACACCGGTACAACGGGTGATTCTGACCGCTTATGTGGAGGATTAACCAGCCAGCGATTTGAGTTGCTCTTCCAACGCCCTAATTTTTGCTTCGGCATCTGCCTTTTTCTTTCGTTCACTTTCTACCACATTCGCAGGTGCGCTATTGACAAATTTTTCATTTGATAATTTACGATCAACAGATTCGCGAAACCCGATTTGATAGGCAATTTCTTTGCGGACAGCTTCGATTTCCTTTTCGGTATCAAGTTTTCCCTGGAGCGGGACAAAAAACTCCGTTGACTTTATGACAAAACTAATCGCACCGGGCACGTTGTTCTGTGAAAAAGTGATGGTATTGATATTAGCCAGTTTTTTAATCACCGGCCAGAAATGATGGATCAATACTTCATTTCCTTGCTTGATTGAAATTGTTAATGATTCTTTAGGCGACAGGCCTTTTGCACTTCGGATATTTCGCACTTCGCTGATCACTTCAAAAGAATAATTGGCTTCCTGTAAGACGGTAGCCTCCGTCTGACCAGCTCGGGGCCAGGGAGCAGTAATGATATTGTCTTTTGGTTGACGTTTCCTCAGTTCAGTCCAAAGTTCTTCAGTGATAAAAGGCATAAAGGGATGAAGCATTTTTAAAACCGTTTCGAAATAGGAAAGGGTTTGCTCAAAAGTTGCACGATCGATCGGTTTGCCATACTCAGGTTTGATGATTTCCAGATACCATGAACAGAAGTCATCCCAGGTAAGCTTATAAACTGTTAACAGCGCATCGCTTATCCTGAATTTGGCAAAATGATCTGCCAGTTCTGAAATGCATTGATTCAACCTTGATTCAAACCATTGTTTCCCTACCTGATTCTCCTGTGGTTGTGGGATATCTGCCACCTCCCAACCTTTAACCAAACGAAAGGCATTCCATAATTTATTGGCGAAGTTTCGCCCTTGCTCGCAAAGTTTTTCATCAAAAGGCAAGTCGTTTCCAGCCGGTGAGCTAAAGAGCATACCCGTACGAACTCCATCGGCTCCATACGTTGAAATCAATTCCAGCGGGTCTGGTGAATTTCCCAGGCTTTTGGACATTTTTCTGCCCAACTTATCACGAACAATACCAGTGAGATAGACATCTTCAAACGGTTTTTGATCCATGTATTCATATCCTGCTATGATCATTCGCGCTACCCAGAAGAATAAAATTTCAGGGGCAGTCACTAATACCTGAGTAGGATAGTAATATCGAAGGGCTGCATTGGCTGAAGGAATGATTTTTCCGGTTTTCCGATCGAAACAGTGATCTTCAAAGCCCTGAAACACGGCCATCGGCCATAGCCAACTAGAGGCCCAGGTGTCCAATACATCTTCATCCTGTCGAAGATCCTTTTCCAGAATCACTTTGCCGCTTTTGGCGGTGGCCAAAGAAACGGCTTCTGTGATTGTTTCGGCCACCACAAAATCATCTTCGCCAGGGCCATAAAAATACGCGGGTATGCGATGCCCCCACCAGAGTTGTCTTGAAATGCACCAATCTCTCACGTTTTCCATCCAGTGGCGATAGGTGTTTTTAAACTTGGCAGGATGTAAACGTATTTCATCCTTCTCTACCGCCTCTTTGGCCCGGACAGAAATTTCTTTCATTTTAATAAACCATTGCAGCGATAGTTTAGGCTCAATAACACTATTGGTCCGTTCGGAACGACCAATGCGGGTTATAAACTCTTCTTCTTTTACCAGATGTCCGGCTGCGCGCAGATCTTTGATGATTTCTTTGCGTACGGCAAAACGATCTTTACCAAAGAACTTTGGGATTTCGCACTTTTCATTGAGAGTACCATCATCATTTATGGTATCGATGACCGGTAACTGATGACGCAGCCCTATTTCATAGTCGTTAACATCATGAGCCGGTGTTACCTTCAGGCATCCGGTTCCAAAAGTCTTATCAACATAATCGTCTGCAATGACTGGTATTTCACGCTGTATAAAAGGCACCAATACTTTTTTTCCAATGAGTGCCTGATAGCGTTCATCCGCAGGATGAACGGCAATGGCCACATCTCCCATGATCGTTTCGGGACGTTGGGTGGCAATCGTAATCCATTCGTCTTTATGGTCTTTTACCTGATACCGGATAGAATACAACACGGATTTTTCGCCTTCCTCTTTGTAAATAACTTCTTCATTTGAAACGGTTGTTTGCGCCTCGCAATCCCAATTGACCATTCGTAGGCCCCGGTAGATATAACCCTTTGAATACAAATCGACAAAGACCCGAATAACGGCCTTATAATAATCGGGGTCCATGGTAAAGGAGGTGCGTTCCCAGTCGCACGAGGCTCCCAGTTTTTTAAGCTGCTCTAAAATGATGCCTCCGTATTTTTCTTTCCATTCCCAGGCATGGCTGAGAAACTCTTCCCGGGTAAGGGAGGATTTTTTGATCCCTTTCTCGCGTAACATAGCCACTACTTTTGCTTCTGTGGCGATGGAAGCGTGATCCGTACCTGGAACCCAACAGGCTTGTTTTCCTTCCATGCGGGCTTTGCGAATGAGAATATCCTGAATCGTATTATTGAGCATATGCCCCATGTGTAAGACACCCGTCACGTTGGGCGGGGGTATGACGATGCAATAGGAAGGTTTGGATGGATCAGGTAGAGAATGAAAAAAGCCTTCTTTTTTCCAATACTGGTACCATTTGTCTTCTACTTCAGCCGGGTTATATTTGGTAGCTAATGACATAAATTATACGAAAGGACCGTAAAAATAAGAAATAGGCCACTAAAACCGACCAGTGTCAAATAAATCCAGACCCGATGTTTAGGTCGTATTTAAACAGATACATTTGAATATGGAAAAAGTAGCATCACTCGAAAATTACCAGTCAGAAACGATTGAATGGAAGCAATTGATTAGCCTGGCTGGGTTATATAGTTTCGTCATCATCGGATGGATTGCTTACCATAATTACCAACCTAAGTTGCTGGTTAAGTTTGATTTTACACAGTTTACATCGGCTCTCCTCATCGCTCAAGGCATAATTTTAGTTTTAACACCTCCTATCGCGGGAAGGCTAGGAGATCGTTTTCGATTTCAGCGCGGTCACCGGATGCCTATCATCAGTTCGGGAATCAGTTTTGCCGCTATGATTTTTATGGCGGTTGCTTTTGCCTTGTTGAGTTCTCCCGGAGAGACTTTTAAATGGATCCTGCCTGTGTTAATCATTCTATGGCTTATTGCGATGAGCATTTTTACCAGCCCGGCACTTTCCACACTGGAGCTATTTACACCCATTGAGAAATTACCGAGGGCCATGGCGCTTTTAACGATTGTTTCTAATCTGATTTATTCATTGGAGCCGGTTATTGTTGATATCATTGATTTCATCGGGGCACCCCTCACATTTATTGTTGGTGGGGCGGGAGTATTTTTATCAGGCTATTCTCTTCGGAAAAATTCGCTTAATCTTTTTGGTCAGAAGAAAACCGGATCTCAGGCAGCTTTTACCTTTGATACCCAACGTTCGCAATATGGAACAATATTAGCTTTAGGTCTCGGCTTAGGAGTTGTGACCACGCTTTTATTCAATTTCGTGCCGGAACGGTTGGAAATGAGTTTAGACGGATGGTTAGGTTTATCCGGTAAGTCCATGCTCGTTTTGGTGCTGGTTGCTTCTGCCTTGTTGTCGCTGCCTGCCAGCAACTGGATTATGAAACAAGGGCTTACTAAATCTTATCAATACAGTTTAATCATTTCGTTAGTGAGTGGTGCCATTTTAATGCTGGTCGTCAATGCACCCATAGCCCTTTTAGCAACGGTTGTCTATGCCATTTCATTTACCGTATTATCTGTGAGCGGACTACCGTTAGCTATTAACAAAGCAAACTATTTCGAGAAAGTATATTGTGTTGGATTTTTCTTTAGTGGTGTGGCCATTCCCGAGGCCATCCTCAAAATTGTTCAGAGTGTCTAGAGACTCATTCGAATACGCCACTCAGTAGGATAGAGGTTATTGATTCGGTTTCCTAACAAATTGACCCAGCCTATCGGGTTATCTTCATAGATGACCAACGCATGACCTTTGGCAGCATGTTCCTGATAGAAAGTATCTTTTTTCAAATAGATACGCGCTTGTTCCAGGGAAACGCTCATCTGTAAAAAAGACTCCTTTTTCAAATGAATTGATAAGGCCAGGCCGTGGTCGGGTATAATCTTTTCGTGTTTGACAATACCAATGGCCGTGCCTCGATGTATTACTTTTAAAACAGAGCTAAGAAATTCAATTAAAAGATAATGTTTTTCAGGAATGGCGATGATTAAGTCCTGATGCTGCCTCAACAGAAACGAGCCATGAATCCAGTTTCTGACAGACTCGGCCACTCCTTTACCTGGTCTGGCTACGTCTTTTTTCGATCGCAGATGAACAGTTTCTGACGGGCTTATTTTTCGGATTGCCGCGAGGTAAAAGCCTTCTCCCTCCAAACGGTGGGGATAACATTGATATCCATTTTTTAGGGAAACGACTCCCCAATCGGGATTTAATGAAAGCGAAATGTTTTCGGCATCCCCTCCTTCCAAAATCTGTTTGATATTCAGCTCATTTTCGTCTGGATTATAGGTACAGGTTGAGTAAATCAACACACCACCTTCTTTGAGAGAGGGCCAGATAGAACGTAATATTCTCTGCTGACGCAAGGCGCATAGCTCAGCATTTTCCGTTGACCACTCCCCACAGGCATTCTCGTCTTTTCTAAAGAGTCCTTCTCCCGAGCAAGGGGCATCAATCACCACCACATCAAAAAGCCCTTTTAACGAATGGAAGTCTTCCGGATCATTGTTCGTCACAACAGCATTTCCATAACCCCATTTTTGAATATTTTCAGCCAATATTGTCGCCCGGCTTCGGATAACTTCATTACACACCAGGAGGCTGTCTTTTGGTAAAAGACTGAGCAGATGTGTTGACTTACCCCCAGGGGCAGCACATAGATCCAGCGCAACGATGGGTTTATCCGGCTCGGTGGTTTGTTTGATTGCTTGCTCAAGTAACATCGAACTCGCTTCTTGCACATAGTACGTACCTCCATGAAATAAGGGATCAAGTGTAAAAACAGGGCGCTCGTGTATGTAAAGACCATGTGTACACCATGGAATGGGCAGCCCACTCATCCGATGATTCTTTTCAGGATTGGTGCGAATGCTGGTAGGTGGTTTTTTCAAAAACGACTGTTCAAATTCCGGATATTCTGTGCCCAGTTGCGCTTGCATGCGGAGAACAAAAGATGTGGGTAAAGCAACCATTGGGTGCGAAGGTATAAAACTTTGGTTGCGGTAAATTGATTAGCAAGCTGATTCGAAGTAGATTTGACTCGATGATTTCCGCGAATAATCCCTCCTTAAAAAGCTGGGTGTCAGTGCCTCCCGATTCTGACTTCCCCATTCAAAATCTGCCCTTTGGCATTTTTAAAACCAAGTATCTTTCGCCCGTGGCTGGGGTAGCCATTGGTGATCATGTGATTGACCTGGTTTATTTACAAGAGAATGGTTACCTGGATGGCTTGTCTTTACCCACCGGAATATTTAATCAAAAATATCTGAATGGTTTTTTCTCGCTGGGTCGAAAGAAAATAGGGGAGGTGAGGGCGCGTGTTTCAGAACTTTTGCGTCATGATAATCGTGAATTACATGCAGCTGCCCGGGAAATTGCACTTGTCCCGATGAGTGAGATACAAATGCAGATGCCGGTACAGGTGCCAAACTATACAGACTTTTATAGTAGTGAAGAGCATGCCACCAATGTAGGCACCATGTTTCGTGACCCCAAAAATGCCCTGTTGCCGAACTGGAAACATCTACCTATTGGTTATCATGGGCGGGCTTCTTCCATTGTTGTATCGGGGACTGCCATCCATCGGCCTAAAGGGCAACTCAAACATGCCGCTTCAGACGCACCTGTGTATAGCCCCAGCCAAAAGATGGACTTCGAACTAGAAATGGCGTTTGTTACATGCTCCGATACCGCGTTAGGATCATCAATTTCTGTCAAAGAAGCGGAGCAACATATTGCTGGATTGGTATTGTTTAATGATTGGTCGGCCAGGGATATTCAGCAATGGGAATACGTGCCTCTGGGTCCTTTTCTAGGAAAGAATTTTGGTTCGGTTATTTCGCCTTGGGTGGTTACGTTGGATGCCCTGGAACCGTTTCGGGTAAACGGTCCGGAGCAATTTCCGCGTGTTCTACCATATCTTTCTTTTGAAGGGCCTAAAAACTTTGACATAGAACTGGAGGTTCAGCTTCAACCGGAAAACTCCGACTCTTTTATCGTTTGCCGATCAAACCTCAAGTATATGTATTGGAATATTTGTCAGCAGTTGGCTCACCATACAGTGAATGGGTGTAACATACAGGTAGGAGATATGTATGCTTCCGGGACCATCAGCGGCCCTTCTCCGGGTTCCTTTGGCTCTCTGCTTGAACTTGCATGGAATGGGCAACGCCCTCTTCACCTGGGAGAAGGGGTTTCACGAATATTTTTGGAAGATGGAGATACAGTAGTCATGCGGGGTCATGCTGAAAGGTCAGGTGTCCGAATTGGTTTTGGGGAATGTAAAGGAAAAATACTTCCAGCCCGATGAAGTCCAGATGGCTGTTTATTTTGGTGGTAGCCGGGCTAACAGTAGTGGATGCTTACTTGATCTCCAATCCAAATTTGCTGGGCAAATTAGGTTTTATCATTTACAAGTATCACTATTTGCGAACGTTTCCCAAAGCACTTTTAACAGTAGGGATCGTCATTTCTATTGCCTGGTCAATCAATGAAATATTAGTATGGATTTCTAGAAGAGGCTGGATTTTTAAAAAGACAGCTAAATCAGTTTATACGATGATTTTAGTTGTCATCGTTTTTTTATGGGTGAAAACAGCGTTGGATTTTCAGGGCTGGGCTTTCAGTCATTCAGGTATTAAATTGAAGTACGGGGCTTATCTTTTGCCCATCATTTTATTGATTATTTATATTCGAGGGTTATACCGGATTATTAAGCAAGCACCTCGGTAGTTACCATGATTTCCCATTTGTTATGACTATTGATCCTCACCTCATCCCTACCTCGAAGCTACAAGGTTATTTGCAAGGAGCGATTATCCCACGCCCCATTGCTTTTGCCAGTACCATAGATCGTGAGGGAAATGTTAATTTAAGTCCCTTTAGTTTTTTTAATCTTTTTAGCGCCAATCCCCCCATACTTGTTTTTTCACCCTCCCGGAGGGTACGGGACAACACGACCAAGCATACCTACGAAAACGTAAAACAGATACCGGAGGTGGTCATCCATCTGGTGACTTTCGAGATGGTAGATCAAGCATCCCTCACCAGTTGTGATTTTCCGAGGCACGTAAATGAGTTTAGGAAAGCCGGTCTGACAGAAATACCCTCCAGCAGGGTAAGGCCACCCCGTGTCGCAGAATCTCCCGTTTCGATGGAGTGCAAAGTAATCCAGGTGATGGAGTTAGGAGATCAAGGTGGAGCAGGAGCATTGGTGATTTGTGAGGTATTACTGATGCATATTAAAGATGAAGTACTGGATGAGTCGGGGAGAATTGATCCATTTAAACTGGACGCTGTAGCCCGTTTGGGGCAGGATTATTACAGTCGGGTTAACGAAGGTGTTTTTAAAGTAGTAAAGCCCAGCGAAAAGGTAGGTGTGGGTATTGATCAGTTGCCATTGGCTCTCCGGGAAAACGGGTATTTGACAAAAGGAGAATTGGCGCAACTGGCCACGATCGAAAAATTGCCCTCCGGCCCTACTATGGACAGAATTGACTACCCCATGGTCAAGAGTCTTCTTTCGGCAGGTTTAGTGGCACAAGCCTGGGAGCTTTTGATCAAGAAGGTTTAAATGAAAAATGCCACGCAGGTTATGCGTGGCATTCGTATATAAGAAATGGTACTTTCTTAGTCTTCGCGATTGAAGCCACCCTTCCGGAAACCACCGCTGTTACCGCGGAAGTTGTTAGGTCTTTCTTCGCGAGGACGAGCTTCGTTAACCACCAGGTTTTTACCCAAAAAATCAGCACCGTTAAGAGTGTTGATTGCCTGACGAGCAGCATTGTCGTCAGCCATCTCTACGAAACCGAAACCACGGCTACGTTGAGTTACTTTGTCCATGATGATCTTCGCAGAACTTACTTCCCCGTATTCTGCAAATAACTGCTTTAACTGATCCTCGGAAGCCTTCCAGGGGATGTTGGCTACATAAATGTTCATTTTTGTTTGTTGAAATTAAGTGATAACTAAACTTGCTAATTCCATAACGTCAACCGAAGACAAAAACAACTTTATGTACTGACCGGAGATCGATTACTTCCTTAACCAATTTCAAAGATAAGATAAAATTTTCTGAATTTCCCAAATTATGCCTTTTCAGCTTGATTAAGGGGGTCAATTTTCCTGATAATTCGGGTTTTTTTGTATAAATGAATCAAGATTTTGGCGGGCCATAGCCTTGACTTTGTGCCCCATCCATGGTGACCAACCTAAAAGTAAACCTACCGGACCCAGGGCCATTTGACTCCATTTCCAGAGATTAAATGAATCGTGGTGCTGTATAATCAGGCCGTCTTTGAATAGAAAAGACGCAGAAATCTTATTATGCACGGGTCTTTTGGTTTTGGAAAAGGTGTACCAGGCTTGCCATTGGCACTTCCCCTGATCACCATTCACCTTTACATGATCGTACATGACTTTCAAATCAGTACTGGCGGCCACCAGCATATGCCACATGGCTTTCACTTCTTTGGATGAAAGATGAGCAAACGCAGGGTCATCAAAGACAGCCTCCGGATGATATACAGCTTGCATACCCTTCCAATCTTTCACCTGAAAGGAAGTATACAATTGGTGGATCAACTGTTCATGGGGGTGGGTCATGCTGGCAGATTTAAAGAAAGGTACAAAAAAAGCAGGGTAAACCTGCTCTGATTTTGACCAAAAATCGAATACTTAATATGCCCGATCCACACTTCCGGAACCATAAACCTTTTTAGTGACATTTTTGGTGTTCCCCTTATGCTTGACCGATCCGCTACCTAATATCTGGGCATCCAAGGAGCCAGTAACACTTATTTCCGCTGAACCACTGCCCGCTAATTTTACTTTGGCGCTTTCCAATTCGCAAGTAAAGGCGTTCAGAGTACCTGAGCCGCTATTGGTGATTTGATTGGAAGAAGCATAACCTTTCAGGGTAATATTTCCGGAACCAGAGATTTCAGTCTTTACCGTATTTCCTTTCAAATCTAAATCCATGCTGCCGCTTCCGGAGACAGAAAGGGAAAGGTAGTCGGCCGCGAGCGAATTCTCGGAAACAATTTTGCCATTTCCATTGACCTGTAATTCGTTGATATTTTTGATACTGATGTAAACTTTCATGACCGGGCGCAACTTGATATCATCAATTTTAGACCAAATACTCTTATTTGCACTCTCTGGTTTTCGCTCCACATTAATCATCAACACACCATTGTCGACCAGGATATTGGTTAGATCCAGTACTTCTTTTTCAGCCTCCACAATGACCTCTTGTTTATTGGTCTGCTTCAGATAAACGGTATAATTCGAATTGACATAAATGCCCTTAAATTCAGGTACTTCAATAGTCTTTTTAGAGGGCTGAGAGAAGGCAATCGAAGCAATGGTCAGCAGTAAAAAGGTGATCAGGATAATGGCAAACGCTAAATTCTGTTTTCTCATAACTAAGTAGGGTTTTCAGGTTAAATATCCCCTTCAAATGTAAAAAGTCACCATATCAATCGGCAAACCATCAAAAGTAGCCGTCTAAGTGGGTTAACCGAGGCTAACTCACCATTTGTTATCTCTTGGACTTAAAAATAAGACGATAAAGAACCATAAAGACAACCAGCCCCAGGCAAAGCATTAACAAAATTCCAGGGGTCACATGGCTTACTCCGTGCATAAGGCTATAATCGTAATCTTGCCTGAAATTTAACATCATTTCGGGTATTTCCATCTATCAATTCATTGCCGGAACCAATCTGGTCACGATCTCTGTACTCGGTTCGGGCCCATCGAAGCCAAACTTCCAAATGCCTGGTGATCTGGTATTGCACAATAAGATATTGGCGTACACCTACCCCAAAGTAGGCTGGAAAAGAGAAAGCCATGTACACATCTTTTTCAAAAACATATTGCCTGTTTTCAAAGTCATCGGTATTGAATAACGCGTATCGACCGGATAATGTGAATTTTCCTTTGGAAAAAGCTAAATCCTGAAGGACAGTTAGCCCTTCCGTAAGATTGTGATTAAACGAAAAATTGCTCCATTGGACTCGGGATTTTGCAGTCAGCGAGGGTGAGATACGATATTCGGTATGAAACCAGATATTTTGTCTGGTGGCGGGTGCTGTCTGGTATTGGGCCGACTCGTTGGAAAGGTTTCGGTCTTTCTTTTCTTGTCGGTATTGAAGATAGATCAACATTCCCTTGGCAGGAGCGTAGTTAAATCGGGCAAGTGTTTCAAATCCTTCGCTGGGTGCATAAACCCGAAACCGAAGCCAGGGAAATGAAAACAGATCGACATACCCGGAAATCCAATATTTTCGGGAGAAGGTATACTTCCAGCCCCAGTAAACCCCGTGCTCGTTTTGAGTACCACTTTCACTAAAGGCGTTGCTGAAAAATGAGTAGTAGTTTTGGGCAAATCTTCGGTAGTGCAGTGCTAAATCCAGTTTAGAGGTAGGGCTGGCGGCCAAACCTGTCGCCAGAGCAGATCCGTGATGAACGGAATGGCTGAATTCACTAAAAAAAGTGATGTTCTGAAACGAATAGTTTAAGTAAGCTCCGACATTGGTATTTTCATTTCCTGAAAAAGTAAACTGGTTATAAGGTGTGCGTTCACGAAAAAGGGGAATATTAAAGCGTGTGTGATGAGAAATCACACCTGCTTCCAGGGATGGATACTTCCATGAAAGTACGGCACCCAGATTTTTTTCGGTAATGGCATTTTGGTTTTCTAGTTCCGATGCAGTGCGATGTAATCCGGTAAAGGTAAAAGACGTAGCCACATCGCTTACTTGCAGGGAATCATTATTCAGGTTGCCATCTCGCCCACGCGAAGAGTAAAACGCATGAAGGGTCAAATGTCGTTGAAGAGCGAGGGAAACAGCCCCACCCCTCAGATGTCCGGCTTCATAGAGTGAGGTGTAAGGCAGAAATCCGAGATTACTCCTGCGAACAGTGGTAACACTTTCAGCATTTTTCCCAAAGCCAAAAGAACTTCCCAAGGCTATTCCCTGACCAAATTGCACTTGGAAATCACCTAGTATCAGGTTTTGAATGACGCCTTTCTGTTGCCATTGCAAATGCCCGGAAGTATAGTCAATCCCAAATACTCGCCTGGATGGATTCCATTGCCATCGTTCACCAGGGTCTTTCTCGGCTGTAAAGCCCACGCTGAAATCTCCGGGTTGATAACTGCGGTAGCGTACATAGTATTTGTTCGGTGACCCGACATAATCTTTTTGACCATCCTCTTCGGAAGGTTGAAATCCCTCTCGGGTCTCCAGCGTTCGTTCGTAGCGCATGATCAGTTCATGATTTCCGGGTTCCATCATTCTTTTGAAAAGCACCTGATTCAATTTGCCTGTTGCTTCGGGCACGGTAACGAATGGAATGATCTTAAGAAAAAGATCGCGCGAAAATCCGGGGATAACCTGAAGCTCATAGACGGAGAGAAAGGGTCCGTTTTGCTGACGATAATCTAGCAGCGCTTTTATTTCGATGGGCCTTAAAAGTAAGAGTGATTGTAATTGTTCTTCGGTGACTTTATTCAGATCCAGCGGTTGGAGAAGCATCTGCGCCAGGTTTTCATACAAATCTTCATAATTGACATCAGCCTCCTGAAAAGGAAACAACTCATCTACTAAACGCTCCAGCGAAACTTCTTTTCTGGGATAGTCCTGGGCGTTACCAAGAACGACCGAGAGCAGGAGAAATAAAAACGTAACTCTCATTTCTGGTTGCGTTGAAACCGATACGTGGCCGATGCCTGATGACTGGTGCCTGAAATGCGTTGCCATTGGAAGGCATAGTCGATAGAAAGGCGACTACGGACAGTACCCACACCAAAACTGGCAGTGCGCAAGGGTAATTGGTAGCCCGTGCGAAAGAATATCTTTTTGTAAACATCCCATTCAACCCCAGCCTTCCAGATGGCATCGAAATCGATGTCCTTCTCTACTTCTGTTAACAATAGAACCTTCTCGGATAACTCAAGTTGGATGCCGGTAAACAATCGGGTAGGGAGCGGATCGTCATGAAGGGTGTTTAGTTGTGAACGTGTCAGGTTGGTGATATAGGCTCCGATGGATAGTTGTGGTGTCAATTGAGCTACCCCTCCAAAGTCCAGTGATACCCCTCGGCTGGTACCAAAGCCCTCGGCACTGTATTGCACATAATTGATGCGCCCGCCCAGCGAAGCAATACCTAATTGATTGGCAAAAGAAACAGATACGAATTGCTCATGGTAAATTTCATCGCCAAACCGAAATGCTGACAGTCCCCAGGTGCCCCAGTTCAGGGGCTTGATAAAGGCCGAGGCCAGACGATTGGCGCCAGGCAAAGTAGCTACTTCGTAGGCAAATGCTGCAGATGTAAATTCCGTTTTTGCCAGGCCGCCAGGATTGTTCGTGGTTCCCCAAAGGGGATCTGTCAATGCACTGATCCGGCCAAGTGCCAACGAACGTGCCCCCATGACGGTCGTCATGCTTTGAGCCCACAGCCCATCAGACGCCAGAAAGAAGATTGCTAAACTTAAGAGTCTCACAGGTCTTCGGAATGGAATAACCGAAGCTAGGATTTTTTACAGATTTTTAAAATAGAAAAGCTCTAAAATTCTTTTTTAACGTGAAAAAAGAACCCGGATGTTTTTTCGAGAGTAAAAGTGTACTCAAATCTCATCACAAAATCATAAAAGGTGACAACATCCAATCCTCCTCCCAATCCTCCGAGCCACCGGTTGCTGAGTCTGGTATTGAGGGAACGTTCTTCATAAACTGGATAATTTCGAGCATACCCAGCGTCTGCATAGATTTTTGCATAAATCGAAATAGGGAAGTATCGAAATTGTTCCAAGGGCACCCTGTCAAACTCCCATACCCGGGAAAATATCCTTCGCTTAAATGTTGTTTTGTTAAGCACATAGAAGGGTCCCTCTATTACATAAATTTCATATCCACGAACAAACTGTTTTTTGTACCCTAAGCCAAAAAATTGAGAATAGGGTTGATTTTCAGGGAATGAACGATATAGAGAGGTGAAGTTGGAAAAATAGTTTTTGCTGGCTACCGGCTTATGATAAGCATAGGAGGCACTCACATTCCACAGACTCACATTATCTCCCCTAAATAGCCCTAAGCGCTCCACCGATGCTGTTATCTGATATCCCTTTAACGGGTAAGCGATCACATCGCGGTGATCAGAATTAAATATGTATTGCAGTGTGCCATAGCGCTGAGAAGTCTGTCCGTTGCTATAATAATTTTCATTGAGCTGCGAAAGGGTATCGGCAATTGTGCTACTGCGATAGGAGGCCGTAAATGAATGACTTTGATAAAATGATTTACGGAAGGTATACGTGATTCCGGCCCCTCGGGTCCTTCGCAGAACACTCTCACTTTCTAAAAATGAAAATTGATGATTTTCAGTGGCATAGACTGCATTTTTAGGAGCGACATAATCCAGATCAAATGTGAGCCCATGTTTCTGTTGACGATCAATGTAGGGTATCCGATAACTTAGTTCAAATCGTTTAACAAAACCAAATTGTGCTGTCAGTCTGACGGTTTCATTGCGCCCCCTGAAATTATATTGATACAATCGAAGACCATAGTTGACCCTCCGGAAGTCAGCACCGTATGTCTGCACCCATTCATTAAAGTTGCGATCGGACAAATCAAAGATGGGCACTGGAAATGTATACCATCGTTCGCTCACATCAATCAGAAGGTCAGCCTCATTCGTCCCCAGGTCAATCCAGCGAATGGCGACCGTGTTGAATAATCGAAGATTGTAAATCTTGTTTTTATCAAGAAGCAAAACCTGATCGATTCGGTGGGTACTGATGGTGTCTCCCACTTTTAAACTCAACTCACGGGAGATGATGGAGTTGCGGGTCAGTTTATTGCCAATGATCAGAATACGATTGATCGTAATAATCCGATCATGAGAAGCGGGTGCGGAGGGAATGGTATCAGTCGGCTGTGGTAGAAATGAAAAAAAACAAAGAATCAGCGAATACATGCCATACCATCAAAAAATGCTTTGACTAACCTTACGACTGCGGGTTTAATCGCTTAGCTTTATCACTAAACGAGTAGATCAATACAACAACACCCACGAGAACCAACGGTATGCTTAAAATTTGACCCATATTTAGTGGGAGGCTATCTTCAAAACGCACCTGATTTTCTTTTAGGAATTCATACGAAAACCGAAGGGTCCACAAGATGATCATGAAGATACCAAAGATTCGGCCTTCCGGAAGGTCTTTTTTGTATTTGAACCAGATGCCCAACAGAACCAGAAAGAGCAGCACACAGGAGATTGCTTCATATAGCTGAGCCGGATGCCGGGCAATACCAAAGGTAGTGATCCGGGTTGCCAGTGTACCGGAAGGCTCGGTCATCAATTGAAAATTAAGCGTGTTGCCAGCAGGTTCATCCACAAAATCCGTAAGTCTGTTCAGGTAAAATTGGACGTGACTATAAACGAATCTCCTGGCTTCTGGTTCGGTTGTCCCAGGTTTAAATAATAAATAGATATCAATAGGTACACGCCCCAGTTGGCCGGCCGGCAAATCCTTATTTTTTTTGATTTCCATAAAATCGATAGGCTTGCTTTCCTGCCCTTCGCTCATGATCGCTTCTGTTATTCGTCCTGTGAAAACAACACTGGTAGGTCCATTATAAGGTTTGCCAATAATTTCGGAGTTAAAGTAATTGCCTGTGCGTATCAGCGCACCGGTTAATGCCACCAGAATAACAATGCGATCCAGTACCTGTAAGTAACTTTGCCCTTCCTTATTTCTGCGTGTGATGAACAAACCTTTTTTTTCTTTTTTCTTGACCTCTCCGGATTCATCCTTTGCATCCACCAATGCTACATCAGTTTTGGAAAAGGTGATGGAATATCTTGAATAGATCCATAACGCGAGCAAAATACCAATAGCGCCCCCATGGCTTGCGATACCCGTGAAACCGGTAAACCGGAAAGGGGAAAACTGGAATGGAAGAAAGACCCCCAGAGGGTCTTCTAAAAACATTTCGGGTTGATAAAAAACAACATGTCCTAACCTGGCCCCCAGAATGGTAGCGATGACCATATAAACTGTCAACGTATCAACATCTTTTTCAGGCTTGCCTTCGGTCCGGTAGATGTAATATAAAATTTGTTGACTTATCAGAAAACCCAATGCAAAAAGAAGACCGTACCAGCGAAGTGAAAAGGGCCCCAGTGCTATTATTTCAGGATTTCCGTTCCAAATGAGATATGAAAGCATGAGAAAGGCAGGTTTATAGAGTTAACAAAGAGCAAATATATCAGCAAAATGCCGATAGCCCAAGATCCGGATTGTGTGCGGGTGTCAAGAATTAGACAATTCTTCCAGTTCTTTCTCGAAGCCACCCGATAGAATCGGAAACCTGCACCAGCTTCTAGGGTCCACATTTAAATCGTCCAGATGAAAGGAGGGAGCCAGTCGTTCTCGTTTCCATTGGTTGGCTGACCAAAGTTTAAAGAACTTTAAAATGTAATTTTTTAAAATTTTTGGATCGTGTATTTGAGCCAATCTCTTGTAGACTTCTATTGGAGGTTGTCTGTCGCGGATGGCTAGTTTCTCAATGGCCACCAAAATGGGATAGGGCATGAGGTCTTTTTCGTCTGTTTGTGCGCGTTCTAATGGCCTGAGTTCAGCTGTAGGAGTCAGTCGGTTGACGCGTGCCAGACCCTCATAGCCTAACTCATTTTCAGCATATTTTAACCATTGAAGTATGGTGGGTTTGTCGATGCCAGCAATGGGAGCCAGACTTCCGCTCGTATCCCCATCCATGGTGGCATATCCTACATCACCTTCACTGCGATTGGAGGTTGTCAGGAGCACAGCCTTTTTCACGTTAGCCAACAACCAGATGATAGGCGATCGACTTCTCGCCTGGATGTTTTGAAGAGCGATATCATCGGTCTCCCAGGTAAGAGATCTTTTCAAAGCTTCTTCGATTTCACCCGTATAAAAACGAACAGCAGAATCAATTTTCCACTGATGAAAAGTGGCACCCAGACTACGGGCCAGCGTCTGTGCTGACTGGAAAGTTGCATCAGAAGAATTATCGGTACCCTGATATGCACACGTTAAGAGTTGGCTGACCGCAGAGGCAACTTCTTTTGTGTTGGGATCAATACCTGTCAGTTCATTAAATTTTTTCCAACCTAACTCACCGGAAGCTCTCTTGATCATTTCCGCTACCCCTACCGCACACATGGAAGAATCCGCTCCGCCACTCAGACTAAGCACATATCCCTTGGCCTTGCTTTTACGAAGGTAGTCAAACAAGGCTAACGAAATGGCTTGGGTCAATTCGTCATTTTTTTCTTTGCTGTCATTTAAGGGCGCAGTTTCTGATTGGGTGCTATCATTCAAGTCAACAATGCAAGTTAGCAGGTTAAACGGTTGAAAGGATAGTCGATTGTTGACCTTTAGGAGTCTTCCATTTTGGCCAACAATGATATCTCCATCATAAATCATTCGGCCAGCTTCGTTTCCCATATGATTGACAAATAGGTAGGCGCATTGAAATAATCGCGAACCATCCAGCACGACTTCCTGCTCGCGAAGTTCACTTTTGCCCATGGCGAAGTGACTGGCGCTTGGATTGAAAATCAGATCAACGCCCCGTTGCCGGAGACGATAGCCGGGCCGTTTTTCTTTTCTCCAGGCATCTTCACAAATTTCGAACCCAAAATGAACGCCTTCGACTGTGTAGGTCAGGTCACCAACGGGAATAATTTCTCCACCCAGTGTAATTTCCTGAATCTTCTGAGATGGCCAGGCATCAAACCAGCGGGGTTCGTAGTGAACACCATCGCGTGCCAGGTTTTGTTTCAAGGTGATGCCTTCTATTTTTTTATTCCGGATAACGCATGCTCCGTTATAAGTTATGCCCTCGCTTCGAAGAGGAATCCCGACAATAACGGTGATATCTTCACAATGCTCACGAATGATTTGAACCTGATTCCAGGCCTCCTCAGCCACCCAATCGCTCAAAAACAAATCTTCGCAGCCATAGCCGGTCACACAAAGCTCAGGGAAACATAAGATTCTGACTTGTTCAAGCCTGGCTTGATGAATCGCAGCAAGAATGTTCGCTGTATTACCATTCCAATGAATGGGTGTTTGATTAACCGTGGCTCCGGCAATTTTTAATTTCATATCTTAAATTTGGAGTAGCGCGCAGGTTTTCATAGCGGCATCTTGTTCTGCTTTCTTTTTGGTAAAACCAAAACCTACTCCAAAAGGTTGTCCATCAATGACTACCTGAGCCGAGAATTCCTTGCCACTTTTTCCGGATTTTGACAATTCCATGGTGAACAGGAGTTCTTTACCTTCTTTTTGTGTCCATTCAATCAATTTGCTTTTATGATTGGAATTTGACTGAATTACAACTTCCAGATCAAAATTGGGTTGGATAAGTTTATCGATTACAAACTTTCGGGTGCGTAGATAACCCTTGTCAAGATAGATGGCGCCAATGAGTGCTTCCAATGTGTTTCCCAGGATGACTTGCTGAAGTTGGGTATTTTTTTGATCAAACTTTACGATGGATTTAATCCCGATTTTTTTGGCCAGTTGATTGAGCGACTCCCGGTTGACAATTCGGGAACGGATTTCCGTTAAAAAGCCCTCATCCTTGAATGGATATTTTTTGAATAGATAATCGGCTACTGCGGCTCCCAGGATGGCATCTCCCAAGTATTCTAATCGTTCATTACTTTCTCGGAAACCGTCCTTTTCACGACTCTTGGAGCTGTGGAGTGTAGCGAGTTCATATAATGCCAGATTAGAGGGGGAAAACCCAGCCATGGTTTTCACAGCCAGAATCAACTTTTCCTTTTCTTTCTTATCGAGGGAAGGCTTTCGTTTAAGTAAGTGCCACACACGAATGGGTGTTACTCAGCTTTTTTGAGAACAATCGAGGCGTTATGACCACCAAACCCAAAGGTGTTACTGATGGCAATTTTTACATGACGCTTTTGTGCCTTATTGAATGTCAGATTGAGACGTGAATCCAGGTCTGGATCATCTTCAAAATGGTTGATGGTAGGAGGAATGACACCCTCGTTTAAGGCTAGTATACATGCAAGGGCTTCAATCGCACCGGCTGCACCCAGCAGATGGCCCGTCATGGATTTGGTTGAACTGATGTTCATTTTATAGGCGTGCTCGCCAAACACTTTCTGAATAGCCCGGATTTCACCTATATCCCCTAATGGAGTAGATGTACCATGGGTATTTACATAGTCTACGTCTTCCGGTTTTATTCCGGCATCCTCCAGGGCATACTCCATTACTTTGATGATTCCGGCTCCTTCCGGGTGGGGGGCGGTGATATGATATGCATCGGCAGACATGCCCCCACCCAGCACTTCGGCATAAATAGTGGCACCCCTTTTTTTGGCATGTTCATACTCTTCCAAAATCAGGGCACCGGCACCTTCGCCAAGCACAAAACCGTCCCTGCCTTTGTCATAGGGACGTGAGGCTGTTTCCGGAGAGTCATTTCTTTCTGACAGAGCCTTCATGGCATTAAAGCCACCGATTCCTGCAATGCACACAGCAGCCTCAGAACCTCCCGATACAATGACATCTGCCTTACCAAGTTTAAGATAGGTAAATGCATCATAAAGGGCATTTGTGGAAGAGGCGCATGCGGAGACCGTAACAAAATTAGGTCCGCGAAAACCATATTTAATGGAGATATGTCCTGCGCTTAAGTCAGGAATCATCTTGGGAATAAAGAAAGGATTAAACCGTGGGGTTCCATCCCCTGCAGCAAACGAGCGGACTTCTTCCTGAAAAGTGAGCAACCCTCCGATGCCTGAACCCCAAATCACGCCTACGCGATCAGGATTAATGTCAGACAGCGGAAGGTTGGAATGTTTTATTGCTTCGTCCGCCACCACCATGGCATACTGGCTAAAGGGATCCAGTTTGCGGGCTTCTTTTCGATCCATGAATTGGCCGGCATCAAAGTTTTTTACTTCGCAGGCAAACTTGGTTTTAAAAAGAGTAGTATCAAATTTCGTAATGGGTGCAGCACCACTGGTGCCATTTTTTAGCCCTTGCCAATACTCAGCCAGAGTATTACCGATAGGTGTTAACGCTCCAAGCCCAGTGATGACAACTCTTTTGAAACTCATGTGATCGTTTAAAAATGACGGGGAAAATCGCTTATTTCTTTACGTTCTCCTCCAGATAGGAAATCGCCTGACCTACAGTAGCGATGTTTTCTGCCTGATCATCCGGGATAGAAATATTGAATTCCTTTTCAAACTCCATGATTAATTCAACGGTATCCAGTGAGTCGGCACCAAGGTCGTTTGTGAAGCTTGCCTCTGGGGTTACTTCAGACTCCTCTACGCCCAACTTGTCGATAATGATCTGTTTTACTTTTTGTGCGATTTCAGACATGTTTTTAATGTTTAAGGTATTCAAAAATCTGTGCAAAGAAAGAGATTTGGTGCAATATTGTCAAACTTTTACTAGGGTACCCGCACAACCATATGGCCAAAACAAGGAAAAACAAGCTGGAAATTGACTATTCCTATGATTTTGAGTTGGTTGGCATTCGATCTTCTGCCAAAGGCTACAAACTTGCCTGGGAAATAAATCAAGCTTTGGGATGGCGATTGACCAGACAAACGGATTTATCGGTTCAATTTAAAAAAGGAGAACCCATCCGCTTTCATCACTTTATTTATGATAACGGTGTTTGCTGCTATCGGCTCTTTCGCAATAAACCCGTAGAGGGGGAGTCAGGAAAGGTGACATTGGTACCCGAGTTTCCTCATTTTGATTTTATTTTGATGAATCAATTCAATGATCAGCCTCAGGACAATCGATTGCAGGAAGTCTTGCGCAATATTCCTTCCATTGAATTGACCGCTTTTATACCTTTGGACGCTTTAAAAACGAAGGATAATTTTATTTTCTAATTTTTGCTTGAATCCCTCCATGGAAAAAATCTCGTACAACAAGACCAAAATCGTAGCTACCGTAGGTCCCGCTTCCAGTGCCAAAGAAATGCTTCGCGCGTTAGTCAAAGAAGGTGTAGACGTGTTCAGGCTTAATTTCTCTCATGGGAGTCATGAAGACCATCTCAAAGTGATCCACCATGTGCGTGAGATCAATAAGGAATTAGGAACAAACGTGGCCCTTTTACAGGATTTGCAAGGACCCAAAATCCGGGTAAACGAAATGAAACCCGGCACCGAGATTGTAGCCGGTCAGGAGTTGATCATCACTACTCGGGAAGTGTTAGGTACAAACGAGTTGGTCAGTACCTCGTATGAAAACCTTCCAAACGATGTCAAGGTGGGAGACATGGTATTGATTGATGATGGTAAAATTGAACTGAAGGTGACAGAAGTACGGGATATTGACGTGATATGTAAGGTTGTTTACGGTGGACCACTCAAATCGCGGAAAGGGATTAACCTTCCGTTTACAAAGGTTTCAGCCCCGTCATTGACTGAAAAGGATATGGAAGATTTGCTTTTTGGGTTGAAACATAAAGTAGATTGGGTCGCTCTTTCTTTTGTCCGCAAAGCAAAAGACATTGAATATCTGAGAAGCATTATCGATAAACATCAATCGACTACACGAATTGTGGCAAAGATTGAGAAACCCGAGGCGTTGGAAAACATAGACTCTGTCATTGCTGCTACCGATGCTGTGATGGTGGCGCGTGGCGATTTGGGAGTAGAAATATGGATGGAGGAGGTACCCATGGTGCAGAAGATGCTGGTGGCAAAGTGTAACATGGCGGCTAAACCAGTTATTGTGGCTACTCAAATGATGGAAAGTATGATCGAAAATCCTCGCCCCACCCGGGCTGAAACAAATGATGTGGCCAATGCGGTGATGGATGGTGCGGATGCCTTGATGTTGTCGGCTGAAACAGCCGCAGGAAAATATCCGATAGAGGTTATCCGTAGTATGGTACGTACGATCGGATCGGTGGAGAAACAAGCTGATATTTTCTATAAGTTTCGGGAAATTGATCCTCAATCTCCCAATTTCTTTAATGATAGCTTGATTTTAACGGCTTGCAAACTGGCGAAGGACGTGAATGCCAAGGCCATCGTGGGAATGACACAATTGGGTTATTCTGCTTACAAAGCTGCCTCGCACCGACCGAATGCCAACATCTTTGCGTTTACGAGCAATGATTCCATCTTAAATACGATGAATCTGGTATGGGCAACGAAGGCCTATCACTACGATAAGGCTTCCAGCACAGACGAAACCATCGCTGATGTGGAGGCTATTTTAAAGCGCGATGGTCATGTCAAATCCGGTGATACATTTATCATTTTGGCCAGTATGCCCATTCAGGAGCGTGGCCGGTCAAACATGATTAAAGTACACGTGGTTCAATAATTCGTTGATTGATTAGAGTTTAGGTTCCACCAGAATAACGGTTTCTTTCTCAACCACCACAGCTCCGGCAGGGTCTCCTTTTCGTTTGCGAACAAATTTTCGCGGGGTTACCACCACCGGGCAGAGGGAGTCCGTTTTTCGTTTCGAATTATAAGCAGCCAGTTCAGCGGCTCGTTCAATGACATCCTTAGGAAAGGGTTTATTCGCCTGAAATTTGATCAATACATGTGAGCCTGGTACATCTTTGGCGTGAAGCCAGAGATCTTCTTTATGCCCATGCTTAAATGTTAATATGTCGTTTTGAATAGCATTTCGCCCTACCCAAATGCGGAATTGCTTGAATTCAAACTCATGATAGGGGAGAATTTTATCAGGCGTGTGAGCTTTAGGAGACAGAGGTGTCAGTTGACGAACTTCTTTTAACTGGCTGGCATTCTCTGCCCGTTTTAGTTCATCACTAAACTTATCTACTTCCTTTTGTTTTTTTTCAATCGCCTCTTTTAACTTGGTTATTTCAATGTGCAGGTTTTTTGACTTTCGATAATACACTTCCGCATTTTTTTGACCACTCAGCGAAGGCTTTAAGCGAATCTCTAGCGGTAAATTATCATGATAAAAATCCATCACCTGAATTTTTTCCATGCCTTCCTGAATTTGGTGCAGATGAGCCATGATCAGATCTGCCCACTGTTGATAGCGCTTATCGTTCTCTAATTCCTTTATTTTTTCAACACCTTTGGTTATGTAAGTGTGGCACCCCTGAATCTTTTCCTGAAGACCCTTTACAAGCGAGTTTTTCTCACGAAATAAGAGCTCGGTTGTGGAATATGCCTGATAAAAAGAGGTGGATGCCTCCAGGGCATCGGTGTATTCACCTATGGTTTCCTGATCTTTAAACAAAGAAAGGTGTATATGACCATCTTTGGAGATCAGGTAATAGGTGGATGGATTCAATAGCTGATGGTAAAATTGGATGAACCAATCCCACTTTTCATCTGTGCTTTTTTCTAAAAAACCTGACGAGTATAACTGCTTCCAGATTTTTTTATTAAATGTAAAACAGTATGAATCAAGCTGATGAAGATTTTGTTCGAAGATTTCCTTTTGTAAATGAAAGGATCGATGAAGTTGAGAAGGGATAATAGTTCGATCAACCGGTAGATTATTTCGGAATAATGAATAAACCCGATCATCCTTAATCAACAGAACATTGCTTCGATTCCCGTGCATTTTAAACAGCAGGCCCCACCCGTCTTCCAGGTGGATTGTCAAGCATCGTTCATGCTCATATTGAGTAATGGATACTACTTTCTTTAGAATAATTTCCGGGAAGAGATCTACCGAATTTTTCCGTGCCCGCGCAAATTGATGAGGGAACGAAAGACAACTAAATCCGGAGGACACGCTTGTCTTGATAAAAAATGAATGGCTTGAATTGTTAAATTCCAGAATCAACTCTTCGCGGGATTGGCTAAAACATGACACAACCAAATGTCCTTTCAGTTGCGACTGTAAGGATTGACTGATCTGACGGATGAAAAAGAAGGTGTTATGCACGGAAAGCCTTGATTAAATCACCAAGTTAAGAAATCACCTAGTCTGCCCTCACCTGTAAGCCATCATAGGCCAACTGAATGCCAGAAGGAAGTTCTCTTTCAATGACTTTGTGCAGCCCTAATTTGTGGCTGATATGAGTCAAATACGTTTGTCGCGCACCGATTTTGATAGCCATCTCAACGGCTTCTTCCAGATTGAAATGTGCAATATGTTTTTCCTTTTGAAGTGCATTTAAAACAAGAACCTGGGTCCCTTTGAGTTTTTCCAAAGTAGTGTCAGGTATGTGATTGGCGTCTGTAATATAACTAAGCCCGCCTATCCGAAAACCTAACACGGGCATATAGAGATGACGGACAGGCAGCGGGGTAATACTCAGGTTATTAACTACAAACGAATCTTCGGATAATTCCATTAACTTCAATTGAGGAACACCCGGATATTTCTCGGGAGCAAAGGCATAATAAAACTCCGTTTTTAGCTGTTGATGAACGGCCGGTGTGCCATAAACAGGCATATCACAGTTTTGCTTAAAGTTATAAGCACGTACATCATCTAATCCTGCTGTGTGGTCTTTATGAGCATGCGTGAATAAAATGGCGTGTACCTGTTGAATATTTTCCCGCAACATCTGTTGTCGAAAATCAGGACCGGTATCAATGACTAGGCTGGTCTCTTCCGCCTGGATGTGCACAGATGTGCGCAATCGTTTATCCCGATAATCCAGGGAGCGACATACGGTGCACGTGCATCCAATCACAGGAACACCCTGAGAAGTGCCTGTACCTAGAAAAGTCAATATCAAATCTTTTTTGGCCCGGAGGCTTTTGGTTACTGGCTGACTTCTACTACGGATAATTCCTGATAAAGCTTCATGCTTTTCTCTGAAAAACGGGTGGTATCTAGGGTGAGGCCTTTCAGGATATCCAAAAGAGCATTTATTTTGCCCTCGGTAGTAAAGAACTTATTGATAATCATGATTTTCTGCTCCCTCAGGAGACAGTAGCCTGACTTAAAGTTGCCTTTTTCATATCGTAGGATATAATCTGATTCAGCAATAAGGTCTTCTAACTTGGTTAGAAACGCAGGTGTATACTTGATCATTCGTAGTGGCGAATTGAATGTGCAAGATAGGGAGTAAATTTAAAATTAGGTAATTTGATCATTTGAATATGGAAAGCGGAGAAAGGGCCAAAAAACTAATTGCTATCGTGGGGCCTACCGCTGTGGGGAAGACAGCCGTTGCTATCGAACTGGCCAAGAGATTAAACACCGAGATTATTTCAGCGGATTCCCGACAGATTTTTACTGAGTTGGCAATTGGAACAGCGAAACCCTCAAAGGAGGAACTTCTCCGTGTCACGCATCATTTCATAAATATTAAATCCATCACAGAGACCTATGATGCCGGGCAATATGGCAGGGAGGCCTTTGAACTGACTATAAAATTATTTGAAAGATATGATACCCTCGTATTGTGCGGTGGCTCCGGTCTGTATATCAGATCACTTCTGGAAGGATTTGATAAAATGCCTGATGTTCCTCCAGATTTGAGGGATCGAATCGTTGAGCAGTATCGTTCCAAAGGGCTGGAATGGTTACAAGTGGAGGTAGAAAAGGCTGACTCTGAATATTTTAAAGAAGTCGATGTAAAAAATCCGCAACGCCTGATGCGGGCGCTAGAGTTAAACTGGTCTTCTGGGCAGACGATGGGTGCGCTTCGAAAAAGGGAAACCAAGCAATTGCCGTTTCAGGTGATTAAAGTTGGGCTCGAACTTCCCAGAGAAGAACTCTATCAACGGATCGATAGCCGGATGGATCAGATGATTGAAAATGGACTATTTGCAGAAGCTGAAAAATTTTATCCACAAAAGGAACTGAATGCTTTGCAAACCGTAGGGTATCAGGAGATATTTGATTTTATGGAGGGAATGTATGATCGAGTCGAAGCCATCCGTTTATTGAAAAGAAATTCAAGAAGGTATGCCAAGCGGCAGTTAACCTGGTTTAAAAAAGACAAAGATATTCTTTGGATAAGGCCCGAAGAGATGGTTTTTCAGTTCATAAATTGAAAAGTGATAAGTTTGTACTTCTGAATCTGCTGTCTTGAGTAAAGTACTTATCATAACCTATTATTGGCCACCCTTTGGCACCAGTGGCGTGCAGCGATGGTTAAAGTTCGTAAAGTACCTTCCTCAGTTTGGATATCAGCCTTTCGTGTTTACTCCAGAAAACCCGGCCGTTGATACCCGCGATGACTCGCTACTAGCGGATGTACCCTCCGAGGCAGAGATTATCAAACTTCCCATTTGGGAACCTTACGGACTCTTTCAATCCTTGCAGCGCTTTCGCGGAGTAAAGACTGTTCATTCGGCCGATTATGTAGCGGCTAACAACAGCTCCTGGTTTAGTAAAGTGGCTGCCTTTGTTCGGGGTAATTTCTTCGTTCCAGATGCCCGTATTTTTTGGATTAAACCTTCAGTGGCATTTTTAGAGGATTTTTTAAAAAGTAATCAGATACATACCATTGTTACCACAGGACCACCGCATAGCATGCATGTGATCGGGCTAAAGCTAAAACAGCGAAACCCATCGCTGAAGTGGCTGGCTGATTTCCGTGATCCCTGGAGCGAGTGGGACTTACTTGATACACTGTCGCTAACAGCCTGGGCGCGCAAAAAACATCAGCGGTTGGAAAAAAAAGTACTGCAGGCGGCCGATGAAGTTATCACCATTGCTTCATACCATCAGAAAAGACTTGAACTGTTGGGTGGCAGACCTGTGCATGTGATTACCAATGGGTTTGACCCAGAAGATTTTGTTTCTATTGTTCATCAGCGTACTGACAAGTTTACCCTGCGCCATGTAGGTGTGGTGGATGAATTGCGCGATCCGTGGCCCATTCTGGAAGCATGTCGTCAATTGGCGCTTGAAGATGAGGTATTCCATCAGAAGGTGCTCGTAGAGTTTATCGGAAACGTTAATAGCCGATTTCAGGAAAGAGTCTTGAATGATGAAGTCTTAAAAGGCTTTACCTCATTTGTTCCACATTTGCCACACCGAGAAGTGTTGCAGCGATATGGCACCACGGATGTTCAGTTGCTGGTATTAGCGCATACAAGCATAGCACCGGGCAACTTGCCGGGTAAATTTTTTGAGTATTTGGCTTCGGGTAACTTTATCTTAGGCGTTGGCCCGGAAGAGGGTGATGCTTCCCACGTACTGAAAATGGTAGGTCATGGAGTAGTAATAGACCGTGGCAAAATATCTGCCGTGAAGAAAGAGCTGAACAGACTATTTCAATTATGGCGAGATGAGAAAGTTCTTCCATCAGATGCACCTGATCAATTTTCACGAAAAGTGCTGACCTCCCAGCTGGTACATCTGATGAATATCCCCGCATGATTACCAGACGGTTCATCAAAAGCTCGATTATCTATTCGATAGCTGGCGCGTTGCCTATGGCAAGTGCTGTAATATTACTTCCGTTTTATCAAAGTCAGCTCTCTATTGATCAGTTTGGAATTCTGTCTTTGTATTTGGCCTTTGCGATCCTTATCCAGATAATTACCACCGCTAGTTTTGACGCCTCGCTTTATTTGCACTTTCATGATTTTAAGAATAATCTCAAAGAGTTACACCGATTTATCAGCAGCGCGTTTATCACGGTACTTTTGGTGAGTGCAGCGGTGACCGTGGCCACCATCGTTATCGGTCCATGGGTATTTGCTTTTTGGTTACCTGAGGATGCGTCCTTTTATCCATATGGAATCATGGCTATGGCCACAGGTATTTTTCAATCGGTTGTCAAAGTAAACAATAGCAGACTTCAAAGCGAGCAACGTCCAATGGACTATTTAATAGTTAACTGCTCGAACTTTGGATTTACTGTTCTCTTTACGGTTCTCGGCTTGCACTTTTATCCTTCTACACTTGTGGGGCCCATAGGTGGCAGGATGCTCGCATTTCTTTTTACCGGAAGTTGGATTCTGACCAGCGTTTTTCGACAATTTGGAATGATTTGGGATCGTACATTGTTACACTCAACCCTTCGGTACAATGCTTATCAATTTTTGTATCAACTTCAACAATGGATTATTGGGTATGCCGATCGTTTTATTATGGTCATCCTGGTGGCGACTGCCGATCTGGGAGTATATGATTTTACTATTAAATGCCTGCTGATATTGGATTTTGTCATTGCTGCAGTCTATAATTCATTTTTTCCAAAGGTACTTTCGTTGGCGTCCGATCAGGAACGGAAAGGCACTACCCCTGAAATCAATCGCTACTTTCATGGATTGACCTCCATTGTGCTGATACTGATCAGCTTTTCAATCGTTACTCTTCCGGAGTTATTGGCATTCACTAAACCGGAATATGCCGTTTCGGCATACTTTATTCCTTGGTTAGCGTTGATTTATGTGATGCGGCCGATTCGCTATTACTTTTCACTTCCCTATAATATTCTGAAAGAGTCAAAGCCCTTACCAATCATTTTCTTACTTGTTTCGATCGCTAAACTTGGGCTATCGGTTTTGTTGATTAGAGATTACTCTATTTTTGGGGCACTAACGGCAACCTTGGTAGGCACTTTATTGGAGACAATTTTGATGGGCACGTGGATGCGGCACAGGTTTTCGTTTATCTTCAATTGGAAAAAAATTCTGTTAGCACCTGCTCTGTTTATGATCATGGTATTAGTTCTTGAACCCCTGGCCCATCCATATTCTTTTTGGATCCACGTGATCTATTTTATCACAACAGTCCTTTTATTGGCATGGCTATACCGAAAAGAGGTACCTTTGGTCTTGAAACCCTTTGGTAAAATATTTAATCAAGCATGAATTTTTCTGACTCCATTTTTCCATATCTGGCCGGCACCAAATTTTCCAATGCTATTTCATTGCAGATAACTGACCGGACAGATATTCTTCAGGGACGCATCGACTTTTTAATAGCATATTGCCGTGGCAAACGTGTGCTGCACCTTGGTTGTACAGATCATCTGGAAATCATGGATGAAAAAATACAGAGAAATACCTGGCTGCATAAACTTTTAACGGAAGTAGCAGCGGAATGCATCGGTCTGGACAACAATCAAGAGGCACTGGCGCATGCACGTTTGCGGGGATTTTCGAATGTCTTTTTTACGGATGTCGTTACGGATACTCCACCCGAAGTTGTGCGCGGGAAAACATGGGATGTGTTAGTGATGGGAGAGATTATTGAGCATATTGGGAACCCCGTATCATTCCTGCACGCACTTCGCGAACGGTATGGCTTGCTGGTAAGTGAAATTGTATTGACAACACCTCACGCTTTTCGTTTTAAGAATTTTACACGTGCCGCGTTGCGCGGGAAGGAGATTGTGAATTCGGATCATCGATTTTGGTTTACGCCTTACACATTAGCACGGGTTTGCAGTGAGGCCGGGGTGCAGCCAAAACAGTTTTGGTTGGTCGAAAACATGCCACCTACACGTTTTGCATGGTTTAAGAAAATTCTTCTTAACCGATATCCGGCTTTTCGCGATACCCTGATCATGACTTGTCGTTTTTAGCGTGCGAAGCGTAATTATTATTACACAGAGTTATCCATATGGTCATGGCGAGAGTTTTCTCGAAGAAGAACTTCGTGTCATGTCAGAAAATAACATCAAAGTGGTAGTTGTACCGCTGAAAATTCATGGGACAACTCGTTCGTTGCCACCCTTAGTGGAGGTAGTAAGCGTTTCCGTTTCCTTTTCATGGGTTCGCGCATTGAGTTCTTGGCCTTTGCTTCGTATTTTTCTATCTGAACTTCTCCTGCGTCCAGTGTCATGGCACCCCAACGCTTTTCGGTTGCTGTTATTTTTTATTAAATCCGCATATGTTGTTTGTAGTAAACTGCGGCAGCATCAGGAATCTGGTCACTGGCCTGAAGCCCCCATTCTCTACTCGTATTGGCTTGGTGGTCTTACCTATGGGGCGTTACTTTTTCGCGGTAAGGGTCTTTCACCTAAAGTAGTAAGCAGAGCACATGGTGGAGATATTTATCAGGAGCGATGGTGCCCTCGGTATTTGCCTGCTTTGCGGTTTGTCTTTAAGAAAGTAGATCAGGTGTATGTCGTTTCAAAAGATGGAGCTGAGTATTTGAAGAAGAGGTTTCCATTATCCGCGAAATGTATTCAGGTGAGCTACATGGGCACATCGGATCCCGGCTTTCTGGCCACGCGCAGTGAGGATGGTGTATGTCGGCTTGTTTCTTGTGCCTTTATTGTTCCTGTCAAGAGACTTGAAATGCTTATGGACGCATTGATCTTACTTCGTACAACATATCCGTCTTTCCGTTTCCATTGGACGCACTTGGGTGGCGGTCCCGGTTTTGACGGGTTAACGAGCAAATGTCATTCATTGATTGCGGATGGATGTTGTTCATTACTTGGGTCTATCTCGAACGCTGAAGTGATCGAATTTTATCGGAATCACCCCGTTGACCTATTTGTAAGTGTTAGTTCATCAGAAGGGTTACCCGTTTCCATGATGGAAGCAATAAGTGTGGGTATTCCTATTCTCGCTACGGATGTAGGTGGGGTGACAGAAATAGTCAAGCAGTCATCCGGTTTTTTGATGCCTGCAGATGCTACCTTAAACGACATAGTCTCATCTATTATCCGGTTTTCAGGCCAATGTAAAGGTAGCGATAGACAACAAATACGCGAAGCATGGAAATCTATGTTTAGCTCCGATTCCAATGTCATTGAGCTACTCTCCTCTTTTCGAAAGATGATCATACACTGATCGAAGAGTCTTCGCAGATGTTTCCCAGGCATATTTTCCGCTGGAAGCAGCAGTACGGCCATTTTGCGCCAATTCGCTGGCCAACGATGGGCTATGGTAAAGTTGCATGATCGCTTCTGCCAATTCACGTGGATTTTCAGCTTCAAACACGAGTCCTGATTTGGTTTCGTGAACAATGCGCTGTAATGGTGCGCTTGAACTCACCAACAAAGGCCGACCTGCGAGCATGTTCTGGAAAAGTTTATGAGGGACGCCATTATCATTTTGTGCATTCTTTTTATGTGGAATGATGTTTGCGCTTGCACCTGTCATATAGCTCAACACTGTTGAGGCCGGGCGATGGCCCAATAGGAATATCCTATCCTGCAATTGTAATTTATTTATTCTTTGTTGGAGTTCTGTCATAGCATCCTTACTTCCACTTCCAACGACCACAAAAATGATTTCCGGATTGGAAATCAGTGCCATGGCGTCTACCACGGTGTCAATCCCTCGGTGAGGGCCAATGCCACCAGTATAGGTAATAATAAATTTATCTGGAAAACTGGAATAGACCGAAGCATCTACTGGTGTATTTAAGAAACTTATGCTTTCGGTATTGGAGACCACAACAGCTTTGGGCAGCGGTCCGTATTTTCGTTCGAGCGTTGATTTCATTTCGTCCACCACGGTCAAAATCGCATCGGCCCCTGCTACGGCTTTTTTTTCCCATGGTAGCCAGCGATTCGTGGTCATGAACAAACGATTTTTAAGCTGGGTGATTAACCCTTTTTTCCAGCCAAACCACAGCGGCAATGCTTCTGGATAATTTTCGTGCATGTCGAAAACAACTCGAAGATGCTTGTATTTTCTTTTGAGCAAAAGTGCAGTTCCCATGAGTGGCAGGTCATGGACATGAAGGATTTTGATATCTTTTTTCTTGATAATTTTTTTTGCTGCAAAATAAAAGTATAAATGAATAAAGAATGTTGACATCAGGATGTCCCAGAATGCAAGTTTTATTTTCGAAGTGCCCGCCCGTATGCGATGAATTTGGACCCTCGAGAGTGTTTCAAAAGACTCATCTGAAGAACGTTTTAAGCAGACTAATGAAATGCCAAATTCGGTATTCTCCATCGCAGAAACTTCTTTGCTTATCCGAATGTCGGGTGGATAGGGGCTATTTAAAAAGAATAAAATGCCTGTTTTCAATGTTCATGATTAAAAGGTGGCTCGAAAGTTAGTGCCACTTTTTAATTCTTCCATAGGGATCAGGTATTTTAATTGATTGCCGATCAAAAGATTTTGAGTCTTACCCCACTTTTCAAATGTCAAAAGAAAAGTGTTTGAGAATAGATACTGGCTTATGCTTATTCAATGGCCAATTCCATTTACCCTTTCGTTAAAGGTTAAGACCAACTTTATAAATTTTATTGCTTCCGAAATATTTTCAGGAGAGTAAGAAAGATTCAGAGGTTAACTGCAATGGATTACCTTGATTGGGGAGTCCGTCCCGGATTCTCCTTCAAAAACTCCACCCAGGAGCCTGTCTTTTTACGAGTGGTTTCTTTCTTACCCTTTAGATAATGATGACAGACCGCCACGGCCAGTGCATCCGTGGCATCTAATAGCTTTGGCAACTCTTTAATTGCAAAAATTTGCATCAGCATCCTGGCTACCTGTTCTTTGCTGGCGTTTCCGTTGCCGGTCACTGACTGCTTTACTTTTTTTGGTGCATATTCAGTGATGGGCACTTCGCGGTATAATGAGGCTGCCATGGCCACTCCTTGCGCACGCCCCAGCTTGAGCATGGATTGAACATTTTTTCCATAGAATGGTGCCTCCAGGGCTACTTCATCGGGATGATACTCATCCACTAATTGTAAAACCCGATTAAAAATTTTACTAAGCTTGAGTTCATGGGCTCCATATTTACCTAACTGAATTACACCGTATTGCAGCAAGGTTAATTTGCCTGAAGTCACCGAGATCACCCCATAGCCGGTAATGGATGTTCCCGGATCTAACCCCAGAATGATTTTTTCCTTACGGATACGAGAAATCATCGACTAGTAACCTCGGGCGGTATCATCTCCTCTGGGGTCGGCTCCGCCTTCCAGTTTCCCGTTGGATAATCTCAAAATAGCATCTACGCGACCAATCCATTGACGGGGTTTGATCACATGTCCTAACTCCACCAGTGCCAGGCTATCTTTTTCGGATAGAGCGTTGATTTCCGGAGTGATTTGATCAGGCTTCCACTGGCTATGGATGCGTCTGGTGTTCACAGCTTCTTGCATACCCATGCCGTGTTCAATCGTATTCAGGATGACTTGAAAAACGGAAGTTATAATCGTTGACCCTCCAGGGGAGCCCACCACCATAAATAGTTCACTGTCTTTTTCTACAATAGTAGGGGACATGGCGCTTAACATTCGCTTATTGGGCTCAATTTTATTGGCTTCCGCACCCAATACTCCAAACATGTTAGGAACCCCAGGCTTGGAGCTGAAATCATCCATTTCATTATTGAGAAAAAAGCCTGATCCCGCCACCACAACGTAATTACCAAACCAGCCATTGATGGTGGTGGTGATGGCTACTGCGTTTCCCTGGGCATCTACAATAGAAAAATGAGTTGTCTCTTCCGATTCATAGCCTGCTATTGGACCAGCGGATACCGAATCACTGGGAGTCGCGCGGTTTCTGTCAAAAGTACTCATCCGTTCATCGTTGTACTGGTCATCAATCATTTCCATGACTGGTACTTTATAAAAGTCCGGATCTCCCAGATACTTGGCACGATCAGCAAACACGCGTCTCTCAGCCTCCGTTAGAAGATGCACTGTTTTAGCACTATTGGGACCCCATTCTTTGATGGGAAAAGGCTCTACAGATTTAAGCAACTGAACCAGGCAAACACCGCCACTGGAAGATGGTGGCATGGCAATGATTTTGTAATTTTTATAATTGGCCGTGATGGGTACACGCCATACACTTTTATAGTTTTTTAAATCTTCATGAGTAATTAATCCCTTGCCTCGAGTCATTTCGGCTACAATATCATCGGCTGTCTTACCCTCATAAAATCCTGCCCGTCCGTGATCCCGAATGCGTTTGAGCGTTTCCGCCATATCTATCCAACGAATAGTGTCGCCCGCTTTCCATTCCTCACGGATTAAAAATGCTGGTTCCACTGTATTGTACTTTTTTAAGTCACCTTGCATTTCGTTAAACCACTTGGCTTCCCGGGCTGTCAAAGGAAATCCTTGAGAAGCTAAATCAATAGCCGGTTGTACTAGTTCCGCCCATGGCAACGATCCATACTTTCGATGGATTTCAACCATGCCGTCTACCGACCCCGGAACACCATTGGCCAGATGTCCATGCGTACTTAACTCCGGGATGACATTTCCCTCGCCATCGAGATACATATTCGTAGTAGCTAAAGCGGGTGCTTTTTCACGGAAATCGAGAGCATCCACTTCTCCTGTTGAAGATCTAAAAACCATAAAACCACCGCCACCAATATTTCCGGCCGCAGGAAAAGTTACTGCCAGAGAAAATTGAACGGCTACCGCAGCATCTACGGCATTTCCTCCTTTTTTTAAGATAGCCAGTCCCACATCGGACGCCAGCGGGTGGGCCGTCACCACCATGGCAGAATCGGCAATCAAACCCATTTGACGATCTTGAGGTTTGTCTTTGCAGGATAACCAAATGAATGCCAACAGTAGAACGGAAAGTCGTTTCATAGAACGGGATTTTGGTTTTAATTCCTAAATGTACTACTTCGCTCAAAAATTAGAATAGTTTTGTTACGCTCATCCTTACAGGATACTTCCTCCATATGAATTTACGAAAAGAAAAAGCAGCTCGTTTAAAATTGGCAATTTTGGATCACACGCTCAAACTGATTGGTAAAAAGCCTTTTGATGACGTTCATGTCGATGACATTTGTACCAAAGTCAAGATATCCAAGGTTACCCTTTTTAAGTACTTTCCGCAAAAAGAAGACATCTTGTTGTATTTTTTTAGGCTTTGGTGTTTAAAGCGAGCCATTGAATTCAAGGAAAAGCCTCGGGAGGGATTGTCTGCAGTGTTTTATTTGTTTGATAAGTTGGCGGAAGATTATGAGATATATCCTGGGCTGATTTTAAGCTGGGTGGCGTATCAGGCTGACTTGAAACGTGCCCCCAAACCTTTCCCTGTCAAACCTGAAGAGCGGAGACTCCTTTTCCCTCAAGTAGCAGACGTATCAACCATTGAATTACTTTCCCTGGATCAGATGTTTGAGAAGGCAGCACTGGAAGCGATTTTTAAGAAGGAGATTACGAAGACTACCAATACTCGGGAAGTAATGTTTTTATTGAATACCGTCTTTTACGGCTCGGTGTTGACCAGTCATTTGAATCAGGTGAGCCAACTCAAAATGTTTTTCAAACGCAACGTTGAACTACTGATGAAAGGGATGGCTTAACGGTATCCGCTCTGAAAACTATCGCATCCGTACTTTTTTGGTACGCTTTCTTTCCAATAGCTGAATGCGTCTGGCTCCAACCCGGATATTGATTCTGTATTTGTTGCCCTTAGGCCATACTTTATACGTTCTGGGTTGCACCACCGTTGTTGTATTTCGGCTGGAGCCACATCCGCTCAGGCCTGACACTATCAGAAGACTAAAGATCAGAAAACGCATGAATTTGTAAGATCGGCTAAAATAGCTTTTTATTTTAAAATCTGGAGTTTCACAAGTTAGGATTACCCTGAATCACGAACTTAGTCAGTATATTTCCCTGGAAAACCAACAATCAAACTAACCTTCGCGCATGAAAAAGGTTTTTTTTAAAGTGCTGGCTAAAGTCAATAAGGTGCTGGTACCCCGGTATAGCAAAAGGGACTTGACAAAATTGAAAAAATGGGAACAGGCAATTGTGGCGTATCGCTATTGGGTTACCCTGAATAGTCTTGAATAAACTGCCCAAGTTATTTAGTTGCCATCGATACTTTCTTCGAAGGTATTGAGATGGACAATGGTTCCATTCTTTCGCAACTCCTCTGCCCACACCGGAAGTAAATCGCGGACCATCATGTCCCATTCATTGCCCACCAGTGATAAAATTTTTAAGTGTTTTCTGGTAAAAAGTTGATGATCCACCGTAGTGATCTTATTACGCGAAACATCCAGATTTTCAAGCGCTAACGTATAGGCGGCTTGCGGAATATCGTTTAAATAGTTTTGATTCACCCGGAGTACTTTTAGATTTTCCAGTTTCATCAGGCTGTTAGGTAGGGTGCTTAAACGGTTATTGGAGACATAAAGCTCTTTTAGAGACGTCAATTGCCCCAGGGCTTCCGGCAAGGCAATCAAGCGGTTGTTGGAGAGGTACAACACTTCCATGTTTTCCCATTGGGTAATCCATGGATCGAGTCTTTCAATTTCATTATAGTAAAGATCTAATTCTCGCAAGGAAGAAATGGAATACAAACCCGTGGGAATTGTTTTCAATTTATTGTTGTAGAAGGCCACTTCTTTGAGTTGCTGTAATAAACGAATTTCAGGGGCAACGCTGCTGATTTCATTGTTGGTAAAGATCAACCGTTTAAGCATGGGGAACCTTCCGATATCGGCAGATACCGTTTTGATCGTATTGTTCCTCAATTCAAGTTGTTCCAATCCTGGATGTCCTTTCAAGGGTTCTGTCAGTGTTAGTTTATTGTCGTTTAATATCAACGTCTTTAGTCTTTTATTTTGATGAATGCGCTTGGGGAAATCCACCAGGCCGGAGGAACTCAAATCTAATTTTTCCAGCCTGCTCAGAGCCCGGAAGGAACGGGGAATCTTTCGAACATCCTTGGTGCGGATGGTTAACTGCCGAATGGTTTGGTTTTTACCTAAGCGTAATCTCTTCTTGCCAGCATGGTTTAAGACATGGAGGGTTTTTAGCTGGGGCAGATTTCTTAGTTTTCCCGGTATTCTGGGAACAGCCGTGTCAATGAGTTCCAGAGTCTGTAAATTTTTAAATGTATACAGTTCCCGGGGTAAGCCCTTCACATGGTTTCCCGACAAGGACAGTTTGATGACCCGGTCGGGAGCCATTCGCAAAGCGCTATCAAGTGTCGGAAAACGAGGTTCATAAACAAGGCGGTATCCTATAATCTTGGTTGCACGAAGTACAGCCAGGGAATCAATCAAGGCATTAGCCAGTTCCGTCTCTTTATTTTGAAACGCCAACCTCAATTGGTTATTCCAGCGATGGTATTTGGCGGAATCAGATGACATTTTGAAGATAGGCTTTTGGATGGCTGACTGGCCCAGCGCTAAACCTGTAAGGATAACCAAGGGAAGTATCAAAAGCTGCCGCATAACACCATCTTTGGAGTAAAACTAAGAATTTAGTTATAAGTTATCAAGCACATTACTTTTGGGGTAGAAAATACTTCCGCTAAGGAGTGATAGAAATGCGGATAATGGGTATAAAAACCTTATTTTTGAAGGTTTGTAAAACCCCCAAAATGAGCGAAGATAAACAGAAGAAAGAGGCCAACTATTCGGCCAGTAATATCCAGGTTTTAGAAGGTTTGGAAGCGGTTCGGAAACGCCCCGCCATGTATATAGGCGATGTGGGTGTAAAGGGTCTCCACCACCTGGTGTGGGAAGTAGTAGATAATTCCATAGACGAAGCATTGGCCGGATATTGTGATCAGATAGATGTGACCATTAATGTAGATAACTCCATTACCGTTCAGGATAATGGCCGGGGTATTCCTACCGATATGCATGAAAAAGAGAAACGGTCGGCTCTGGAAGTGGTGATGACGGTTTTGCATGCCGGTGGAAAATTTGATAAAAATACCTATAAGGTTTCGGGAGGGTTACATGGGGTCGGTGTCAGTTGCGTCAATGCCCTTTCCGAGGTGCTGACGGCAACCATTCATCGGGATGGCAAAATTTTTCAGCAGGAGTTTAGAAGAGGCGCCCCACAGTATTCCGTCAAAGTAATCGGAACCTCAGAGAAACGAGGAACGATTGTTCAATTTAAACCCGACCATGAAATTTTTCATTCCCTGGAATACAATTATGAAACGGTGGCATCCCGTCTGCGTGAATTGTCGTTTTTGAATCCGGGTATTCAACTGAATCTGACAGACCTTCGTGAAAAAGATGAGCAAGGTATTTCCCGAAGTGACGCTTTTCTTTCTGAGGGAGGGCTTCGCGAATTTGTTCAATATCTTGATTCTACCAAGGAAAAATTGATTGCGGCACCTATCTATGTCGAGAATACAAAATCGGAAATACCCGTACAGGTGGCCTTGAGTTATAATACATCCTTTTCAGAGAATCTCGTTTCCTATGTAAATAATATTAACACACACGAAGGAGGAACGCACGTAGCAGGTTTTCGCAGAGCCATTACCCGAACGCTTAAAAATTACGCGGATAAATCGGGATTGTTGGAAAAAGCAAAAGTGGAGATTAGCGGAGATGATTTTCGTGAGGGTTTAACGGCCGTTATTTCTGTGAAGGTAGCCGAGCCTCAGTTTGAAGGCCAGACAAAAACTAAATTGGGAAATAGCGATGCGATGGGAGCAGTGGATACTGCTGTGGGAGAGGCTTTGCAAAACTTCCTCGAAGAAAATCCCAAGGAGGCAAAAATTATTGTTAACAAGGTTATTCTTGCCGCTTTGGCGCGTATCGCTGCTCGAAAAGCGCGCGAAGCCGTACAACGTAAAAATGTTTTAAGCGGTTCTGGCCTACCGGGAAAGCTGGCCGATTGTGCCAATTCAGATCCTGCTGTTTGCGAACTATACCTGGTGGAGGGTGACTCTGCGGGTGGATCAGCCAAACAGGGACGTGATCGTAATTTCCAGGCGATTTTACCTTTGCGAGGTAAGATACTCAACGTAGAAAAAGCACAAGAACATCGGATTTATGAAAACGAAGAGATCAAAAATATGATCACCGCGCTGGGCGTCTCGTTTGGCACCCTGGAAGGAGAGCGGGCTCTGAATCTAACCAAACTTCGTTATCACAAAGTAATCATCATGACGGATGCCGATGTAGACGGTAGTCATATACGTACTTTAATACTTACATTCTTTTTCCGTTATATGCGTGAGTTAATTGAACAAGGGTATGTATACATAGCCTTGCCTCCGTTGTATTTGCTGAAAAGAGGTAAAGATGAACGCTATTGCTGGAATGAAGATGAACGCGACAGGCTAGTAAAGGAGATGAGCAAAGATGGAAAAGAAGACAGCGTGGGCGTACAGCGATACAAGGGTTTGGGGGAAATGAATCCGGAGCAACTTTGGAGCACAACCATGGACCCGACCAAGCGAACCCTCAAGAGAGTCAGCATTGAATCAGCTGCTGAAGCTGATCATTTGTTTTCCATGCTTATGGGCGATGAGGTAGCCCCTCGCAGAGATTTTATTGAAAAAAATGCCAAGTATGCCAAGATTGACATTTAGTTTGGAGTGGTTACAGCCATTGATCCAGAGAGTACAAATTAGTTAATTAATAAAACCTTAATCACTTATCAGGCTTATCCCCTAAGAAATGCCTGATTTTTAGAATTACTTTAGCGCAAGATGAGCGATATGGCACCGATACCTGTTTCTGAGAACCTGAGTCGTCAGGTTTTTGAGAGTAACTATATCAGTCGTGACTTAAGTTGGTTGCAATTCAACTATCGAGTACTGGACCAGGCTCGTCACATCGACCGAAGCATCTTTGACCGGCTGAAATTTTTAGCCATTACCGGATCCAACCTGGATGAGTTTTGCACGATCCGATTAGGTAGTTTGTATAATTATCTTGATTACGGAAAGGAACGTTTTGATTATAGTGGATTACGTGAGCAACCTTTTCGGGAACTCTTACTTTCGCAAATACAGGCGTTTGTGACGGAGCAACACGAATATTTTGTTCGCAAACTCAAGCCTTTGTTTGAAAAAAACGGGTTCAGCATCTGCCGATACGATTCGTTGAGTGTGGATGATTGTGAAAAGGTGAATCAATACTTTAAAAAGGTGGTTTTCCCCATGCTAACCCCGATGGTATTCGATAACTATCACACGTTCCCGGTACTCAAAAATAATCGACTACTTTTTGGAGTGGTAACCAAAGTTCCGGGGGAATCACATAATCCACAACGTGTGTCTTTTATTCAGGTACCCAGCAACATACCTCGCTTTTATGAGTTACTGACGCCTAATGGCATAATTAACTTTGTCCCAGTTGAAGATATTGTTCGCAATAACATCTATCAGCTCTTCCGGAATGTTGAAATCAATAGCGTTAACCTCTTCCGAATTAACCGGAATGGTGATTTTACGCTGGAAGAAAGTGAAGATATTGAAACCAATTTTCTGGAAGAACTTAAGCGGAAACTTCAAACCCGGAGAAGCGGACGAGTGGTTCGATTGGAACTTCAGGGAGATCCCGACCCCTGGATGATTCGTCTCCTGAAAATTCAATGGGATTTGGATGATCAGAACATCATGCGCATCCCGGAGGATAGCATCATTGACTTCGGTGGACTCAGTCAGATTACGGGTCATGCTGAATTTAAAGCAAAAAAAGCGGTACTGCGCCCACCTATTCCTCCATTGAGTTTTCCGGAACAAGGAACCCGCGATTTGTTTGAAGTATTAAAAGAAAGGGATATTCTCTTGCATCACCCCTACAATTCCATGGAGCCTGTGCTCGAGTTGTTGGAGAAAGCCGCTGATGACCCCTACGTACTTTCCATCAAGATTACGATTTACCGGGTGGCTAAAGAAAGTAGGGTAACGGCAGCACTGCTCAAAGCAGCGGAGGCGGGAAAACATGTATCAGTACTTTTTGAGGTAAAGGCCCGTTTTGATGAAGAGAATAACCTTCGTGAGGCGCAACGATTGCAAAAGGCTGGCTGTTTTGTGATCTACGGGGTGAATAGCTTAAAAACGCATACCAAGTTGCTATTAATCGTTCGAAATGAACCGAATAACAGGGTCTACCGATATGTACATCTCTCCAGTGGCAATTATAACGAATCTACGTCCCGGCTGTACACGGATATTGGTTTATTGAGCACCAACGAAGTATATGCCAACGATGTGTCTGAATTTTTCAATGTCATTACGGGACATTCGCAACCGGCAGCCTACCAAAATCTAATCACCTCGCCACGCGATATGCGGATTCAGTTGTGTAATTTGATTCGAAGAGAGGCAGAAAATGCTCAACAAGGATTAACGGCCGGTATTGTCATTAAGTTAAATTCGTTGCAGGATTATGAACTCATCAATGAATTGTACGCTGCTTCTCAAAAGGGAGTCAAGATAAAGTTGATTGTGCGCGGAATGTGTTGTTTACGTCCTGGAAGACCCGGTCTAAGCGAAAACATTGAAGTGATTTCGATTGTAGGGGAGTATCTGGAACATTCACGGATTTATTATTTTCATCACGCAGGAACCCCTAAGGTTTATATCGGTAGTGCAGATGCCATGGTAAGAAGTTTTGATCGCAGGATTGAATCCCTCTTCCTGTTAGAGTCAGAATTACTTCGGAAACAAGCCATGAATATTTTGCGTTACAATCTTTGGGATAATGTCAATTCGTATCAGATGAAAGAGGACGGCACATATGCCATCAAGGAACAAAATGGTGAGGCTCCGTTTAATGTGCATACCGAATTTTACAAAGTAACCCGCGAAGTCATTCAGGAAGTGAAGCTATTTTAACGCGTGAGATTTATTTTTCGAGTTCATCGATAGCCATAACCAGGTCTTCCCAACGTTGATTGATCGTTTGAATGGTGGCTTCAGCCGCCTCAAATTCTTTCTGTAGGGCATTCAGTTTGGTAAAGTCACTATAGACTTCCGGTCTTGCCATTTCCCTTTCCAGGCTTTTCTTTTGCTCGGTGGCGGGATTGATCTGATCTTCCACTTTTTTCAGTTCGGCTCTCAGACTTTTCAGTTTTCGATCTTTTTCCTGTTGCTCCGAAACTGATTCTTGCTTGACAGTCTTGTTTTCCTTTTTAGGAGGAGGGGTTGGAGTTTTACTTTCGTCATTTTTTTTACGCCAGTATTCATACTCATCATAGGTACCGGGGTATTCTTTGATCTGATGATCTTCAATATACCAGATCTTATTGGCGATTTGACTGATAAAATGACGATTATGAGAAACCACCACAAACGAACCCTGGTATTGTTCTAATGCCTGAATTAAAATATTTTCAGAAATGAAATCAAGGTGGTTGGTTGGCTCATCCAGCAATAGAAAATTAGCCTCTGATATGAGTGTCTTGGCCAATGCCACCCGGCTTTTTTCACCCCCGGACAATACTTTTATTTTTTTGAAAACGTCTTCATCCGAAAACAAAAAGCATCCCAACACTCCCCGAAGTTCCTGTTCGGTTTTGGAACTTCCGGCTTGCTTGAGTTCATCTAAAATCTCATTGTCTACATGCAAAGATTCCAGTTGATGCTGTGCATAAAATCCTTGAATAACATTGTATCCCGGTATACGCTCACCTTCTACCGGCTCTCCACCACTGATAATCCGTAACAACGTTGACTTGCCTTTTCCGTTGGCGCCAATCAAAGCAATCTTATCACCTCGTTCAATGACGGCATTCGCTTTGATCAGAATTTGTTGGGCACCATACGACTTGGAAACGTCTTTGAGGGTAATGACATAGCGCCCGGATGGTTGCTGAAATTTAAACTTGAAATTTATGGCAGCGGTATCATCCACCACCTCTTCAATCAGATCCATTCGGTCTAAAGCCTTGACACGTGATTGTACCTGTCTGGCTTTAGTAGCTTTCGCCCGAAAGCGCTCGATAAACCGCTCTGCCTGCCGTATTTTGGCTTGCTGGTTTTCAAAAGCATTCTGTTGAATGGTTTCACGCATTTCCTTTTCCTCCAGGTAATAGGTGTAATTTCCTTCGTAGGAGATGAGTTGTTGCTGCGTAACCTCAACAGTTTTATTAATTACATTGTCCAAAAAAGTACGATCATGAGATACAATAATGACCGCTCCTTCATAGTTACGTAAATAGTTTTCAACCCATTCAATAGAGGGTAAGTCAAGGTGGTTGGTAGGCTCATCCAACATGAGTAACGAAGGCTTTTCCAGTAACAGTTTCGCTAGCATGACCCGCATGCGCCATCCTCCGGAGAACTCGCGCAGCGGTCTGTGTAAATCAGTAGTTGAAAACCCGATTCCTTCCAGAACCTCTTCTGCCTTAGCCTGCATGGTATATCCATCCAGTTGTTCAAATTTTTCCTGAAGCCTGGTAAGCTTATCCACCAACTCATCGGAATATTGTGTTTCTAATTGATGCAGGGTTTTCTCCAGTTGTCTCTGGGTATCCACGGCATCTTTGAAAGCTTCCATCGCTACCGTCAGAATCGCATCATCTGATTGGTAGGACAGAAGATCCTGATTGAGAAAGCCGATCGTACAATCTTTCGATTTAGAAATGGAGCCTGCATCCAGGCGCAGTTCGTTATTAATGATTCGGAGGAGCGTAGATTTACCCCGTCCGTTAAGCCCAATAAGCCCTATTTTGTCATCCGGTTTGACGAACATGGAGGCGTTTTCATAAAGCGCCCGCCCTCCGATAAAGTACGAAATGTTGGAAATGGATAGCACAGTTGCAAAAATAAGCGTTGCGAAGTTACCGTCCATGATTTTTGTTAGACCTATGAGGTAAATGCGTCTTGCCTAACCGAAGAAGAAATCTATTTTTACACGGTCAACATTAAAAAAATGAAAAAGATCTTTTTAAGCATTTTGGTTGGAGTGATGGTTTTAATCCTTTCATGTTCCAAAAAGGAAAGTGAAGAAAGCAAACAAGCAGACGATCCGGCTTCCACGCTTCCTTTGAATTCCATTAAACTTCCCGAAGGCTTTGCCATCGCTGTGTTTGCTGAAGTGCCCAACGCCCGATCATTGGCTATGTCTCCCAATGGAACAATTTTCGTGGGTAATCGGGATGAAGACAGGGTATATGCCGTGAAAGATACAGATGGAGACTATAAGGCTGATAAAAAATGGGTGCTGGCCAGCGGACTAAACATGCCTAATGGAGTGGCCTTTCATAAGGGAGATCTCTACATAGCTGAGGTAAGCAAGATTTCAAAAATTAAAGATGTAGAGAATAAGTTGGATAATCCCGGAGCCCTGGAAGTAGTTTATGATAAATATCCTACTGAAACTCATCATGGATGGAAGTACATTGCTTTTGGTCCAGATGAGAAGCTATATATCCCGGTCGGTGCACCCTGTAACATCTGCGAATCTGCCGATCCGGTTTACGCAAGTATCACCCGCATGAACGCGGATGGCACCGGAATGGAAATTTTTGCCAGCGGAGTTCGAAATACGGTAGGATTTACCTGGCATCCAGAGACCAAAAATATCTGGTTTACAGATAATGGACGTGATATGATGGGGGATGATGTTCCTCCTTGCGAGTTGAATACCGCCTCTCAAATGAACATGCACTTTGGATATCCTTATTGCCACGGAGGCACTATTAAAGATCCTGAGTTTGGTGATAAAAAGGCTTGTCCTGAATTTACTTCGCCTGTCCAAAACCTGGGGGCTCATGTCGCTGCCTTGGGATTAAAGTTCTATACAGGTACTCAGTTTCCTCAGGCATACCGAAATCAAATTATCCTGGCCGAGCACGGATCGTGGAATCGAAGCAAAAAAAGCGGCTATAAATTGAGTCTGGTTACCCTGGATTCTTCCGGCAAGGCTCTGGATTACAAGCCTTTTGCCTCGGGCTGGTTGGATGAAAACACCCAAAAAGTGTGGGGTCGCCCGGTAGACGTGCTGGTTATGCCAGATGGCTCCATGCTGGTAAGCGATGATCAGGCCGGGGTTATTTATCGAATCACCTATAACGGATAATTTTGATTCGGCAGGATAATTGAGAGTACGTGAGTAACCTTACTTAAAAATTATAAATGAAGTACTTTATTGCTCTCGGCTGTCTGTTCGCAAGTTGGAATGCACATGCTCAATGGAATGACGAACCCTCCACCGATACGCTGAACTATCTTTTAAAGAAGCATGTATCAGAAACGGGTCGTGTGAATTACCGGGGTTTCAAGGAGGATTCAGCTATTTTTTATAGATACCTCCATCAGTTGGACAGTGCCCGCGGGCGTACCTTGCCTTTTTACATAAATGCATACAATGCCCTGGTAATCAAATCTGTAATTGAAGATAGCACGTTGCTTTACAATCCATACCCCTCCGCTTCTGTTGTACAAATCAATGGTTTCTATGATAGCATACACGTGGTAGCCGGCCGATCTGTAAGTTTACGTGAGTTGGAACGTTACTTGTTAAATACCTATCGTGATGCCCGCATTTTGCTGGCTTTGGGTCGTGGCCATCTTTCTTCGCCTCCGTTGCGCAATAAGGCTTACGAGGTAGCGACCATTGAAAAGGATTTAACGGAAGTTACCACCGCTTTTGTCAACAGCGATTTGGGACTGGTGATTGATGACAATGGATTTAAGATTGAGATGAACCCGATTTTTAGGGAATTTGAAAGCGACTTTAAGAGGGGTTATGCCAATACACTCGTATTTATCCGCAAGTATGTTACAAACCGACCAAAAGTCCTTCAGATCGAATATGCCTACAAACAAAAGTTTGACATTGTCTATAAACGGATGAACTGGAATCTGAATAAACCATAGGTTCATTCATCCATTGAAATGGCGAAATAAGGTCAAATTGCACATTGCAATCCATTGAAATTCAAGTGGTTCATCATTCGTTTGCATAACTATTCTCGCCTGTTTTCTTGATTCATCATAGATGGGTATTGTACCTTTGCGAAAACAACAACCATTAATCATGGCAAAAGCAGCAGTAGAAAAAGCAATACTCTCAAAATCACCCGTTAAACGTACTACCAAGACTCCGGTAGCAGTTTTATCCATTGATAAAATCGCAGAAACCATTCACTCCAAGTTGGTGGAACTGAACATTGAACCTAAACTTCAGGCCGATATCGAATGGTGCCTGGGAAGTTACCGTCATGACCAAAATCCCGTTGGCCTGTTCGAAATGTCGACCAAGGCATTGGAAATTTTTAAAACAGCTCATGCAAAAAAGACTAAGGGAATAACAGCTAAACTTATCGCTGATATTGAAAAAACCCTCAAGTCATTTTAAATAACCATCCTCGCATTGTTAAACGTTGAAGAACCCCTCCCGCAGGGGTTTTTTTGTTAAATGACATGCAAGAATGAATTACCAGAGGGACGACCAGTCGCTAAATCAATTGCGTTACCTTCGCTAGTTTGCCCTGATATCGTTCACATTGTACTCCGAATTTTTGTAAAAAGTCTACTCCTTCGTCCGAACTCAAACCCTTGTGCTCGGCATAGGAGTTAAGATAGATCACCCGTTTGATGCCCATACTGTAAATGATCCGTGAACAGGCGAGGCAAGGGGAGAGGGTCACATATAAAGTTGCGTCTTCGACCGAAGTTTTGTTTTTAACGGCATATAAAATGGCATTCTGTTCAGCATGCAAGGCCAGGGAACAACCTCCTTTGGAGTCGCGCGGACAACCTACCTCGGGCCACTCCTCGTCACAATTATGGGTTCCGGCCGGTGGGCCATTGTACCCGATCGATATGATACGTGTGTCCTTTGTCAGCACCGCCCCTACATGACGTTTTATACAATGCGATCGTGAGGCCAGGTTAACAGCCAACTCCATAAAGATGTCATCAAAGGCGGGGCGCTTCATGGTTCAAAGATAGCGTATTTCGCAGGCTTCAATGTTGAAGGTCATGCATAATGGAATAGACTGGTTTGAATCCTTTACATGGCTGTCAGCAATCTTACCTTCTATAAAATATGTTTTGCAAATATTATTCATTATCAATACTTTAGTGCCTCATAGTTCAACTTTTACATAAATATTTTTTGCTATGCGAGCCATCTGGAAGGGTCATATTCAATTTTCGTTGGTCACGATTCCGGTAAGATTATACAATGCCATTGATACGGGGCAGACCATAAGTTTTAATCTTTTGACCAAAGAAGGTCATAATCCGGTGAGTTACGAGAAGAAAGATAAGGTTACGGGCCAACCCCTAAAAAACGAAGACATCGTGAAAGGTTTTCAGTATGAGCCCGGTCAGTATGTAATTGTTGAGCAGGAAGATCTCGATAAGATAAAACTCAAAAGTACCCGGGTGATCGAAATTGAGGGATTCGTCACCACCGAGGAAGTCCATCCTACTTTGTTTGAAGCACCTTATTTTTTAGGTCCGGATGGTGATGTAGCTGCCAAAACCTATGGGTTGCTCAGCGAGACCATGCGTCAGTGTGGAAAAATTGGGGTAGGCAAAGTAGTGTTGCGCGATCGGGAAACACCTGTTTTGATAACGCCCCATGAAAAGGGGATTTTATTGTATCGATTGCGCTTTCCCAGTGAAGTCAGAAGTATTCAGGAAGTACCTCAACTATTGGAAGTAAAAGCTGATAAAGAACAATTAAAACTGGCTAAGACGCTGGTTGACTCCATGACTACAAAATTTGCCAACATAGAAATGAAAGATCATTACTATGATGCTGTCAAATCACTGATTGATGCAAAAGTATCCGGAAAAGAGATTGTGACGATGACAGAGGAAGAACCTAAAGTGGTCGATATCATGACGGCCCTCAAGGCCAGCATTGATCAAGCTAAGCAGAAGCCGATGGAGAAGGCCAAAGGCGAAAAGGCATCGACCAAAGCCAAAGAAAACAAAGAACCAAGAATACTCAGACGAAAAGCAAGCTGACGATTTTTGGTTTTCTTTTATATCCTATAAAAACACACTTTAAAGAACCCCAACAAGACATATAGATGAAGTACTTTTTGGTTATCGTCCTGACCCTTTCAGTGGGTGTATCCATTCTTGCGCAGCAGAAAATTCAATCATTAGAGGAAGTATCCCGTAAACATGCCATTCGTTCGTTCCCCGAGTTTTATGAGCTTTTGAGCCTACCAAACGATGCGCACATACCAACCGATATTGAAAAAAATGTGCAATGGTGTGAAACAGCCTTTGCCAAACGAGGCTTTACCACTCAACGACTAGAGACTGCCACGGTTCCATTGCTATTAGCGCAGCGATCATTTAAAAATGCAAAAAAAACCGTGCTTATCTATTTGCAAATAGATGGCCAACCCGTTAATCCAAGCCAGTGGGATCAGGAAAGCCCGTGGAAACCGTCTCTTAAGGAAAAAAATGCGGAAGGTAAGTGGATTGAGATACCCTACGAACGACTACAAAAAGATCCACATCCGGATTGGCGAATTTTTGCCCGCGCCACTTCCGATGCTAAGGGTCCCGCGGTCGCCTTTTTAGCCTCATTGGATGCGCTGGCAGAATCAAAGGTACTTCCCAACTTCAATATCAAAGTAATTATGGACTTTGAAGAAGAACTTGGTTCGCCTAACCTTCCGGGAGCAGTGGAAAAGTTTAAAAGCGAGCTAAAGGCAGACATGCTCATCATCTTTGATGGTCCCCGGCATGTCAGTAATCAACCTACCCTGAGTTTTGGCGCCCGGGGTATTTGCGAAATTACACTGACTACTTTTGGGCCTCGCGTACCTGTTCACAGTGGCAACTATGGCAACTATACACCCAATCCTGCTTTGAGACTTGCACAGTTACTGGCATCCATGAAAGACGAATCCGGACGCGTCACCATTCCCGGATTTTATGATGGTGTGATATTAACAGAGGGAGAAAAACAGATTCTAAAACAAGTACCGGATGATGAAAATGAGATCAGAAAATTTTTGGGCATTGCTCAACCGGATGCTATTGGTGAAAATTTTCAGGAAGCCATGCAGTATCCCACCCTCAATATTCGCGGTTTAAACTCCCTTTATATTGGTAACAAGGCAAGAACATTGATTCCTGCCTGGGCTACGGCCGAAATTGACATCCGGTTAGTGCCCTCCAGCGATCCGGAGCGCCTGATTGGATTGGTCCGAAAGCATATTGAGGACAAAGGATATTATCTAGTGGCTACGGAGCCAACGGAGGAAGAGCGTATGAAGTATCCACGGATTGCTGCCATCCAATCCAGTATCTCCTACAAGGCATTTCAAACACCCTTTACCTCTGAGACGGGAGTGTGGCTAACCAAAGCGATGAACAAAGCTTTTGGAAAGGCCCCTATTCAGGTACGAACAGCCGGTGGCTCCATTCCTATTTCTCCTTTTGTTGTCACTTTGGGTATTCCGGCAGTAGCCGTGCCTACGGTTAACGCAGACAATAATCAACATGCCGAAAATGAAAACATTCGGGTGGGTAATTATTTGGATGCCGTAAAGACTTTTTTAGCTATCCTCACGGAGAAGCTTTGATTATCAGACCCTCACGAAAAATTTGAAAAGAAATACCGGTTAATCCCGCAACCGGTTTTATCTTGCGCTCCATGGATAATTTTGTCGTATCGGCACGGAAGTACCGCCCGCTCGGGTTTGATGAAGTGGTGGGGCAGGAGCATATAACCACGACTCTCAAAAATGCTATCGACAATAACAAACTGGCGCAGGCCCTTCTATTCTGTGGCCCCCGAGGGGTGGGTAAAACTACCTGTGCCCGTATTGTAGCACGGATGATCAACGGGTTTGAGGAGAAAGCTGAGCTTAATTCCTTGAATATTTTTGAACTAGATGCTGCCTCCAACAACTCAGTAGAAGATATTCGAAACCTGATTGATCAGGTACGTTATCCGCCTCAATTTGGGAAGTTCAAAGTCTATATCATTGACGAGGTGCACATGCTTTCCAATGCTGCCTTTAATGCTTTTTTGAAAACGCTGGAAGAACCACCTCCCTATGCTATTTTTATTTTAGCAACTACTGAAAAACATAAAGTAATACCCACCATACTTTCCCGCTGCCAGATTTTTGATTTTAATCGCATTCAGATTTCAGATATTTCCAAACAACTGCGGAAGATAGCCGATCGGGAAGGTATCTCTACAGAAGAAGAAGCGCTTCACCTGATTGCACAAAAAGCTGATGGTGCCTTGAGGGATGGATTATCCATATTTGATTTGATGGTCACGTTCTCCTCCGGAAAGGGAGTAACATTCAAAGACGTACTCAACAATCTTCACATCCTCGATTATGAGTATTATTTCCAGATTGTGGACGGGTTGTTAGCTCAAAATGCTACGGTGCCGATGATCATATTTGATGACATTTTGAGGAAGGGCTTTGATGGTCATAACTTTATTGTGGGATTAGAAGATCATCTTAGAAATTTATTGGTAGCTCAGGATGCCCGAACACTTACCTTGATGGAAGTACCGGAAAGCACACGAAAAAAATACGAGGCACAAGCAAAAGAGGCCAACCCATCATTGTTATTAACCTGGTTGAGCATCGCCAATCAGGGGGATATCCAATACAAGGCCAGTAAAAATCAACGACTGACGGTGGAGTTAGCTTTAATGAAGATGGCTCATGTACAGTCGGTGGTCGAATTTACCGCTCCCATGGAGCCAGTAAAAAAAAAAGTGAAGTAACCATATTAAAGGAAAAGGTAAGTACGACCGAACACCCCCCAAAATCAGTCGAGGCTACCAAAACAGCAGAATCCGAGTCAAGTAGTATCCCTGCCCAGGGAGAAGTAAAAGAGTTGTTTACAACACTATCACCAGAAAAAACGTCAAAGCCAAAAACAACCTTTAATCTTCGAGGTATTAACCAGCCTGTCGCTAAAACGGAAACAAAGGTAGAAACTAATGAAATGGTTGAACCCACCGATCAGCCTGTATCACTAGAATCACTGGATCAAGCATGGAAAGAATTTGCTAATACCCGGAAGGATCAACCGGCAGAATATACATTATTACAACGTCCTTATGATTTCCGCGGGTCTACCATCCACCTCCGGCTGGGTAATCCCATTGAAGAACCTTTATTGGCCTCACTTCAATCTGAGCTACTTACGTTTTTGCGCACCCGACTCCAAAATCATTCTCTCCTGATCACCAGGCAACTCACGGATCGGGAAGAGGTTCGGATGATTTACACAAATAAGGAGAAGTTCGAGCACCTTGCCTCACAAAATCCGGTTGTTCATGAACTGAGGATTCGGTGGGGGTTAGACCCCGAATTCTAAAAATCTGGAGGTTGAGAAACCTTTCTTTCTATTTTTCGTTATTTGAAAGTAATACTACCAAATACTTGAAAAACCGGTTCTCCATATTGATTTTTACCCTGATTGCCCTCTTTTTATCAGGCGGAAATCAGGCAACTCTTCTGGAAGAGTCGTTTTTGGAGAATACGGAGGAGGTGGCCGGAACAAGAGTAGAAAGTGTGGCTCATGTACCCACACCAGTCCGGAAAAATAAGGTACAGTCGAAGCCAAGGGTTTCAGTTTTTGTCTTCTCTCACACGTTGGAGTTTTGTCCTTCCAACACCCGCGCATCCATACCCTTATACGTGCGCCATTCGAGTTTTTTGATTTGATAACATCCGGCCTTTTTGCCTGGACGGTTATTCAATTTTCAAAAAACTAAACTACATTCTTTATGGAACGAATTAAGAATTTGCTTGAGCGCAACGAAACCATTGTGTGGACATTTATCATTGTCTTCTTTGCCATCATGACCTGGGTATCTATTCAGTTGCCCCACATCATGGCTTAACCTAAACCTTAAAGTAAGTGAAATGAAAACACCCATGCTTGATTACTGCAAAATGATTTTAAAGGCAGTACACTTTGATGCGAGGTTGTTCAGGAAGGAATACCGAAAATCTTTGCTAAGGTTAAATCCGCTGGAGGCTGTTGAATTGCGGCAATGGTTGAGATATCAATTGACGTCTTCAATTCATTCAGAAAATAAAACTTACACTAACCAATAAAACTATGAAAACTATTTTTTGGGTTTTGGTCATAACCATGGTAACTTCTGGTTGTGCCGTAGTACGTCAGGGAGAAGTAGGAATGAAACAAAAGTTGGGTAAACTTAATCCCCGAGTTATTCAGCCGGGAGCTGTTGGGTTTAATCCATTTACTTCCCGGGTGATTAAACTTCCCATTCGAACAATGAATATGGAGATATCGTCCAACCTTCCCTCAAAGGAGGGATTAAATGTGGCCGCTGTCATTTCTATCCTATATCGCATTGATCCCGCCAAAGCACCGTGGATTGTGGAGAACCTGGGATTGAATTACGAGGAAGTGATTATTAGCAGCGTTTTCCGGTCGGCCGCAGCCGATGTTTGTTCTCGGTTTTTTGCGAAAGATATGCATTCGGCCCAGCGTGCTTCTATTGAAAAAGAAATCACGGAACAAATGTCCAAAGTGATAAATTCTCAGGGACTGCTGATTGAGGCTGTTCTGATGAAAAATATTCAATTACCTGCTGGTTTGGCCAGGGCTGTGGAAGAAAAACTGGAGGCGGAACAAGATGCACAACGGATGGAATTTCTGTTGGAACGTGAGAAACGGGAAGCCCAGCGAAAAATGATTGAAGCGCAGGGGATTCGCGATGCTCAAAAAATTATCTCGGAGGGACTGAATCCGAGAATCATCGAGTGGCAGAGTATTGAGGCTTTTAAAGAATTGGCAAAATCACCAAATGCAAAAGTCATTATTACAGACGGTAAGGCACCCATGATGATTAGCCCAGCACCTACAGGAAACTAGTTCGCGAATGAGCTCATCCATGCCTGGTCATGGATGAGCTTAACTAATTATTAAAACATGAAAATTATATTTTATATAAGTCATTTTATCTGCTTCCCATTCTTAGTCCTGGCACAGACGCCCACACATTCGCACGAGGCCCGTAGCGTCCGGCAGGCATTCCAAAATCCAGGTACCACTTGGCTTAACCTGAGCCACCAGTCACTAAGCTCATTCCCAGACTCCGTTTTCCTGTTGACAGATCTTCGCTATTTGGATATAAGTAATAATTTGATTCAGCAGATACCTGTAGATATTGCCAAATTGAAGCAGCTAAATTATCTGGTGCTATCCTATAATCAATTGACCGATTTGCCAGATGAGATCAAAGAATTGACACGGTTACAAACGCTATACCTGGATCATAACCCTCACTTGAATGTGAATCAGGTAGTGGGTCACCTGGGAGCCTTGCCACATTTAAAGGTACTAAGTCTGGCAGGCGATAACATAAGAATCGCTCCGCAGGAGTTGGGCAAGCTTCAGTCGGTAGAAACGTTGGAGTTATCTGAAAACCCCTTGACTAGCTTACCAGACAATCTGAGTCAGATGAGTAATTTATCAGTTCTTTACATTAATCATGATGCCTATTTTAATCTGGAGAAAAACATCCGTGTCCTGAGTCAAATTCCTAATCTGTCGGAATTGCATATTGAGAACGATGAAATGGCTTCCCTTCCGGAAAGTATCAAAGAGTTAAAGCAGGTGGAGTATTTATTTCTTGTAGGAAATAAAATACAGAATTTACCTGCTGTTATTCAGGAAATGCCAAGCCTCAAATACCTGGATGTGCGTGACAATGATATCCCACTCCATCTGCAAGATGAGTATATGCGAACGCTTTCACCCCGATTGATTCTTCGTTTATCAAATAAATCGAAACGTAAAAAATAGAGAAATTTTTTATCAAATATGAATTTTCGAATTGTTAACATGCTTGCCTATGCCAGCATGCTTATATTGTTTACTGAGTGTCGTCAAGAACAAACTATAAGCAAGGATGTTCCGGTACCATTTCCAACTTTTACGGTGATGACAATGGACACTGTTCTTTTTCACGAGTATGTGGCAGATGTATTTGCGCAGCGTAATGTAGACATACGGTCGCGCGAACAAGGTTATCTTGATCAAATCTACGTAGACGAAGGACAGACCGTGAAGGCCGGACAAGTGATGTTCAAAATTAACGATGAAGAATACAAAGCCGAAGAAGAAAAAACACGGGCTGCGATGAATCGTGCTTTGGCCGATGCAAAAGTGGCCGAGTGGGAGACTGAACGGGTCGCTTTGCTGGTGGAAAAGAATGTGGTATCGCAGGCCGAACTAAGATTGGCACGCGCAAAAGTAGAAGTAGCCCTTGCACAGGTAGCGGAAGCCAGGGCAGCGTTCACTCAGGCCTCCATCCGGTTGTCACATACGATTATCCGTGCGCCCTTTGATGGTGTGGTAGATCGAATCCCTTTTAAAATTGGTAGTTTGATTGATAAAGGCCAGTTGCTAACGTCATTGTTTTCATCAGAGGTTGTTTACGCCTATTTTCGGGTATCTGAAAAAGAATATCTAGAATACGTAAGAAGCCATCCGGATGACCGGAATTCAGATAGCGTAGAGTTTATACTGGCCGATGGAACTCATCATTCTCATCGCGGATTCATTGAAACACTGGAGGGCGAATTCGATACATCCACCGGAACGATTGCGTTTCGCGCCCGGTTTCCCAACGAGCATAACGTTTTGCGCCACGGCTCCAGCGGAAAGGTACGGTTATCCAACACCATCGAAAGTGCTTTACTTGTGCCTCAAAAGGCAACCTTTGAGATCCAGGATAAAACATTTGTCTTTAAAGTGGATCAGAACAATGTTGTTCGGATGACCAGCTTTCTGCCAGGTGCGAGGTTATCCCATTTTTACATAGTCGAATCTGGTCTCAAAAGGGGAGATCGTGTCATTTACGAAGGCATCAAAAACGTGCGCGATGGTATGCATATCCAACCCACGGATGTCCTTCCTGATAGCGTACTGGCTCGTGCAGTTGTTCCCTTCAAAACTATGTTGTAACCCAAATTCATCTGGGTAAAAACTCACTACTATGTTTAATCAATTTATTGAGCGGCCGATTCTTTCGCTCGTCATTTCGTTACTTATCACGCTGTTGGGGATACTAGCTTTGGTGGGATTACCGGTTACGCAATTTCCTGACATTGTGCCTCCGACCGTTTCAGTGACCACCAGCTATACCGGTGCCAATGCCGAGGTAGCCGCAAAAGCGGTGGTAACCACGCTTGAGCGTGCTATTAATGGAGTTCCAGGAATGACCTATATGACCTCTGTATCGGGCAATGATGGCACCAGCATCATACAGGTGAATTTTAAAGTAGGTACAGACCCGGATCTGGCCGCAGTAAATGTTCAAAATCGTGTTTCTACGGTCGTGGATGAATTACCGGAGGAAGTAATCAAAGCGGGTGTACAGGTAGAGAAGGAGGTGACCAGCATGCTCATGTATTTGAATATTCTCAGCGATGATCCAGACGCGGACGAAAAATTCATATACAACTTTGCAGATATCAATGTGCTGGCTGAACTCAAACGCATCGAAGGCGTGGGGTATGCAGTCATTATGGGTGCCCGGGAATATTCCATGCGTGTGTGGCTAAAACCGGATCGTATGGCCGGCTATGAGATATCTACGCAAGAGGTTATTGACGCCCTCCGAAACCAAAATGTAGAGGCAGCTCCTGGCAAGGCAGGCGAAAGTTCGGACCGCACTCCTCAAATGCTACAGTATGTACTTCGCTATACGGGTAAGTTCATTGAACCCAGTCAGTATGAAAACATCGTACTAAGAGCCGACAAGGAGGGATCTATCCTAAAGTTGAAAGATGTGGCCGATGTGGAATTTGGTGTGCGTAATTATAGCGTGCTGTCAAAAGAAAATGGGAGACCTTCTGCTGCAATCATGCTAAAGCAACGCCCTGGATCAAACGCCAAAGAAGTTATTGAGAACGTCAAACAGAAGATGGAGCAATTGCAGGCTACATCCTTTCCTCCCGGCATGAGCTATACCATTGGCTATGACGTATCGCGTTTTCTGGATGCATCCATTGCCGAAGTATTGCGTACCCTCATCGAAGCATTTATCCTCGTGTCACTGGTGGTTTATCTTTTTCTCCAGGATTTCCGCTCCACACTTATTCCAGCACTTGCCGTGCCTGTTTCTTTGATAGGGGCCTTTTTCTTTATGCAGCTATTAGGCTTTTCAATCAATCTGCTGACGTTGTTTGCATTGGTGCTAGCGATAGGTATTGTGGTAGACAATGCGATTGTGGTGGTAGAAGCTGTACACGTTCAAATGGAAACACACCACCTGTCAGCCCGAGAAGCTACACGGGCTGCCATGGCAGACATTAGCGGTGCTATCATTGCCATCACGTTGGTCATGTCTGCCGTGTTTGTGCCAGTAGCTTTTATGTCGGGTCCGGTGGGTGTATTTTATCGGCAGTTTTCACTCACGTTGGCAATCGCTATTGTGATTTCTGGTATTAATGCATTAACACTCACTCCAGCCCTGTGCGCTTTGCTCTTACGCCCGGGGCACGCGACCGCTAAAACCGGTTGGTTAAACTCTTTTTTTAATCGGTTCAATTCCGGTTATGATGCATTGTCTAACCGTTATCAGGGCGTTGTACGCGTCATTGCCGGTCGAAGGATTGTGACCATGGGTATGCTGGTCATTTTCTGTGCGGCTACCTGGGGTGTTAGCCTCGTGCTCCCCTCGGGGTTTATCCCATCTGAAGATCAGGGCATGATCTATGCCAACGTGACGGCACCTTCGGGAGCCACAGTGGAACGCACGGAAGAGGTGATGGATAAAATTCAGACAGCTGCTAGTGCCATGTCGGCTGTTGAATCCGTTTCTACCCTTGCAGGTTTTAGTTTAATGACCGATGGAGCCGGTGCAGCTTTTGGAATGGGCATGATCAACTTAAAGCCCTGGGACGAGCGAGAGGAGACCGTCCATGACATGATTACACGCCTCCAAGAGGCAACCGCAGACATTCAAGATGCCAGCATCCAGTTTTTCCCGCCACCCACGGTACCCGGTTTCGGCAATGCCAGTGGCTTTGAGGTACGTGTGCTGGATAAAACAGGCACAGGTAATTTGCAACAGACCTCCCAGGTTACACAGGAATTTGTAAGCGCGTTGAAAAAACGACCAGAGATAGCTGATGCCTTTACTGGCTTCGATGTCAGTTACCCGCAATACTTGATCCACATCGATCAAGATGTGGCTGGCCAAAAAGGTGTCACCATCGAAAATGCCATGTCAAACCTGCAAACACTGATCGGTAGCTACTACGCTACCAACTTCATCCGCTTTGGTCAGATGTACAAAGTCATGGTACAAGCTGCTCCTAACTATCGGGCAGCCCCGGAGGACATATTGAAATTACATGTGAAAAACTCTTTTGGTGAAATGGTTCCTTATTCATCATTTGTAAGGCTTGAGCGTGTTTACGGACCCGAACAGCTTACACGGTATAACATGTTTACTTCGGCCATGGTGAATGGCGATGCCGCGCAAGGCTACAGCAGCGGTGATGCTATCACGGCTATACAAGAAGTGGCCACTGAAATTTTGCCACGTGGCTTTGCCATTGAATGGTCAGGCATGACCCGCGAAGAGGTTTTGTCAGGAAATCAGGCTATCTATATATTTCTGATTTGTCTGCTTTTTGTTTATCTATTATTGGCTGCGCAGTATGAGAGTTTTCTTCTGCCGCTGCCGGTTATTCTTTCCTTGCCTGCCGGGATTTTTGGATCCTTATTCATGCTGCAAATGGCAGGCCTGCAAAACAATATTTATGCTCAAGTAGCTTTAGTTATGCTGATTGGCTTGTTGGGCAAAAATGCCATTTTGATTGTGGAATTTGCCATCCTTCGGCAGAAAAGTGGAAAAAGTGTTTTAGAAGCAGCGGTGGAAGGAGCGGCTTCGCGTTTGCGACCTATTCTGATGACCTCCTTTGCGTTTATTGCAGGGCTTATCCCTTTATGCATTGCTACGGGAGCGGGTTCTATGGGCAACCGCTCGATTGGTACGGCTGCAGCCGGAGGAATGCTTTGGGGTACTTTGCTTGGCATCTTTATCATCCCCGGGCTTTATGTCTTGTTTGCCAGTATCGAAGAAACCTTACGGAAAAACAAAATATCCCAACCGAAACTTCATTAAGAATTAATAGCGGAATGAAATCATCTTTAACCCGAATGCTGGCACTTCTTTTACTTTGGTGGCTGGCCAGTTGTAAAGTAGCAGAAAAGATAAGTGATCCGGCTTTGCTAAAACCGCCAACGTCTCCTCAGCCCACGATGGATAGTTTATCGATGGATGCAATAGTTTCCTGGCGCACCTATTTTACAGATACCTGTCTGAATAATTATATCAACGAAGCCCTCACCAACAATCTAGACCTGAAATCGGCTCAACAGCGAGTACTCATGGCAACTGCCCATGCTCGAATGGCACGTCAGGCTATGTTGCCTACCTTACAAGCCGCCACCGCTGTGAGCCAACAGCGCTTTGGAGAGTACACCATGGATGGCGTAGGCAACTTTGACACCAATTTTTCAGAAAACGTGAGTACTGATCGTAGGATACCGGAACACTTGCCTGACTATTACGTAGGCTTTCAAAGCAGTTGGGAAGTAGATATGTGGGGTAAATTGAAAAACCGTAAGCGCGCAGCTACTGCCCGCCTGATGGCATCTGAAAAAGCCAGACACCTAGCTATGACGTTGGTGGTTTCTCAGGTTGCTGCGCGATACTACCGACTATTGGCACTTGATGACAAGTTGAAGATCATCCGCGAAAATATACAATTGCAGCAAGTAGCCGTTGAACTGATCATCAATCAAAAAGAGGCTGGCCGTGCTACAGAACTTGCAGTGAAACAATTCACGGCTCAATTGCTCAATACGCAAAGCCTGGAGCGGCTGATTCTACAGGAAATAATCAAAGAAGAAAACGAATTGAACTTGTTGCTTGGCCGGTATCCTCAGCCTATTGTGCGCACCCCATCTCTTTTTGAGCAACGACTTCCAGACGCTCTATCAAAAACATGGTCTTCACAGATATTGATTCAGCGCCCGGATGTTCAAGCGGCTGAATGGCAATTAGCGGCAGCCCGTGCCGATGTGCAGGCAGCCCGTGCCGCTTATTTACCTTCGCTTACTTTTCAGTCGGGAATAGGTGTTCAGGCCTTTACTACCAATGTATTGTTTGATGTCCCTACTTCCTTAACCTATCAGATGTTGGGCAATCTGACAGCCCCGTTGTTTAACCGCTATGCAATCAAAGGCGAGTATCGGAGGGCCGGAGCTGCACAGTTGGAAGCATTTTATGATTACCAGCAAACGATCATCCGTGCTTATCAGGAAGTACTAACGCAGCGACAGCGAATAGATAACCTGGGAACGGCCTACCAGTTTAAGTCAAAGGAAGTGGAGGCATTGTTGGAGGGCGTAGCCACTGCGAATGATTTGTTTGTGACCGGTTTTGCGAGTTATCTTGAAGTAATTACAGCGCAGAAGAGCGTATTGGCAGCTGAATTGGATGCCATAGATATGCGTGAGCAACAATTTAATGCCACGATTGACTTATACCGGGTCTTGGGTGGTGGCTGGCGATAGTTTATATGAGAGGTTATGGGATTTTGAAGTGAAAGTATCTACTTTGAAGAAAAATCTACCATGAAAATCATTCTACTAGCGGTGATCAGTGTATCATTTTTAGCTTGTACAAATCACCCCAAGGGACATCTTGTAATCCGCGGTGGTACTATTTATACCTTAGACGAAGAACAGCCACAGGCAGAGGCGGTGGTCGTGCTCGAAGATACCATTGCATTTGTCGGCTCTGCTGAGGAAGCGGCCGAATGGATTGGCGATGAAACTGAAGTAATTGAGTTAGATGGCCAAACCCTGACCCCCGGCTGGATTGAAGGACATGGTCACATCCTCGGTTTGGGCTACAACGAATTAGAACTGGATCTGATGGATATCAAGAGCTATGATGAATTAGTCGCTCGTGTAAAAGAAGCAGTGGCCAAGGCTCAACCCGGGCAGTGGATATTAGGACGCGGCTGGCACCAGGATAAATGGGATTCAAGACCTGAAAAAATGGTCAAGGGTTTTCAGACCCATGATTTGCTCAGCGAAGTTTCTCCCAATAACCCCGTTTTTTTGCGACATGCCAGTGGTCATGCCGGTTTTGCCAATGCCAAGGCCATGCAGTTGGCTGGAGTTAATCAGCTGTCTAAAGAAAATGTTGATCGCAATCTGGGCGAGGGTGGAGAGATCATCCGCGATGAGTTTGGCAATCCTACCGGTATTTTCAACGAACGTGCACAACAATTAATCACCCGATTTATTCCGGAAACGACCACCGAGACAGACGCGCAGGCATTGGATTTGGCAATCAAAGCTTGTTTGCGAAATGGGATAACAGGTTTTCACGATGCAGGCACCTCGCGTGAGAATATAGAGTTGTTTAAACGGTTCAAAAGTGAAGGGAGACTCCATACCCGTTTATACGTGATGATCACCGGTTGGGATAGTCCGTTGATCTACGAGTATTTTCGGAAAGGGCCTGAGATAGATTCGGCTCATTTGCTGACCATTCGCTCAATCAAGCTTAATTGTGATGGCGCCTTAGGCTCTCGTGGAGCCTGGCTTTTAGAAGAATATGCTGACCGAAAGGGATTCTATGGAATGGCGACCTATCCGATGGATTCCGTGTTAAAAATGGCACGGGAAGGCTTAAAACATGGATTTCAAATTTGTGCCCATGCCATTGGCGATCGTGCCAATCAGGAAATACTAAATCGGTTTGAAACAGCTTTCCACGAGAATGCATCGAAGGTGGATCATCGTTACCGCATCGAACATGCTCAACATTTACACCCAATGGATATTCCCCGCTTTGGTAAACTGGGGGTGATCCCAGCGGTGCAAGCCATTCATTTATCATCGGATCGTCCATGGGCCATCGATCGGCTTGGTGAAAAGCGAATAAAGGAAGGGGCCTATATGTGGCAATCACTGCTGAAATCAGGCGCCAGGGTTATCAACGGAACGGATGTTCCTGTCGAGCCGATTAACCCTATCGCTTCATTTTATGCCTCGGTCTCGCGCAAAACGTTAAAAGGCATGCCGGAAGGGGGCTTTGAACCAGAAGAGAAAATGACACGGGAACAGGCCTTGCGTTCGTATACATTGGATGCTGCGTACGGGGCCTTTGAAGAATCTATCAAGGGGTCTATAGAAAGAGGTAAACTAGCGGACTTCACCATCCTGTCAAAAGACATCATGACGATTCCGGAAACAGAACTACTCTCGACAGAAGTGGTGATGACAATTTTAGGAGGTAAAATACTTTACAAAAAAGCACCATAAAAAAAGCTGGTGAGTGGCCAGCCTTTTTTATGGTAAGAAATATGTCCAGGTTATTTTAAGAATTTATGCGCGCGTTCTACCAACATTTTCCGGTCGGCTGTAATGCTGGGGTCACTGTAAATGCGGGAGGATAACTCAGCGACAACCGCTTTTTTGTACCCTAGCCGTTCAGCCACCTGTTCACAAAAATGGATTTCACTTTTAAATACCTGTCCATCACTTTTCATCAGCTGAATGAGCAGGTATAAATTTTCAAATTTTTGATCTTCTGTAAATGATGAAAGATTACCAATGGGCTTGGGATTTTTCATCATTTGTTCAATTTCATCTCTTGTAATACCATTGGCTTTGCCAATCATGTGAATGATCTTGGCTTCATGTTCGCCAACTGTTTTATCACTGGCGGCCAGGTTAATCAGTACGTTTAGTTGCTCTCGAATCATAAGGGGTTCAGATTTTGAACGAAGGTAGGTGATTTAAGGCCCAAAATAAGCTAAAAATGCAATATTTCTTACACGAACAAAAAAAATGCGGTTATTGGGACAACTTTTGACGCAACCCTGCGAATAACCATAAGTCTATAGACCAAAGAATCAAACATGATCAAGCAAGTATCGACCTTTCTTTCCTTTAGTTTTTCATTGGTCCTCGCTGTGGCCTGGGGGCAATCTACTGAAACCAGAAATTTGTCCCCGTTTAGTCATCTGAAGGTTTCTCAGGGAATTGACGTGTATCTTAAAAAGGGGGATAAGGAGAGCGCCCGGGTAGTGGTTACCGGTGCTGACGCGAGTAAAGTATTAACTGAAGTTACCGATAAAACATTACGGGTACACATGAGCAGTGGTTCGTTTCGTAACATCAATGCGAAGGTGTATGTTACCTATGTTTCGTTGAGTCGGATTTTTGCGAGTTCTGCCGGGAGCGTTTTTGCAGAGGGTCCTATCAAATCGTCCAGAATGACCATCAGTACCTCCAGCGCAGGATCAGTGGAATTATCAATTGAGTCAGAAGATGTGGTGCTGGAAGCATCTAGTGCAGGGGAAATAACAGTGGAAGGGACCACTCACCGACTGGAAGTTGATGCCAGCAGCGCAGGAGACATTGATGCATATGGTTTGGAGGCTTCCATTGTTTTGGTGGATGTTTCAAGTGCCGGGTCAGCCAAAGTAACAGCAACAAAAGAATTAGATGCAGATGCCAGTAGTGGTGGGGATGTTCGTTATCGGGGAAATCCTGGTAAATTAAACACTAATTCTAGCAGTGGAGGATCTGTCAAAAAATCAAACTAGTTTATTGATGGCCAAGCAAAATCCTTCTTTCAATTTTTTTAATACCTGACTAACCTGGTTAGATTGCCAAATCTTCTTTAACTAATACGATTTGACGAAACATCCATCAGATCGTTTTTTTGTTTGGCCAGAGTCGTTTGATTTCTTTTACTTTGGGAGAAGAGTTATCAAAATTGCTTTAAACGGTTGATAGGCTTTCTCGTCTAATGGATAAAATTGAGCCATGTTCCCGCAGACACCTTTATCACTCTTTGGGGTATTGATCCTACGATACTTAATCATAGCCGCCATTCCATTCATATTGTTTTATGGGTTAAAAAGGCGCGTCTGGCTCTGGAAGAAGATACAATCAAAATTTCCGCACGCGAATGACTTCATAAGAGAAATAGCATATTCGGTTTTAACAACACTCATCTTTACCGCGTATGGCTGGGGGGTATTTATGTCGCCCTTAAAAACCTATACACAGGTCTATTTCACCATCGAAGAATGGGGATGGGGATATTTTTGGGGGAGCGTAGGATTTATGTTGATCGTGCATGATGCTTATTTTTATTGGACACATCGTGCGATGCATCACAGATTGTTTTTCTCTTGGTTTCATCGGGTACACCATTTATCGCAAAATCCTTCCCCCTGGGCAGCATTTGCTTTTCATCCACTGGAGGCACTGGTAGAAGGGGGTATCATTTGGGTATTTGCATTTCTTTTCCCGGTCCATCCGCTGGCGGTTGCGCTGTTTATGTTGTTCATGACTATTTACAACGTCTATGGTCATTTGGGATATGAGTTATATCCGCGCTCATTTGCCTCCAGTGTTGTGGGTCAATGGATCAATACCTCTGTCAATCACAACCAGCACCATCAATATTTTAAAGGTAACTATGGGCTCTATTTTCTTTGGTGGGATCGATGGATGGGGACCCTTCGGAAAGATTATGAACAAACCTTTCAGGAAGTGACTAGTCGTAGAAAAACACAGCCATGTGATTTATTCTGATAGTTTACTTTTTGAATGAACTCATTACGGATAAACACGTGATGACAAGGAAAATAGCCTTTGCAAGTAAAAAATCGACACATTTTTTTTGAACTAAGGGCCAAAAATGCCCTTGCGTCCTAAAATTTAGTCTATTTTTGGCGTCAAATTGACCAAAATACAACCACTATGGCTCATTTACGCTTTGAAGCACTTAAACAACTGAACGAGCGGCACCGCGTTCACGTTGACTTGCCCAAACCACTGGTTTCTCAGTTTTTTGCAGAAAATGTGTTCGGGACGGAACAATTAAGGGCCACCCTGGCACCAGCTGTTTTTAAGAAAGTCAGCTCTGCGATTAAGAATCATGAAAAAATAGACGAAGCAACGGCTGATGCCGTGGCGTCAGCTGCCAAATCATGGGCTATTGCTAAAGGCGCCTCTCACTTTACGCATTGGTTTCAACCGATGACAGGCGGAACAGCCGAGAAACATGACTCTTTCTTTGATGCTCTTGCTGGAATTGAAAAATTTAAAGGAAGTGAATTAGTTCAGCAAGAGCCGGATGCTTCTTCTTTTCCCAGCGGAGGAATCCGAAGCACGTTTGAAGCGCGGGGGTATACAGCATGGGATCCTACTTCTCCGATGTTTTTATATGGAAAAACGCTTTGTATCCCGACTGTCTTCGTTTCCTACACAGGCGAAACGTTAGACACCAAATCGCCATTGTTAAAGGCATTAAAGTCTGTCGACCTTTCAGCAACCAAGGTGTGTCAACTGTTTGATAAAGACATTCAGCATGTAACTGCCTCTCTTGGATCTGAACAGGAGTACTTCGTTGTTGACAAAGCTTTGTTTATGGCCCGCCCCGACCTAGTCATGGCTGGAAAAACAGTTTTTGGACATTCACCAGCCCGAGGGCAACAAATGGAGGATCATTATTTTGGCTCCATCCCTGGTCGTGTGTACGATTTCATGAAAGAATTTGAAATTGAATGCTGGAAGTTGGGAATCCCTGTTCGTACCCGGCACAATGAAGTGGCGCCTAGTCAGTTTGAAGTAGCACCGCTGTTTGAAGAAGTGAATGTGGCCAATGATCACAATCAGCTGATGATGGACGTCATGAGCCGCATAGCCGATAAACATGAATTACGCGTGCTTTTTCATGAAAAACCATTTGCGGGGTTAAATGGCACCGGCAAACATAATAACTGGTCATTGATTACAGATACGGGTGTGAATTTGTATGCTCCCAGCAGCAGCGCCCGCGATAATTTACTCTTTCTTACCTTTTTCGTAACAACTATTAAAGCCGTACACGAACATGCCGATCTTTTGCGTGCCAGTATTGCTACAGCAGCCAACGACTTCCGCTTGGGAGCAAATGAGGCCCCTCCGGCCATCATGTCTGTTTTTATCGGGTCTCAGATGACTGCGGTCTTAGATGAACTGGAAAAAAAGGGGAATGTAAAAATTGAAAAGGGTGACAACATGTATATGAAGTTGGGTATTGATCAGATTCCGGAGATCATTCTGGATGCTACTGATCGTAACCGAACTTCACCCTTTGCCTTTACCGGAAACAAGTTTGAATTCCGTGCTGTGGGTGGCAGCGATAACTGTGCAACCCCTATGACCGCCCTCAATCTGATTGTGGCAGATCAATTAGAAAAGTTTTATGAGGCAGTCATGAGTGAAGTAGACAAGGGAACTGAAAAAAGATTGGCTATTGTAAATGTTCTTCGCAAGTACATCAAAGAATCCAAGGCCATTCGTTTTGAAGGAGATGGTTATTCGGATGAGTGGGTAAAAGAGGCGGCTAAACGTGGATTGAGCAACGTTAAAAATACCCCACGGGCGTTAGATGCCTATTTGACCAAAAAGTCACTTGACCTTTTCGACAAACACGGAGTACTTTCTCATAAAGAAGTAGAGGCTCGTAACGAGATACGGTTGGAGTCATACATTAAGCGAGTCCAGATTGAGGCCCGGGTGATGGGGGATTTGGCGATGAATCATATCATACCCACAGCGATTGTTTATCAGAATAAACTAATCCAAAATGCCAACGGGCTCAAGGGTTTGGGAGTGGATAACAAGACGGTGGTTCAGACAATTAAAGAGATATCAGGTCATATAGATGCCATCAAAAATGGCGTGAGGGAAATGATAGAAGAACGCAAACGCGTAAATAAAATTTCGGATACACATAAAAGAGCGATCGCTTATTGCGAAGATATTAAGGAAGCATACTTTGATAAAATCAGAGATGCGGTGGATAAGTTGGAGCTTTTGGTAGACGATGAAGACTGGCCATTGGTGAAGTACCGAGAGTTATTATTTCTGAGGTAAAAAAGGGCCAGCGAAAGCTGGCCTTTTTTAGTTTTGACAAATTTTGTAGCTTTCCATAGTAAATTAAAGCCTTATGAAATTTCTACCATTGATTATTCTGTCTTTAGTGACTGGTGTTAGTTTGGCACAAACACCTGCTATTAACAATAATGTCAGAGCGTCTAACTTACTGAATAGATTTACCGAATATCGCCTCACTCCTGGTGAAATGGCAATCGGAATAAGTACACCTCGGGAAGTAAAAGTAATTGGTGATGTTTATTTGGATATTCATTGGGGGAAGTCTTCCATCGAAGTTTTTAATAGCGATAAATTAATTGAAGGCTATTTTACAAGATTTGATATTAAAAATAATGAAGTGGAATTTCAGATTGACAGATCAGTTCGTGTATTACCAGGAAATAAGGTGAAAAGCGTAGTTTGGATTGATTCGATAACCCAACAACCCAGGGTCATCGAAAATGCATCGAAATATGTTTTTAACGAAGTTCCGATCAATGGATTTTTGGAAATTTTGGTAGACGGAAAAACTCCACTACTGAAGCGTTATTTTCTGGAGATATTAAAGCCTGATTTTAGTCCAGCGTTAAATGTTGGAAGTAAAGATTATCGTATTTTAAAGAAAGCCGAATATTTCTATGCGATCGGAAATCAACTGATAAAGATAAAAGGTAAAAAATCCCTTGGACAACTTATCAGCAATTCAGAAAAGGACTTGAATTCATTTATTAAGGCTGAATCATTGAATCTGAATAAAGAAGAGGATTTGAGAAAGCTGTTTTACTTCAGCAATCCATCCACCAACTAAAATGAGTAGCCTATCCCAATGTTGTAGATGACAGGCTCCTTGTTTTCGGAAAAAGGTCTGAAAAATTTAGCCTTGTTAAGGACAAACTTTTCACCAGCCGGTCGGGCCGGATCATAGGCCTTAATGCCTATATCAAACCGTAACACCAGAAAAGAAAAATCGAATCGCAAACCGAAGCCTGTTCCTACGCCAAATTGTTTGTAGAATTGCTTTAGTTCAAATTGGGTCGTTCCTTCCCAGTCGGGTAGCGTTTCACTCTGACCAGATGTGATAATGCTGGGTCTGAATGTCCAAACATTGCCAGCATCAACAAATATGGCACCGTTAACAAAACCAAATATTTTTTTACGAAGTTCCATACTTCCTTCCAGCATTACTTCACCCGGGCGTTCAAATTGATAATTAAAAAGCCCGTTGTTTTCAGGGTCACTGCTAAGCGGAGGCGGGGCTGTACCCGTTCCTAATCTTCGAGGTCGCCAGGCTCTTACGCTATTGCTACCACCAACAAAAAAGTATTTTTCATATGGCAAAACTTTATTTTGACTATAAGTGTACCCAACACCCATATTGACCCGATAGGCCAGAATGGTGTTTTTATTTAAGACTTTGTTTCTTCGGGCATCAATGTTAAGTCTCAGGTACTGATATAATTCAAGCCCTTCATTGGTCACCAGCTTGGGAGTATAAAAGTTGAATAGGGTACCTCCGGCTTCGGCCTGAGCCCTAAGGAAAAAGGAACTTCGTTGTGTATTTCCATAGTTATTAGGATTGTATGTGAATGAAAAAATAACCGAACTAACAAATGATGGAAGAAATGAATTTCGCAAATTGTTTCCTTGCGTCAGCTGGAGATTGTTCAGCAGTGAATCAAAAGCGGAACTTAGGGTGGATCGAATGATGTTGAGACTAAGCGGTGTCAAGGTGTATTGCTTCGTCCGTTTAGCATCCCAGTTGTAGCTTGCCGAAATAGTAGCGATGGATCGGGTATATTCGGGTCTTTGAGTGTAGGCATAACCCGCCAGTATCTTCGTCCGTGGATTATATTTGGCAAATCTGTAGTCGGCCTTTGAACTTAGGGGAAGCAAGAACTGGGGGATAGTTAAAGTTGAGTTTATGCTCGCCTCTGTACTTCTATAAAAATTTCCTTCGCTGGTAGCGGCAGCCACTCCCTCAAACCCAAATCGTCCAGTGATTTCAAATATTTCTAGTCCTCTGAAAATATTTCTTCTCTTGAGAGTGGTCGTTATATAGGGCCCAGGAAATCCCTGTGTCACCGTTAACCCGGCCTCATTTGACCAAGAGTACTTATCCAACGCACTTGTGAAAATATTCGCAATAAATTTTCCTTGGGTAGTATCATAATTGATGTTAACAAACTTAAAGATGTCTAGATTAGCTAACTGCCGCTGAGTTTCAAATGTGTTACTTCGGCTATATCGGTTATCCTGTCGGATGAAAACGCGTTGTGTTAATATTTTTTTGTTATACTCGTTTTTGAAATAGCCAAAAGTAATTCTATTATAGGTTTGGATGGTTCGCTTATTTCGGGCGTAATTTTGAGTGCCTGCATCTGTTGTAAACAGGACACTATCAATGGTAAAGATTTTATGCGTTGCCTGCTGCTGTGGATTGTCAATGCCTATGCGGATAGCTAGGTATTGGCGATTGCCGTAGGTTGTATCTACTTCAAAATGGATATACTGCCGGCTAAAATCAAAATATCCATGATCCTTTAAAAGCAGATCGATTCGCTCTCGCTCTTTTTCCAACTTTTGCTGATCGTATCTATCTCCCCGCCTGATTAAGCTTTTTTGAGATGTCACCAATGTCAGAACTGCGGTATCAGGGATATCAAAAGCGAGGCTATCGTAAACAAATGCTTTGCCAGGATAAACATCATAGGTTACCTTAATTCTTTTTTTGTTTTCGCTGACAATGGATTTTGTCATCGCCCGAAAGTAGCCTTTATTGAATAACAGATTACTTATCCGATCACACGTAAGGGAAACATTGGCGCTATCGTAAACAGATGCCGGTTCCCCCCATTGCATAAACAGATTACCATTGTCAATTTTCTTTGTCAGTTGATCATATTTTCGTTGTTTTCGATATTGAAGATTGGCAATTTTTCGTTCATCTTTTATTGATTTTACCTTCTTTTCATATCGTTTGTCAAGAGAGTCACGTTTCGCTATAAATTTTTGCTGATGATATCTTTTTTTTCCTTCATGATGCATCCAAACCAAGGAATTGATGGGTAGGCCCAGGACTTTTCTATTGGCATTTTGAACAAATGCGTTTTCCAGCCCTTCGGTTGAGAACCCTTTAGGAGCATGTATGGTTTGGCGGTCTAATAACTTTTGATTTTCTTGGAGGTATCGGGTGCCTAAACATCCACTCATCGGTAATGTCAAAACGACCAAGAACAGTATTCTGCAGAGGTGCCTGTAAAACCCATACGAGATGATACCCAAGTCCAAGATAAAGCTTGTCAAATCCCTGCAAGTAAAGAAATACCGAAAACAGGAGCAATGTTTTGTTGTGGAAGGAATGAAGAGCGTAGAAGAACTTCTGAAGTCTGATTTTGAGGTAATTTGGGTAGCGGGGAGTATTCCCTTTATCCAACGGCACGAAAAGTTGATTAAGCGGAAAGGATGCGAGGTACTGGAGGCAACCGAGCGCCAGTTGGAGGACATGGGTAATTTCCAGACAAACGATGCGGCATTAGCCATTGCCCGAACTAAACCGAATGTTCTCCTGAAAGAAAAAGGGAATATTCAACTGATTCTGGATAATATCCGGGATCCTGGGAATATGGGTACGATCATCCGTACAGCGGACTGGTATGGCATTCGGCAGATTATTGCCTCAGAAGGGACAACAGACGTATACAATCCTAAGG
>ERZ1066130.24-NODE-24-length-95011-cov-11.311439_pt1 | contig 95011 bp, 83 predicted proteins | sample MGYA00382777_ERZ1066130 | MGnify/ENA primary metagenome ERZ1066130 (study PRJEB33369, sample SAMEA5778360) | biofilm metagenome | biome: Industrial cooling water; feature: Water cooling tower basin; material: Biofilm | place: United Arab Emirates | collected...
GTATATGAAAATGTGGAGCTTCCCTTACTTTACATGAAGGTTCCAGCGGACGAGCGTAAGAAAAGGGTAGAAGAGGTACTGGAACGCATGAATATCATGCACAGACGCAACCACTTTCCTCAGCAGCTTTCCGGGGGTCAGCAACAACGGGTAGCCATTTCCCGAGCCATTGTAGCCAAGCCCAAAGTGATTTTAGCCGATGAACCTACCGGTAACCTTGACTCAGCCAATGGAGAAGAGGTTATGAAATTACTATCTCAGCTGAATGAGGAAGGAACCACGGTGATCATGGTGACACACTCACCCTATGACGCAAATTATGCCCACCGGATTGTTAACTTGTTTGACGGAAAAGTCGTCACTGAAAATATCAAAGAACAGTTTCATATCTAAAGAATTTATCAGACTTCGGAATGTGTAAGATCTGATTTCTTCATGGTTTTCTAGGTTTAGGTTAACAAAAGGCTCTGGTGTCAGAGCCTTTTGTGTTTTGGTCCCGTTCGTCAGGAAAAGTGTACGCTTCGTATACACAGGTGTTCACCTCTGTACAAAATGCAGGTTTTGTTAAACAAACGTAGGGGTTTCTGCAACCTTGATTGTCTTTTTTAAGTCTTTAAGCTATTACCTACAACTATGTTAAAGAATTACCTCCTGATCACTCTTCGAAGCTTACTAAAAAACAAGCTGTTCATCTTCATCAATGTCGTGGGCATGGGGGTGGCCATCGCCTGCTGTATTGTGGCATATTTGAATTATGATTTCTCCCGTAGTTGGGATGCCACACAGAAAAATGCTGACCGTATTTATCGGGTTCAGTTTTGGAGGGAATTTCAAGAAAAACGGGAGCGCTTTGGCATGGCGCCCATGCCGCTGGCCAATTATATCAGACAAAACGTGAAGTCTGTCGACAAGGTGGTGCGCGTTCAATCTACCTACACAGATATTAGAATCGGAGATGAAGTATTTGGGACGCAAACGGCTTTTGTAGACTCCGCATTCTTTGATTTGTTTACCTATGAATTATTGTATGGAAACTACGGGGAACTTCACGACAAGTCGAAAGTATTTATCAGCGATAAGGTCGCTCAAAAGTACTTTAACCAACTCGATGTGGTGGATCGTCCGATCACTCAGATCATCTTAGGAAAGGATGGTGTGCGAAGACCAAAGGAATTTATCGTAGGAGGTGTGTTTAAACAACTGCCCACCAACTCCAGTCTGGGGTATGATGCCATCATGCTCTTCGACAACTTCTGGGACGTGAATATGGACCCCGAGGTAAATGAGTCAAACTGGAAACGCTGGGTAAACTTGCTTTTTCTGGAGATCAAGAACCCAGCGGAAGTGGCATCCATCATGCAACAGCTACAAGCCTATGTCGAGCCTCAGAATAAAGTTCGGGAAGACTTTAAAATTTCCAGCTACTATCTCGAAAATTTTAAAGGCATGATGCAGCGGAACCGTCAGGACCCGCGTGTCAACAACGATGCGACCAACGGTGGTATACCTGATGAGGCGGTGGTTGTTCCGGCAATCATGGCGACCTTACTTTTGCTTCTGGCCTGTTTCAATTTTACCAACACATCAATCGCTATCTCCAGCAGGAGGTTAAAAGAAATTGGTGTGCGTAAAGTAATGGGAGGTATGCGTACGCAACTGGTGTTTCAATTTTTATCCGAAAACCTCTTTTTATGTTTTCTGGGCCTGGTGGCCGGGCTTTTGTTAGCTGAATGGATGGTGCCAGCCTACGACTCGCTCTGGACCTGGCTGGACTTGAATTTGAGTTATGTTGAAAATGCCGGATTTCTGATTTTTTTGGTTGTCCTCTTACTCATCACAGCCCTGATAGCCGGGAGCTATCCATCTGTTTATGTGACATCCTTTGAACCGGTCAGCATCTTAAAAGGCACCGCTAAATTTGGAGGAACCAACTGGTTTACCCGGGTACTTTTAGGCGGGCAATTTGTGATCTCTATTTTATCTATTGTTTTTGGAATTGCGTTTTATCGAAATGGCCACTACCAACGTGAATATGATCTGGGTTTTGTGACCCACGGAGTGATTTCTGCCTGGGTAAACAACGAAGGAGCCTATAATACGTACCGGGATGCGCTCGCCACCAATAAAGACATAGAGTTAATTTCGGGTACGCGTCATCACGTAGCCAATAACTGGTACAACGATCCCGTTAAATTTGAATCATTGGAGAGAGAGGTAGACATCATGGAAATTGGTGAAAACTATTTTGATGTGATGGGCATGACCATTGTCGAAGGACGCAACTTTCAACGAGACTCCGAAACCGATAAAAAAGAGTCTGTTCTGGTAACGGAAGAATTTGTCAAGAGTTTTGGCTGGAAAGACAGCCCAATTGGCAAGCGAATTGTCTGGATGGATACTACTCAGTTCTACGTCATTGGCGTCATCAGAAATGTCTATAGCCGGGCCTTGTGGAATCCTATTCAGCCGATGATGATCCGGTTTTGTCCACCCGAAAAATATCAGCAATTACTGGTCCGAACAGATCCCAGAAAGATGGCGTCCGTTAACGAGTTCATGGAAAAGAAATGGAAAGAAGTGTTTCCAAATGCGCAATATACAGGGCAGATGATTGATCAGGAATTGTCGGAGACAAACGATATTAATAATAATGTGGTTATCATGTTTACCTTTTTGGGAGCCTTTGCAGCATTAATGACGGGTATTGGCCTGTACACACTTGTGGCTCTCAATATTGTTCGCAAAATGAAAGAGATTGGTGTCAGGAAGGTATTAGGCGCTTCTATTGCGAATATAGCCGGAGTGATCAACCGTGAGTTTGTTTTAAATTTAGGTATTGCTACGATTATCGGAGGTGCTTTAGGTTGGTTAGGAGCCAATAGCCTCATGGAGAGTATCTGGGCATATTACCTGAAGGTAGGAGTTACCACTTTGATACTGGCGGGGGTAGTGATGTTTGCTGTCGGTCTGATCGCGGTTGGATATAAAACAATTACGACAGCTTCCCTGAATCCTACCAAAACTCTACGGGACGAATAGCGATTTGGTAGTAACATTTTTATCGGGGTGAGCGTCCTACTAAAAATAAAATTCAAGAGATGATTCGAAATTATTTTTTGCTGGCTTTTCGCGCCATAAAGAAGCAAGCCTTTTATTCTGCTATCAATATCGTAGGTCTCGCGTTTGGAGTCATGGCTTGTCTCTTCATTATCTTATATATCTTCGATGAGATAAACTACGACACCTTTCATCAGGAACCAGAAAACATTTATCGGATCGGACTGCAAGGCAAAATTGGTGGGCAGGCTGTCAATACCGCCAGTTCGTGCCCTCCGTTGGCTGCAGCTTTAGTTGCTGAAATCCCGGGGGTAGAACAGGCCACCAGAATCAATCAAAGAGATAATCTTATTTTCAAATACGGAGAGAAAGCATTTACGGAAAAACAAATTTTGTATGCAGATTCCAACTTTTTTCAGTTTTTTAATTTTGATTTACTGGAAGGGGATCCGGCTACTGCTTTGAAAGAGCCGAATAGCATTGTGCTAACGCCAACGCTGGCTTTGAAATATTTTGATCAGGAAAATGCACTAGGCAAGCTTCTTGTAATCGGCAATGATCAACGAACCTATAAGGTAACCGGTATTGCTGCTGAACCACCTCATCAGTCGCATTTCCGATTTGCGGCTATTATTTCAACCAATTCTGATCGTGATTATTACAATAGTTCCATCTGGCTGAACAACGGTTTATACACCTACTTTCGCAAAAATCCGGGCACGTCTGAAACGGAGGTGGCTACTCGATTACGAGAAGTGACCGATAAATATGTGGCGCCTCAGATAGAAGCGTTTATGGGAACTTCTATTCAAAAATTCCGGGAAAGCGGTGGCGAGTACAGTTATGTACCTTATCGGTTGCTGGATTCTCATTTACGCTCCATTTGGCAAGACGAAATTGAACCCAGTGGTAATATAGCTTATGTCTACACCTTTGGCGTGGTCGGAGTTTTTATTCTGATTATTGCGTGTATCAATTTCATGAATCTCGCCACGGCCCGGTCGGCAGGGCGAGCCAAAGAAGTCGGACTGCGAAAAACGCTGGGATCCTTCCGGAGTCAGATGATCGGGCAATTTTTGATGGAATCCTTCCTGTATGCTATTCTTTCTGTGGTTTTAGCGATTGGATTAACCTGGGCGTTGCTGCCACAGTTTAATATGCTGGCAGGTAAGGCTTTGCGGTTTGATGCCCTTCTGAGCCCAGTCTTTTTGGTGGGTGCGTGTGTGCTCGTTGTGATTATTGGGTTGCTGGCTGGCAGTTATCCGGCATTTTACCTAACGTCTTTTCAGCCGGTAGAAGTACTGAAAGGAAAAGTACGAGCCGGCATAAAAAGCAAAGGGATCAGAAGCGGACTGGTGGTGCTGCAATTTTCATTGTCGGTAATCCTGATTACGAGTACACTGGTGGTGTATCGTCAGATAAATTTTATGCAAAGTCGGAATGTAGGGATGGATAAACATAATGTACTGGTAATCAGAAACGCAAATCGACTGCAATCCAACCAAATGGCTTTCAAAAATGTATTGATGCAGAAAGCGGGAGTGGAGAATGTCAGTTTCACCAATAACATTTTTCCAGGAGTTAATAATACCACACCTTTTCGATCAGCCTCCAGTCGGAAGGATCACATCATGGGTACCTATGTGGCGGATATTCATCATGCAGACGTATTAAAATTTAAACTAAAGGAAGGACGGTTTTTCTCCATAGACTTTCCATCCGATACCTTGGCGGTGGTGTTAAATGAAGCGGCCATCCGCGAATTAGGTTGGGAAAAACCATTGGAGGAAAAGTTGATATCATTCAATGATAATGCCATGGAAGTTCCCATGAATGTGATTGGCGTTGTAGAAGATTTTAATTTTGAGTCCTTTAAATCAAATGTACGTCCCTTGGTTATCCGGTTGACAACTCAGGCAAATGCCTTGCTTGTCAGATATTCAGGCTCTTCTGCCAGTGTGGTAACAGAAATTGAAAAAACATGGAAGCAGTATGCTACGGGTGAACCCTTTGAATATTCTTTTCTGGATCAGAACTATGATGAGTTATTTAGGGAGGAACGTAGGCTAAGTCAGTTATTTTTAGTCTTTACGATATTTACCATTCTGATTGCCTGTTTAGGGTTGTTTGCATTGGCAGCTTTTACAGCCGAGCAACGGACAAAAGAAATTGGGATCCGAAAAGCTATGGGAGCGGGAGTATTTCGAATCACCTCGCTGCTTTCGGGTGAGTTTTTGATGTTAGTAATCTTTTCCATTGGCCTGGCTATTGTTCCAACGTATTACTTATTAGATTATTGGTTGAGCAGTTTTGCATATCGAACTACGGTAGGCATCGACACGTTTATCTTCAGCGGAGTAGGGGCTATCCTTGTCGCTTTGTTAACCGTTGGTTTTCAGTCACTTAAGGCGGCATTGGCTAAACCTGTGAATTCACTCCGGTATGAATAGGTGGATAATCTGTGGATAAATTGTAGGTAAATAAGGTTTCATTTTGGTCTTTTATTGACAACTTGATTCTCTAAAACCAATTTCCCTATGGAAGCTAAGAAGAAAGTATCAAAAAAGGCCTTAAGCACGTTGCTGGCAGACTCGTTTGTTCAGACACTTCGCAGCCTGGAATTACCTGTGCCAAGCAAGAAGATAAATAAGTTGCTGGAACGCGCTTCTAAGAAAATGGCAGTTCAATATGCTTCACTGATCAAGAAGGAATTAAAGAAGTCATTGAAGCGCAAGTCTTCGGCCCAGGTAGCTGTCGCAGCGTAAAATTTTTTGTCTGCGTACTATTTCTGTTATAAGAATCTGGCCTGACCCATTGGTTTTTCTATCTAACATCGGTCAGGTGATGTATTGATTCTTTCAAGAAGATGTCCCAACTACTCCGAACATATTTAAAATTACCAGCCCAATAATAATTGGGCATACTATCCGTATCGCAAATAACCAAATTTGATAAGGAGCAATACCTAGAATTGTTTTTCGCTTAAATCCCGGGGCACCCAATTCAATTTCATCTACCAACCGGTGGGTTTTGAAAATCCAACCGGAATACACGCATGTTGCCAACACGACCACCATCATGAACAACGTGCCGAATACATAGTCCATGATATCCAGAAATCCTCTTTTTTCCACTCCAAATAGCTGAAGGCTCATATCTGAGAAAATACTAACACCTCCGCTGGATAAAGCAGATGGGATACCAAAAACAAAAGCAACGATGGCAACGCTCCAGGCTGCTTTCTTTCTACTCCATTTTTTGGTGTCCATAAAGTACGCAGATGGGGCTTCAAGCATAGAGATGGTAGATGTAATGGCTGCCAGAAACAGAAGTAAAAAGAAAAGTGCTCCGGCAATGTTTCCAAAAGGCATCTTCTGAAAGATATTAGCCAGAACATTAAATACCAGAGTAGGGCCTTCTGCCGGAGATAAGTTAAAAGCATACACTGCTGGAAAAACCATTAACCCTGCCAATAGCGCAATAGAGGTATCCATCGCACCTATCCATAAGCTGGCAGTGACTATGTTCTGATTTTTGGGCAGATAAGATCCATAAGTAATCATCATACCCCAACCCACTCCCAGGGAGAAGAAGGCTTGGGTGAGCGCTTTGAGAATCACCGTGCCATTGATTTTTGAAAAATCAGGAATCAGGTAATACTCAACACCTTTACCGGCACCAGGCAAGGTTACGCTTCTGGCGATGACTATGATGAGCAAAACAAAGAGAAGGGGCATCATAATTTTGGTAGCTTTTTCAATGCCTCCGGATACGCCACCCAGAACGATGATGGTTGTTGCCAGAATGACAAAAGCACTCAACGGAATAACATACTCGGGTGTAGCAATAAAGTCAGGAAAGGAAGTCTGAATTGAGAATAGAGAAGTTATAATATAACCTACTGTCCATCCGGCAATGGTACTGTAGTAACTCAGAACAACAAACGTAACCATCAGTGGTAAAAATCCTCCCAAGGCCACCCAGAAGCCTCGGGCTCCGGTTGCCTGAAAAGCGCCTACGGGATTTTTGCCGGTTAATCGCCCAAGTGCAATTTCGTTGATTAACATCGGAGCACCTACCAGAACCACGCAACAGATGTAAACAAGTACAAAGGCTGCTCCTCCGTTCTCACCAGTCAAGTATGGAAATCGCCAGATATTGCCCAAGCCTACGGCCGAGCCGGCTGCGGCCATGATAAATCCGAATTTGGAGGCCCATTGACCTCGGGAGGAGGATGCCATAGCGAGTTATTTTAGCTCAAAAAGTAAGATAAATTCTCAGGCTAACCCAATCCTGGTAAAACAACTTTAAAGGTTCATCCCAGTAAACTCAATCCTTCCGAAAAAGAATGAGGCTTATATCCCAATTCCTTTTTTGCCTTTGTGATATTAAAGCCCGTGCGGGGTGGCCTTTTGGCAGGCTGTTGAAAGCCATGGATATCTGTAGGAGTGATCAAGCTGGCGTCCAGACGAAAATGCGCTGCCACCCGAACGGCTAACTCGTAAGGAGTCATCATCTCTTCTCCGGAGATGTGATAAAGACCAGTCGCTTTTTTCTCCGCAGCCAAAATACAACCGGTAGCCAGGTCATTAACAAAGGTGGGTGTACGCCACTGGTCATGGACAACTTTAATGGGCTTTTTATTTTCCAGACTTTCTTTTACCCACATCACGATGTTGGAACGCCCGGGAAAGGCAGGCTTTCCATAGACTAATACCGTGCGGATAATCGTCCAGGGACATGATGACTGCATGACGATTTTTTCGCTGGCCCATTTACTTTCACCATAAAAGTTAACCGGGTTCGGGACTGCGGTTTCGTCCAGTGGCCCATGGGTACCATCAAAGATGAAGTCTGTGGACAGATGAATCAAGTGAACATTACGCTTTTCGCATGCTTCCGCCAGATATCCGACTGACGTAACATTATTCAGCCAGCAGACATCCCTTTCTGTTTCGCACTGATCTACCTGAGTCATGGCAGCACTGCTGATGATCACCTGGGGTTGATGCTTGTCTATGAATCGATGAATCGCATCGCGGTCGGTAATATCCAGGTCCAGAATACCGGAGGGCATAGCAGACCGCGGCCTGGCTGTGGATATTACTTCTGTCTCCGGACGAGAACTTAACTGTCGATGAAGTTGAAACCCTAAGAGCCCCAACGCGCCTGTTACCGCTATTTTCATTTATCCATGGACTTTAGGAGAGAGGAATGATTATTTTAATGGTGGAAATGTATAGCCGAACTCTTTTTCAATATCCTTTCTGGACATTTCCTGAACGGTGACTTGCATTTTTACATCGCTCACAGGGCGATCTCCCATACCCGTAGGTACAGCAGCTATTTTGTCAAGCACCTCCAGTCCTTTGATCACTTTTCCAAAGACCGTATAATCACTATCAAGGTGTGGTGTTCCACCCAGTTTTTGATAGGTCGCTTTCTGTTCGGCAGAAAAAGCAAACGGAGTATAGCCAGGTTTGGCTTTACGGATCAATGAATCAGAAGCCAGGAAAAACTGATTTAACCATTCGATGTCATTAGCTGTTTGCTTTTCCATTACCTGATTTAACAACGTCTGGTTTTCAGGCTGGTAGAGAACTTCGCGCAAGGCCTGATTTTTTTTACCATAGGCAATGTTGATTTCCAGTTGATTCAATTCTTCGCTGCTGTAGGTTTTTCCTTGTACGATATAAAATTGACTTCCGCTGGAGGCTTTGGTCGGATTCTGGTCATCGCCTAACCGGGCAGCAGATAAGGCTCCCTTTTCATGAAATAGCCCCGGTACAAATTCAGCATCCACATTATACCCGGGACCTCCATTTCCCAGGCGTTTCTCAGGAGAGGCGTCTTTGGATTCCGGATCACCTCCCTGAATCATAAATCCGCTGATGACCCGATGAAACAGCAAATCATCAAAAAAGCCATCTTTTGCCAGCTTAATAAAGTTAGCTTTATGTTTGGGTGTCTGATCATAAAGTACAGCCACCATGTCACCATGATCGGTCGAAATAGTTACTAAATATTCCATATCTTTTTTGGGGGTACAACTCAGCAGCAAGATACTAACGCAGCACAAACAGAAAGACTTCATAGAAACAAAATTAGTTTTGCAAAAATAGAGATTCTGATAAACTCTGGTCATACAGTCAGGTTAGTTCCTTCAGCCATTCCCATGGATGGTTTTACCGATCTGAATGGACATATCTGTGAAAATCATTTTGGCGCTTCCATTTCTCTCCAGATGGTACAGGGATTCATTGATCTGTTGGCTCATTCGTTCAATTTTGAAAACATCCAGCAGTTGACTAAATTTTTGAATCCGTTGTTGTTCTGATCCTTTCACCCGACTTATCTGGGAGGCACTCGTTTGAACGATCAGTGCTTCCCGCATCATTTCCAGACTATAGAGCAGTAAGTGACGCTGACGCATGCGGTCGGCCTCATGAAATTCTTCCGCCAAACGAATAAGTTCACCATAGTTTCGTTGGTAGCAGACCGTCATCCAGTTAAAAAACTGAGTGGCACTGTCGTCATCTTCCTCCTCGGCTACTAACAGTTCGGCTATTTGGACATTGCCTTCTGCCATTTGCACAATTTTATCTTTGCGATTGCCACTTACCGCATGTTTGGCAACGATGTATTCTTCCAACGATTGATCCGAAAGCATGGGCACCTGAACCATTTGGGTACGAGACAGAATCGTTGCCAGGAGCTGATCGGCCGCATTTGTGACCATCAAAAAGATAGTTTGAGGAGGAGGTTCTTCCAGGATTTTTAAGATACCATTGGCAGCAGCCGGATGCATGGATTCTGGTTGCCAGATGATCATCACCTTGAATTTACTCTCAAACGGTTTGAGTGAGAGAGCTTTAACAATTTCACGACTTTCTTCACGGGAAATGCTGGCTTGTTTGTCTTCCGCGCCATAGAAAGTAGACCACTCATCAGGAGAAGCGAACGGTTTTTCAGTCAAAAATTGTCTCCAGCTCTTAAGAATGTCAGCCCGAAAGCGATCCTCATCTTTATCTCCTTTCAGGTTTGCCAGCGGAAAAACAAAGCTTACATCCGGGTGAATGTATTTGAGGTTTTTACTACAGGCGGCACAGGTTCCACAAGCATCTTCGTCTCCTTTGTTGATGCAGTGGATGTACGTGTTAAAGGCCAGTGCCAATGGCAAATTGAGCGCTCCGGGTTTACCGGCAAAAAGCTGGGCATGGGCAATTTTAGTGTCCTTGACCGAGCGAATAAGTTTAGCCTTGATATCTTCCAGGCCTGGGATGTCTGCAAATCTCATCGTTGCATTAACTTTTTCTGACGATCTAATTCATACGTAAGCGACCGCACTTCGGTGAGGATACCACTGATCACATCATATCTGGCAAACGTTGATGGGGCATCCGTTGAGCTTTTGTAATGAATCAGGATGGTATTGTATTCATCGAAAAAGTCAACTGATTGTATTGCCTGGTTTTGAACAATGACTTGCAAGTGATTGGCCATTAAATCCGATCGATACAGATCACTCTGATCCTCGATGTCCAATTGGCCATTTTTGTTTGTGTCTTTGGTCACAATTTCAAAGAGCATATAAGTCATCTGCTTCGCTGACGATTGTGCCTCTGGGTAAAGTGCTTGTGTTTGCGGGTAATACGATTGGATGATTAATCCTTTTTGATGGAGCAGAGGTCTGATGACTTCAAATGTTTGATCCAAATAAAGATAGTTAGACGGATGATTAATGGAGGTTTTGTCTTCGTATGATCCCAGGCCAGCCTGGAGCGTTCCTTCTGTTTCATACGAAAGATGAACAGGCAGGAGGTAACCAGAGACCCCATGCAGAGCCACCGGGCTGCCATAAGTTACTTCCCAGTCAATTTTTTTAATAGCGTTTTGAGTGGAATCTACCAGCGCAATTCCGTTGTCTGTAGCGTAGTTGTTCGAGGGGAATAAATGGTCTAATCCAAAAACAAAAAATAATCCTGCCAGAATCAATAACAAGATGGCAATACCGCAGGCGAGCCATACATATTTCAAGAGAGAATCAATCTTCATGGGTTGCCATTATTTTAGGATACATGCCATCCGGTATGCTATTTTTTTTCCCAAACACGATATTGGGCAGATTGAGTAAAAACTTCTTTTAGTATATCCTTATCGGGTTCTGTGAATTTGACACCTCTTCTCTCCATCACTTTTTCAGCAGTTTCAAAGGCTTTCGTTAATTGAAAAGTGGAAAATCCTGCCGCCCCGCCCCAGGCAAACGAAGGCACAAAATTGCGGGGATATCCATCACCAAAAATATTGGCGCCCACACCGACCACGGTACCGGTATTAAACATGGTATTGATTCCACATTTGCTATGGTCACCCATCAGCAGGCCGCAAAACTGCAGACCAGTAGAAACAAACCCCCCCTTGGAATAACTCCAGAGTTTTACGGGTTCATAATTGTTTTTCAGATTGGAGGTATTTGTATCGGCCCCCAGGTTACACCATTCGCCAAGTATCGAGTTACCCAGAAAACCATCATGTCCTTTATTGCTAAAGGCAAATAATATTGAATTGCTGACTTCGCCTCCGATTTTACAATAAGGTCCTATGGTGGAGTCACCTCGCATTTTTGCTCCTACATTAACCACGGTCCCTTCTCCAAAAGCATGATTACCCCGAATCACTGATCCTTCCTGTACGTGCACGTTCTTGCCAAAATAAACCACACTATTTTCAGCATTGATGATGGCGGCTTTAATATCTACTCCTTCTTCTAAAAAGATATTTTCAGCTCCATAAACCCGGGTATGAGGATCGGTCAGCGGGTGGCTCTTTCTTCCGGCTGTGATCCGCTTAAAGTCAGCTTTGATCTGAGCGGCATTAAACTGAAACAACTTCCACGGTTGATCAATGAGGGTAACCTCTTCGGTAAATTCATGTACTTTACCCATAATCACCTCCGGAACTTCATCAGCCTGCGTTCGAACAGCCAACACCTGATTTCCTTTTCGGATACCATCGTTGAGGCTAAGGGCTTGCAAGGCCTGAATAAAATTTTCATCCGGACACAAGGCTCCATTGATCCAATAATTATCCTGGGTGAGATGTACAGGATATTTACGACTCAGGTAACTTTCCGTACTAAATGAACACTGGGTTTTTAACAGAAAATTCCATTTCTCACGAATGGTCATGATTCCAACGCGCACTTCAGCCACTGGCCGGGTAAATGTGAATGGCAGAAGTTGCTGACGAATGGACGGGGAATCAAACAGAATGACATTCATGGCACTAAATTACAAATGGATTGGCGGTTGTCACAGGATTTAGAAGAATGGGTGAATAAGTTCTTAAAAGGACACCGTTGTTGCAGAAAATCATGAAAGTAAAATGCCTCCGGATGAGGAGGCATTTGAAATTAAACCTAAGAAAACTGATTGAATCAGGCTTTCTTTTGATATTTCTTTTGGAATTTTTCCACACGACCGGCTGTATCCAAAAACATCTTTTTACCGGTGTAAAATGGGTGTGAGGCCGAGCTAACTTCTATCTTGATCACAGGATATTCTTTGCCATCGGTCCACTTGGCTGTCTCTTTGGGTACGGATGTAGAACGGCTTAAAAATTTAACGTCACTGGTAGTGTCCCAGAAAATGACGTCTTTATACTCAGGGTGAATGCCTTTTTTCATGTTTTTTACGCTTTTTCTCTCTAAAGGACTGCAAAATTAGGGATAAAAGGGGTTTTTACAAGACTTCCCGGTCAGATTATTTATCATCCGCTAATTGAACGTAATTTGCTTTGAAAACCCATCGAAGAGGGCCCGCCATGCCCATGAGACGGGATAATTTCTAAGCTTTATATGAAGGTCATTTCCCTGATAACTTTGTTCGCCTGGATGGTATTCATTCGGGGATCCATCGCCCAAAGTACCAACGCCCCCCTGAATGAGGATTACTATCACTTGATTGATCGCTATGAGATCAAAAATGGTCAGTTGTTGCCCGGTATTTTTACCAGTGTCAAGCCTTATCAGCGCAAGCTGATTGTTCAGGCCATAGACAGTCTGAATACGTCAGCGGTATTCAAATCACAGGTTGACCAATTCAACAAAGAATATCTTCAAAATGACAGTTGGGAATGGAGCCGGATGGAGTCGGCCGACAGCAAACAACCGGTCTTAAAGAAATTGTATCAAAAAAAATCTGACCTCGTCTATGTGGATGAGCCGGACTTTGATCTTCACGTGAATCCGGTACTGTATGTGGGCATGGGGCACGATTCCCGCTTGGACGACCCATGGTTTATCAATACCCGGGGCGTGGAGATCAGAGGAATGATCGATCAGAAAATTGGATTTTATTCGCTCCTGACCGAAAATCAACTTCAGCTTCCTTCGTATGCACGTGACATTTTTGATAACCCGGTGGTGCCCCATGAAGGATTTTGGAAGACATTCAAAGAGACGGGGGTTGATTTCTTTCATGCCCGCGGCTACATAGATTTTAATGTCAGTAAGCATGTAAACATGCAAGTAGGTCACGATCGATTATTCATCGGTAACGGCATGCGATCACTCATCTTTTCTGATTTTTCAGCTCCGAATCTTTTTTGGCGCACTCAGGTGCGTGTGTGGAAGTTAAACTACCTTTTTCAGGTCAATCGGATGGTGGCAGATCCATCCATGACTGTCAACGGATCACGAGGAGGAACGCGCTATCCTGAAAAGTACGTGATGCTTCACCACGCCAGTATCAATATTGGTCGGAAACTGAATATTGGTTTGTTTGAATCGGTCATCTTTAGCCCCAAAGACTCAGTTAACAATAATACCTTTGATTTCAGCTATCTAAACCCGATCATCTTTTTTCGGGCCGTAGAGACGCAATTTGGCAGTTCTGGAGATAACGTCATTCTGGGAATGGATTTTAAATGGCTTCCGGCCAAACGGTTATCGGTGTATGGCCAGTTTGTACTGGATGAGTTTTTATTAAGTGAAGTGCGGGCCGGTAATGGCTGGTGGGCCAATAAATTTGCCGGACAGGTAGGAGTGAAGTATATAGATGCGCTGGGAATATCAAATCTGGATGTGCAGGGAGAGATAAATATCGTACGGCCATTTACCTATTCTCATAATTCGCAATACGCCAACTACTCCAATTATCTTCAGCCCATTGCCCACCCGTTTGGGTCAAATTTTCGCGAGATATTGGGAGTTGTCCGGTATCAACCGATCCCTCGGGTTCAACTGGTGGGTAAACTGATCATCGCCCAGCGGGGCCGCGACTGGAGTACGGCCAATTTTGGGGGAGACGTTCTGAAAGATAATTCTACCCGGGAAAATGACTTTGGAAATGAAATCGGACAGGGGCTAAAAGAACAATTAGGAATGGTTACGTTTACGGCTTCTTATCAGTTAAAACATAACTTGTTTGCCGATTTCAACTTTGTTTATCGGAAAAGTACGATTGATGCTCCCTCGGTGACCTTACCTGTTAACGCAACGTATCCAATCAGCAGTACCACCCAACTGATTTCTGCGGCTTTGCGTTGGAACATTGCCGCTCGCTTATACGATTATTGATACCTTTGCCCTCAGCATGAAAACTTTTTTACGTGTTCTGGGCTATGCCCGCCAACTTCCCTTTAAACTGTTTTTCTTTTTTTTCTATTCGATTCTGGGGATATTCTTTGGTGCTTTTAATATAGTCTTGGTCATACCGATGTTAAAAGTATTGTTTGGGATCAAAGATGAAACGACCTGTCCCTGTACGGATACCCCGGCAGCAGAGGCAGAGGTTATTCCCCCGTTTCCGGATTTTGCTTTTTCAAGCGACTTTGTACTGGAAGCGTTTAATCACTACTTCATGACGATCATTGTAAAGTATGGTCGTTTGGATGCCCTACTTTTTGTATGCGGATTGATTGTGATTTGTGTGCTGCTGGCAAATCTTTTCCGATACCTGGAGCGCGTGATGGCCACTAAAATCCGGGTGGATCTGGTGAAGAATATCCGGATGGACATCTTTCGAAAAGTATCGGATCAGCCTATTGGATATTTTAACTCCGAACGCAAGGGTGATCTCATCTCGCGATTTACCAATGACGTCAACGAGGTGGAAAATGGCGTGATGAATAGTCTGAAGGCCGTCTTGAAAGAACCGTTAACCATCATTGTATACTTCATTTTTCTTTTTCTGATTTCGCCCCAACTCACATTTTTTACGCTGATCGTTTTGCCGATCACCGGAGGCGTGGTAGCCGAGATCATCAAACGGCTGAAACGTCAGGCAAAAGATAGTCAGGAGTCGCTGGGGCGCATCGTTAACATACTGGATGAAACCTTTGGAGGCATGCGGGTGGTCAAAGCATTTAATGCCCGTAAGTTTGTCATTGACAAAATGGATGAGGAAAGCGAATACTACCGTAAGATGAGTAAGTCAATGGCGTATAAAAATGAATTGGCATCTCCGGTATCCGAGATTTTGGGGGTATTGATTATTGCCGGTATCATTTTCTACGGAGGCAATCTGGTTCTTTCCAACCAATCAACATTGAAGCCTGAACAGTTCTTAGGATTCCTGGCCGTTTTCTCCATGATTATTCAGCCGGCCAAGAATTTTTCCAATGGCATTACTTCCTTACAACGCGGTACGGCTTCGGCTCATCGCATTTTTGCTCTGATTGATCAGGCGCCTGCGATTGTCAACAAACCAAATGCCGCGTTGTTAAGAGAATTCAATCAGTCGATTGAGTTTAAAAATGTCTCCTTTGCGTATAACAACGATCTTGTTCTAAAGAACATTCATCTTCGGATTCCGAAGGGTAAGACCATCGCATTGGTAGGCCCCTCCGGAGGAGGTAAATCCACCTTGGCGGATCTGATCCCAAGGTTTTATGATCCTACGCAAGGAGAGGTGTGGGTAGATGGAAAATCCATTGCAGATTATGAGATCGAATCGCTGCGTCACCATATGGGAATTGTCACACAGGAATCGATTCTTTTTAACGACACCATTTTCAACAACATTGCCTTTGGCCTCACCGATGTGAGGGAGTCGGACGTTATTCAGGCAGCCAAAGTGGCCAACGCGCATGAGTTTATCATGCAAACCGATCAGGGATATCAGACCCGCATTGGCGAAAGGGGGTCAAAACTTTCCGGTGGTCAACGCCAGCGGTTAAGCATTGCAAGGGCTGTACTCCGAAATCCACCCATTTTGATTTTGGATGAAGCCACTTCAGCTTTGGACTCCGAATCAGAAAAGGCTGTGCAGGAGGCCTTATTCAACCTGATGAAAAACAGAACTTCAGTCATCATCGCTCACCGCCTCAGTACCATTCAACATGCGGATGAGATTGTGGTAATCCAGGACGGGGAAATCCGTGAGCGTGGTAGGCATGAAGAACTCATTGCACTCGATGGTGTTTATCGCAAATTGGTGGATATCCAGAAAACCAGTGCTGGTTAAGCTGTTTGTAGTCAGTATGTTACGAGTAATAGCTAAAAAAATTAGTATATTTCTTTGAATTGAACACTTAAACCCCTTATTTAGCTAAAAATATTAGCTATGAAAGGCCGATTAAAATTGAGCAGCAAGCGATTGACTTCCGGGCGTTTTCAAGTCAATTTTATGACAGAAGGGCCAAACGGTTTTTATGGCTACCTGTTAGCTGAATCACAGACCTCTGTCCGTGAGGTCATTTTAAAGATAGAACAGCATATGCGTGGCGTACAGAATTCAGACAAGTACTTTCAACCTTCCCTGTTTTCCATGGGTAGGAAATCACCTAAGGCCGAACATATCATGATCTTTAAAAGTAAAGCCGCATGAATTTGAATGAACGGATACGTCTTGAACGTAAAAAATTAGGATTAACACAGGATCAGTTTGCCCAGCAACTCGGAATCAAACGATCTCTGGTGGGGGCCTATGAAGAAGGACGTGCTGAACCCAGATTAGAACTTTTGAATAGGATGGCCCAGTTGTTTCATATGTCGGTGGATCAGTTTTTAGGTGAAGGGACCGGAAAAGAGACAAATCTTAGGAGAGGTGGAGAGGTACTGGTGGTAACGGTGGATGAAAACCAACGTGAGAATATTGAATTTGTCCCCGTCAAGGCGGCCGCTGGTTATCTGAATGGCTATGCAGATTCAGAGTTTGTCAAAGAATTGCCACGATTTAAGCTTCCGGTGCTTCCCAGAGGAACGTATCGGGCTTTTGAAATCAATGGTGATTCCATGCTGCCATTGTTGCCTGGTACTGTGGTGATCGGTGAATATGTAGAAGACCTGAGGCAGCTAAAAAACGGAAAAACCTATGTTTTGGTCACCCAGCGGGAGGGTATTGTCTACAAGCGTGTATTCAATTACCTCGCTGAAAATGGCAAGTTGTTTTTGGTGTCTGACAATCGACAATATGCTCCTTTTCAGTTAGACGGGGAGGATGTCATAGAAGCCTGGTCGGCCAAGGCATACATTAGCGTTCAATTCCCTGATGTGGATAGCAAACAGGAGTTTAGCACCGAACAGTTAACAGAAATGATTTTAGACCTTCGGCAAGAAATCGAACAATTGCGCGAAGTCAGGAAGAAAAGCCAATAGCGAACCGATCCTTCCTCTTTGCCCTGTAAGGCAAAGAAAGGGGAGGTGCTGATCGGGAATTAGACATTACTTCATCGATTGAAATACTCCTTTGATCTTTGCCTGAAGTTTGATGGAAGGTGGCACGACTGGCAAACGGGTATAGGGCTCACAAATATTCATCAGGCTTAGCAAGAACTTAATACCAGCCGGATTTCCCTCCTCATACATCAAATGGTTGATGTCGAGTAGCTTAAACAACTCTGTTTTCGCCTTTGTGTATTGATGAAGTCCGGCTGCAGTGGTCATTCGTTTGAAAATTACCGGAAAAGCATTAGCCAATACCGAAATAACACCCACTCCGCCAATCGAATAGAGCGGCAGGGTGAGTAAGTCATCCCCTGAAATCAAGGCGAAATCTTTGGGCTTGTGACGAGCGATCGTCATGCACTGCTCCAGATTACCCGAAGCTTCTTTGATTCCTACAATATTCGGATGTTTGGCTAGACGGAGAGTGGTTTCAGAGGTTAGGTTACTGGCCGTACGCCCTGGAACGTTATACAGAATCACGGGCACCGGACTAAACTCGGCTACAGCTTCGAAATGTTGTGCAATGCCTTCCTGCGATGGTTTATTATAATAAGGACTAACAGAAAGAATAGCATCCACTCCGGTAAATCTGGTGCTGTCGATTTCTTCCAGTAAGAAATGAGTACTGTTTCCTCCCATTCCATAAACTATCGGGAGTTTTTTTTTATTGTGCTTGATAACAAAATCAAGGATTTCCTTTTTTTCCTCCTTGGTACAAACTGCTGCCTCACCGGTAGTGCCCATCACTACATAATAATCAACCCCTTTGGCCGTATGGTTTAACAATTTTTTGAAGGATGTGAAATCAATATCACCCTCCTCGTTGAAGGGAGTGACTAACGCTACACCGGTTCCATGTAATTGTTTCATGTATCTAATCAGCGTAAATTTTGAGTATACTTTAACATGTTACCGATCAAGGATTTTATGCTTCCTTTTTCTTCAATCATCAATTCAAAATAAGGCTCCAGAGATTCCTGATAGGAACCGATTCGGCAATGGGCTTTGGAGCGAGCCAATAAATGCAGAACAAGAGGATTGTGATCGGTATCTACATAATACAAGTAATCAAAAGGTGTATTGATAAAAGATATCGCATGATCGGATTCAATACTCCCCCAGAAATTCAGATCCTGGATGGTGAAAAAGTCAAACAGGAATTCATAGTTCTCCTTTTTTTTTGGCAGATATTCCAACACGTTAACTTTTTTACCATCGTGTTCGAGGGTCTTGATAAAATGTTTGATTTCATCATGTTTGGATTTATCCTCCACACTAAAAATAATACCTACCCGTTGGGCTTGCTGATACGGAATACTGACCCGAAGATTTTTATTCTTTCGGAGCGCTGATTCGGTACGCCACTTTAAAAAGGTTTGTTTAAACATGTCGTAAAAGTACGTGCTTTTTTAGTGACTTAGCCTTTCAATAATTGCTCAAATTCAGACTCAGAGATGATCTTCACCCCCAGCTTCTCAGCCTTTTCTCGTTTAGCAGGCCCCATGTTTTCACCGGCCACCAGATAATCCAGTTTGGCAGATACACCTGACAACATCCGGCCGCCATTGGATTGAATGATTTGCTGGAGTTGTTCCCGTTCATAATTCTGAAAAACCCCGGAGATCACAAAAGATTTCCCCTCCAGAATATTGCTGACCGGTTCAGGCGCCTGATGCGTACTTTCTACTTGCAACCCGGCTTCCGTTAGTCGTTTGATTTCTTTTTGATTTTCTTCTGATTGAAAAAAACGGACCACACTTTGCGCAATTTTTTCACCAACTTCAGGAGTTGCCAGTAGCTGCTCCAAACTGGCGGTTGATAATTTTTCCATACTACCAAAATGGCGAGCGAGTTTTTCAGCTACCGTTTTACCAACATACCTGATGCCGATGGCGAAGAGGACATTTTCAAAGGGAACCTGTCTTGATTGCTGGAGGCCATTGAGCAGATTTTGAGCCGACTTATCTTTAAATCCCTCCAACTGTAACAGATGTTCTTTTGACAGGCTATACAAATCGGCAGGACTTTTGACAAATCCCAGATCATACAACTGCGAAATGGTACGCTCTCCCAGCGAATCGATGTCCATGGCTTTGCGTTGGATGAAGTGTTCGATACGCCCTTTGATCTGAGGCGGGCAGCCATTTGTATTTGGACAGTAGTAGGCTGCCTCACCCTCTACGCGTTCCAGCGGTGTATGACATTCCGGACAACGATCTAAATAGACAAACGGTACCAGATTTTTTGCCCGTTTGGGTAAATCCACATGGGTTACTTTCGGGATGATTTCGCCTCCTTTCTCGACAAAGACATAATCACCGATTCGTAAATCCAGACGGGCAATTTCATTCGCATTGTGAAGGGATGCCCGCTTAACCGTTGTTCCAGCCAAAAAAACCGGCTCTAATTCTGCCACCGGTGTGACCGCACCCGTTCTCCCCACCTGATAGGTAATGCTATTTAATCGGGTACTCATGCTTTGGGCTTTATATTTAAAAGCCATAGCCCATCGCGGACTTTTGGCAGTGAACCCCAGTTGTTCCTGCTGATCCAATCGATTCACTTTGATAACTACGCCATCCGTGTCCAGGGGTAGCTGTTGCCTGCGTTCTTCCCAATGATTGATGTAGTCAATCACCTGGGTGATGTCTTTGCATTTTTGGTAGGTAGGAGAAACCTGAAATCCCCAGGACTCCAAGGCATGAATGCTTTCTTCATGAGTAACATTGCCTAACTGATCACCTAAAAGATAATAAACAAAACAATCTAGTTTTCTTCGGGCCACTTCGGACGAATCCTGAAGTTTCATGGTACCTGAAGCAGTATTTCGAGCATTTGCGTAGGTCTCTTCACCGATGTCTTCACGTTCCTTATTGAGTTTCCTGAATACTTCCTTAGGCATGAAAATCTCTCCGCGCACCTCAAAAGAAGGCGGTATATTTTTCCCTTTCAGCTTTAGCGGAATGGAACGGATGGTTTTCACGTTGGCCGTCACATCATCACCACGCACGCCATCCCCCCGGGTGACTCCCCGAATCAGGATTCCGTTCTCGTAAATTAAACTGATGGATACGCCATCAAATTTCAACTCGCAAAAATATTCAAAAGGGTTGCCTTCCAATCCCTTGGCTATGCGAAGGTCAAAATCACGAAGTTCCTGCTCGGAATAGGAATTACCCAAGGATAACATGGGATAGCGATGCTGTACATTTTGAAATTCTTTGGTAATAGTGCCACCTACCCGAAGGGTAGGAGAGTCGGGCCGGGCAAGGGAAGGAAACTCTTTTTCAAGTTGTTGAAGTTCTTCCAGCAGTTTGTCAAACTCAAAATCTGAAATTTCTGGTTTGCTTTTCTGGTAATAAAGTTCGTTATGATAGTTGATCTGCTGGATCAACTGTTCTATGCGTTTGGGAGCATCAGACAATTTCATGGGAGAAAGATAAGCGACCCGTGGTTAGGATAGAATTCAATCTTGAATAAAATGTAACACCTGACTCGCCACGAGTCCTGCGGTTTCTGTCCGAAGACGGGTACTTCCCAGACTGGCCTTCGAAAAACCCGCTTCCAGTGCGAGCGTAGTTTCTTCATCGGTAAAGTCGCCCTCGGGGCCGATCAGGATAAGATACGATCCGTTGGGTTTGGCTAGTTTTTTTAAATGTTCCGGACCGGAGGTGTCAGCCCGGGCAATAAACTTTTGCTGGACGGACAGTTTAAGTACTTCGCTAAATTTTGTTAGTGGATTAAGTATGGGAAGCCAGGATTGTTTGGATTGTTTCATGGCGCTGATTACCACCTTTTCAAAACGCTCCCGGTTGATTTTAACACGCTCATTGTTATGACACATTAAAAAAGTGATTTCCTGTATTCCTATTTCGGTCAGTTTTTCCAGCATCCACTCCAGACGATCGTTATTCTTCGTAGGGGCAATCGCCAAATGAATAGAATAAGGTGGTGCGCTTGGAAACTCCTGAGACAAGATGGTAAATGTACATTTCCTGGCTTGGGTAGCAGTGATTTGAGCGATGAGTTTTAGGCCTCGGCCATTTGTAATGGCAAACTCATCACCGACTTGCATGCGGAGTACACGCAGGGCATGGTGGGATTCTTCCGGAGATAACGTGGAAGAATCTGTCGATAAATCTGGTTGATAAAAGAATCGGTCAACAGCCTCCATTTCAGGTGTAACTCTCTTCCAGTTTTTTCATGAAGGCAATATAGGTCTCCATTGCTTTTTCTTTGGTCATTCCTTTCTTATCATCCCACGCCTGATACTTGGCGAGGGCCTTGAAATCAAAACCGATGGGTCGATCTCCCGTTATATCGCCTTCAGTAGCTTGTTTAAATAAAGCGTACAAATCGAGTAGTTCTTCGTTGGTAGGTCGTTTCGTAAGCTTCTGAGAGCGGTCGGCTGCTTGTTGAAATTCTTCGATTAATGACATGAGCTATCTAAATAAAGAAGGCTGCCTGGCACTTTTTTTATAGATGTATCAGGCAGCCTTTTGAGTGTGTAAGATTTAACGATTTGAAATCGGTACGTAAGCACGTTGCGTTGACCCTGTATAGATTTGGCGCGGACGGCCGATGGGCTCTTTATTTTCGCGCATCTCTTTCCATTGAGCAATCCAGCCCGGCAGGCGCCCCATCGCAAACATGACGGTAAACAAATCAACCGGAATACCGAGCGCGCGGTAGATAATTCCTGAATAGAAGTCTACGTTAGGATATAGTTTTCTTTCCACAAAATAGGGATCTTTTAAAGCGGCCTCTTCCAGTTTTTGAGCAATCTCTAATACAGGATCATTTACCCCCAGCTTTTTCAATACATCATCCGCTGCTTTCTTGATGATTTTTGCCCGAGGGTCAAAATTTTTGTAGACGCGATGTCCAAAACCCATCAATCGGAATCCGCTGTTTTTATCCTTGGCTTTGTTGATCCATTTCTCCGTGTCGCCACCATCTTTTTTGATGGCTTCCAACATCACAATCACCTCTTGGTTAGCACCTCCGTGAAGAGGCCCCCACAAGGCATTAATTCCAGCCGAAATGGAGGAGTAGATACTTGCTTTGGAAGAGCCTACAATCCGAACGGTGGAAGTAGAGCAGTTTTGTTCGTGATCGGCATGTAGAATCAAAAGTTTATCCAACGCGTTGGCTACCACCGGATCCACATGATAATCTTCTGCCGGCAAGGCAAACATCATTTTGAGGAAGCGTGAACAATAGTTTTGGGAATTATCCGGATAGTTTACGGGGTGTCCTACCGCATTTTTGTAGGCCCAGGCAGCAAAGGTGGGCATTTTGGCCAGTGAACGAACAATGCTCAGATAAACCCCTTCGGCTGACCGATTCGGATCCAATGATTCAGGGTAGAAAGCGGTTTGAGCGCAGAACAAAGAAGCCAGCACACCCATCGGGTGGGAGGTGGACGGAAATCCATCCAGAATCTTCTTGATATCCTCGTGAACCAGCGTATGCGTTTTAATATCGTTGGTGAATTTATCCAGTTGTGTCTTATTGGGTAATTCACCAAAAATGAGGAGGTAAGCGACCTCAATAAAACTCGACTTTTCGGCCAGTTCTTCAATTCCATAGCCCCTGTACCGGAGAATTCCATTATCCCCATCGAGAAAAGTAATGGCACTTTTGGTCGCTCCGGTATTCTTATATCCAAAGTCAAGCGTGACTGCCCCTGTCTCCTCCAATAAGTTACTGATATCTATACCTCGTTCTTTTTCCGAGCCTTCGACAATGGGGAATGTATAGCTCTTTCCGTCTATGATCAATTCTGCTGTTTTGGACATAAATATGGTATTAGTAGTTAGCCTCTAAAGTATCATTAAGAGTTTGGAGTTCAAAATTCCAAGTTTAGTTATTTCCCAGAATCAACGGCATTCCGTCTTTGCCAGATCCAATGACAATTACTTTCGTATTAGGCGATTTTGACAATTCCAAAGTCGCTTCTATCCCTCTCATTTTCAATAATTTATCCGTCAAGCTATTGTTGATGATCAGGTTAGCTCTCGATTCACCTTCAGCAGCGATACGCTTGCGTTCGGCTTCACTTTTTTCTTTATCCAAGCGGTATTGATAAGCGAGTGCCTCTTGCTGTTGTTGCAACTTATTTTCGATAGACGCACGAATTTGTTCGGGAAGCTTGATTGATCTGATCAGAATGTCGATAAAATTAACGTAGTTGGCTTTAAATTTCTTTTCCGTTTCAATTTTTATAGTAGCCTCAACTTCCGCTCTTTTCGTGGAATAGATTTCCTCCGCGGTAAACTGAGCCATAATTTGGCGAGTGATTGATCGAGCCTCGGGCGTGACAAAACGAACCAGGTATTCACCCCTAAATTTTTCATGCAGATAGCCGATCTTGTCAATTTGAGGAGAAAAACGAACCGTCACATCCACATGTATTGGCAGTCCATTTTTGTCGGTGATATCCATGTTTTCATCTGAGGAAATCTCGGATACATCATAGACCGTTTTTTCATTCCATGGCGCTTTCAAATGCGTGCCAGGTCCGATAACGTTTTCTTTATCCAGCCCATCTCCGAACGGATAAAAAATGACAGCTTTTTCTGATGGCCCGATATTGTAAAATAGACTGGAGGAAAGGGCCAAAACGATGATCAAGGCAATAATGCCAAAAATGATAAAAGGAAGTCTGCGATTATTCATGGTGTCAGTTTTTTAATAGTCCGCCAAATTAGCCTAAAGGAGCGGGGCTATTGCAACCACCCAACTTATTTTTTTGCGACCGCTACACAAAAAAAGAGATCGCCTCAAGCGATCTCTTTTTTATGACTACTCTGGATCCTATGGATTTAAGTCAGTTTTGATTTCTTCGACTTTTGTTTCGATCGCTTCTTTGGCTGATTCCAGATTTTCAACGGCTGCTGCTTTCAAGTCCTCAGCCTTGGTTTCCACGGCCACAGCCACTTCCTTTACTTTGGCAACTACGGCTTTTTTAGCCGTTGCCGCGTTCTTGATCACATTTTTCTTGGTGGTCGCAATTCTCTTAACCGCGTTTTTTCTAATAGAACTGATCTTTTTACCTGCAGCTTTTTTAGCCGAAGAAGCTTTTTTTGCAACGGAGCGTTTCACTGATTTTGCCTTGGCTTTTACCCTGCTGATCAGGGATTTTTTAGCCGATTTTTTAGCAGCCTTTTTGGTTGCTTTTTTGGGTGCCGATTTCTTTACGGCTTTTTTTACTTTTTTAGCCTTTTTTGCCATAGCAGTATGTCGGTTAGTTTAACGGTTTCAATGGGTTATGTAAACCTTATCAAATGTAAAGAATTGACATTTATGGATGCCACAATTTTTTCATTTTTTTTATTCAGCCAGAGGATTGAATTCGGGCGAGTCTGGAGAGCAATGGCGGATGGGAATAGTGAAAAAAAACGTAGATCGGATGTGGGTATAAGTTGCTTAGGGAATCCACGGAAAGGCGTTTGAGTGCCAACGCCAGGGCCGGGCCATTTGCTGTTTCACGCGCATAGGCGTCTGCCTCAAACTCATTTTTACGACTGAGCATGCTCATCAGTAAGCCAGTGATCCCTGAAAGAGGGGAGTATAGGATGCCAAAAGCTAATAAGTTGAGGTGAATGGCCGGCTGCGTTCCTCCCAAAGCTATGGACAAATTCTCCTCAAAGATCATCAGGGATAGCACAAACAGGACTAAGAAGACCTGAAGAACGGAGATCAGGTAGCTCCAAATGATGTGCTTCTTTTTGTAATGGCCAACCTCATGAGCCAAGACAGCCACTAATTCTTCGGTGCTGTGATTGGCCATCAACGTATCATACAAGACAATTTTTTTCTTTCGCCCGATTCCTGAGAAGAAGGCATTGGCCTTGGCAGAGCGTTTAGAGCCGTCCATCACAAACACCTGTTCCAAGGGAAAATGGACGCCATCCGCAAACTTTCGAATGGCTGTTTTTAGCTCTCCTTCCTCCAGGGGAGTTAGCTTATTAAACCATGGAAGAAAAATAGAAGTATAGAATACATTCATAAACAATAGAAAGGAGGCGGCAATCAAGGCGAACCAAATCCAGAAATCCGGACCTAATACCTGAGTGAGGTAGATGAGGCAACTAAGCAAGGCACCGCCAACCACAGCCCCAATGGCATATCCCTTGATTTTATCTGTCATAAAGGTGGTGATGGTGGTTTTGTTAAATCCATATTTTTCTTCAATACGGAAGGTGTCATACCATTGAAATGGGAGTGATAACAGATCTGATATCAACACAACCAGCCCAAAAAAGACCAAAGCCAAAGGTATTTCTCCCACAAACCAGGTCCTGAGCAAAGAATCCAGCCAACCAAACCCACCGGTGGCCAACAGCGTGATAGACATTAAAAACGAAAAGCTTTCAGATAGAAGTCCAAAGCGTGTTTTTTCCTGTTGGTACCGAATGGATTTCTGATATTTTTCTACATCGTAAAAGGAGACAACCTCTTCCGGTATATCTGTGCGCAGCGATTTTAGATTAATGATTTCCAAAACTGTTGAGAACAAAAAAATAATGACCGAAATAGTGATGAGCAGAGTTAATATGGCTTGTGAAGTCATGGGGAACGGCTAATTTTGAGTACTAAATTAGTTACTTCCGAACGTATCCATGCAATTTTCCCTCAATACTCCGGCTCTTCTTTTTCCGGCAATTACTTTGCTGATGCTGGCCTATACCAACCGGTTTCTGGCTCTGGCAACCTTGATCCGGAATCTTCATGGAAAATATAAGCAGATACCAGAAGACCGGGAGATCATTCGAGAACAAGTCAAAAATCTGAAGAGGAGATTGGTTTTGATCAAACAAATGCAGGCCAGTGGAATATTTAGCTTTTTTCTTTGTGTGCTGAGTATGTTGTTTGTCTATTTTGCCCATGAAGGATGGGCATTCTTTACCTTTGGACTGAGTTTGTTGTTCTTATTGTTATCGTTGGCGCTTTCGTTGAATGAAATCTACATCAGTACCCGGGCCCTTGAAATTGAAATAAAAGACATGGAAGTTGGGTCATGACTGCAAAAGCATTTGCATCGCCTGGTCTGACTTTTCGAAGGAAAATCCTGCCAGTTGTGTTTCCATCATTTTCCGGATTTGAGCTGTGCATAAGTTGCCGATGCTGCCTTCATGCGTATGGTGCACTTCGGGAGTGTAGGTAAACGTATTGGATTCAATCGCCTGTCCAACCTGCCGATAAGCGTCCCGAAAGGGGATACCTTGCAGCACCAAGCGGTTCACCTCTTCTACACTGAATAAATATTTATACTGCGACTCGCGTAGGATATCTTTTCGCACGCGTACCGACTGAAGCATATAAGCCGTCATCCGGATGCATTCGGTGAGCGTTTGGAAGGCTGGAAAAACCTTTTCTTTTAGCAGTTGCATTTCACGGTGATAGCCAGAGGGTAAATTGACCGTCATCAACGCAATTTCAGCAGGTAAATTTTGCAAGGTGTTGCACTTTCCCCGGATCAATTCAAACACATCCGGATTTTTTTTATGGGGCATAATGCTACTGCCCGTGGTCAGTTCATCCGGAAAGGAGATAAATGAAAATTGCTGGTTCAGATAAAGTGTCACATCCATGGCCAATCGGGAAAGTGTGGCAGCTGTATTGCCAATGGATTGAGCTAAAAAGCGCTCTGTTTTTCCCCGGCTCATTTGGGCGTACACTACGTTGTAATGCAACTCATCAAAACCGAGTAGTTGAGTAGTCAGGGATCGGTTTAACGGGAATGAAGAGCCATATCCGGCAGCCGATCCCAAAGGGTTCTTATTGACAAGTGTGTAGGTCGCCTGCCAGGAGGCAACATCATCAATCAGACTTTCGGCATAAGCCCCGAACCATAATCCGAAAGAAGAGGGCATGGCTAGCTGCAGGTGGGTATATCCCGGGAGTAATTGATCTTTATGCTTTTCGCTCAGGGTTTGGAGCAATTGAAACAGAAGAGAAATTTCCTGAATAATCTTTTTAATTTCTTCCCGAAAGAAGAGTTTAAGATCCACCAGTACCTGATCATTTCGGCTTCGGCCACTGTGAATTTTTTTTCCAACATCTCCCAGGGTTCGGGTTAATAACAATTCGACCTGCGAGTGAATATCTTCTACACCTTCTTCGATAACGAATTTACCATCTTTAATAAGTTGATGGATTTTCTTTAATTCCGTATTCAAGATCTTTTGTTCTTCCCGATCCAATAGCCCAATGGTTTGTAACATGGCGATATGAGCCAGGGAGCCTAAGACATCATATTCCGCCAGATACATATCCATGATCCGGTCATTTCCTACCGTAAAAGATTCAATTTCTTTTAATGATGGTTTATCCTTTTGCCAGAGTTTCATGGTCGCTATTTCATTAATATCAGTTTTTTGAAGTCTTTAGAATAGTCAGTGTCGTCTTCAAAAGAACTACATAAGTTGATTAAGCAAGCGAATATACGATTCAATTCCTTGATTAATCTCGTTCAGGTAAATATACTCGTTGGCACTGTGAGAGCGGGCAGAATCCCCTGGGCCCATTTTAATAGAAGGGACAGGTATCAGTGCCTGATCTGACGTAGTTGGAGAACCATACAATTTTTTGTTCAACCGTAAGCCAGACTGAACTAACGGATGATTAGTGGGAATACCTGATGGCTTTAGCCGAAGAGAGCGCGGAGTGACCTGGCAGGATACGTTGGCCCGGATGACTGCCAACACTTCCTCCAGAGTGTATGCATCCGTAACTCTTACGTCTACCGTGAATGTGCATTCCGGGGGTATCTGGTTATGCGCCTGGCCTGCCTGAATCACCGTCACCGACATCTTCACCTGCCCCAAAGTGTCCGATACTTTAGGAAAGGCAAAGGATTGAAACCACTCAATGTCTTTCAGAGCCTTATAAATAGCGTTAACACCTTCTTCACGCGCAGCATGTCCTGCCTTCCCCAAAGCCACACAGTCCAGCACCAACAAGCCTTTTTCAGCGATAGCTATGTCTGTCAGGGTTGGTTCGCCCACAATGGCGCAATCAACCGGAGGTAGTTCATTCCAGATCATTTCGATACCATTGACACCAGAAATCTCTTCTTCAGCCGTTGCGGCTAAAAGTAAATTGTATTTCGGGTTTTGTCTGGGATAGAAATGTAAAAACGTGGCAATGAGCGATACTAACGGCCCCCCGGCATCATTACTTCCCAAACCAAACAAGCGATCCCCCTCGATAGCAGGTTCAAACGGAGGTCTGGTGTAGGCGGGATTAGGTTTAACAGTATCATGGTGAGAGTTCAGAAGAATCGTAGGCTTATCAACATCAAAAAATTGGTTGGTCACCCAAACATTATTGCCCTTTCGTTTGACAGCGATTCCATGCTGCTGGAAAAAACCTGTCAGGATCTTCGCTGTCTGATCTTCTTCGCGGCTAAAAGAAGGAGTAGCAATCAGTTGTTGCAGGAGTGCAACGGCTTGTTGATAATATGTATCCGTTAGATTCATTTGACAATGAGTGTCCCGGCTGTTTCTTCTTTAGTGTTCTGAATCAGGTCAGAGGCTTCTCCAATTAAAACTTCTTTTACACCGGATTGGATAGCAGCAAAGGCGTTTTCTAGTTTAGGGAGGATACCTTCCGTAAAGGCACCGTCATTTAATAACTGATCATACGTGTTTTTATTGAGTAGGGAGATGACAGAATTTTTGTCGTTCACATTTCGCAACACACCTTTCTTCTCGAAACAAAAAATCAACCGAACGTCAAAATGTTTGGAGAGCGCTATAGCCAGAACGGAGGCAATCGTGTCCGCATTTGTATTAAGAATATTGCCTTCGGCATGCGTGAGGGGAGCAAACACGGGAGTAACATTTTGCTTGAGTAGAAAGTATAGCAACGTTGAATTGACACTTTGGGTGGTAATGTCCCCCACAAAACCGTAGTCAATTTCTTTGACTGGACGCCTGACGGCTTTGATCATGTTTCCGTCTGCACCGGTAACCCCCAGGGCATTGCAGTGCAAAGCTTGCAATGCGGCTACTATTTTTTTATTGATCAATCCTCCATAAACCATCGTGACCAGATCACGGGTGGGTTCATCCGTCAATCTTCGCCCTTTCACGTAGTGTGATTGAATACCTAATTGATCTCCCAGTTTAGTGGCTATCTTCCCGCCCCCATGGATCAGTATTTTAGGTTCCTGAATGGATGCAAATTTTTGAAGAAAATCTTCCAGGGTTTGCTCGTCATCCAAGACATTTCCTCCGATTTTTATAACATACAGTTTGTTCATGCCTCCGTTGATTTTAACAAATTGGCCAGGACTGCCTGCGCGGCCCACACCCGGTTGGCAGCCTGTTGCGTGACAATACTATGATTACTGTCAAGAATTTCATCGCTGAGTTCCACGTTTCTTCGCACGGGTAAACAGTGCATCACCCGGGCTTGATTGGTTCGTGCTAATTTTTCCCGCGTCAGCATCCATTCGGGATCATTGCAATAGATTTTACCATAATCCTGATAAGTGCTCCAGTTTTTCACGTAAACATAGTCGGCATTTTCCAAAGCTTCTTCCTGGTGGTGTGTGATACTTGCACCTTTTGTAAACACCGGATCCAGATCATAATCTTCGGGATGCGTAATGATAAAATTGGCTTGCCCCCAGCCATTGATCCATTGCGAAAAACTATTCGCCACGCATTGGGGCAAGGGTTTTACATGAGGAGCCCACGTCAACACAATTTTAGGCTTTCGCTTTTCCTGGAACGTTTCTGTGATGGTGAGTATATCTGTCAGGCTTTGCAAAGGATGGAGTGTGGCGCTTTCTAAACTCACAATGGGTATACCTGCATATTTAATAAATTGCCGAATGTATAATTCACTATAGTCGTCCTCCTTGTTTTTCAGGGATGGAAATGTGCGAATGCCTAGAATATCAAAATACTTACCTAAAATGGGTGCAGCATCTTTCACGTGTTCGACCGTAGTTCCACTCATGATCGCTTCATCTTCGAATTCCAGAGCCCATCCTTCCTGACCTACATTAAAAACAATAGCCTCCATTCCAAGATTTTGAGCAGCCAATTGGGTACTTAACCGGGTGCGCATACTTGGATTCAGAAAAAGCATTCCCATCCGTTTACCTCTCCCCAGATTTGCATCAGCCAAAGGATTGGTTTTGTACCTGATGGAATCTGAAATCAACTCGGTTAAGTTGGTAACATCCGCGATTGAGATAAAATTTTTCAAAGGTGCTAGGATTGGTGGATGATGGAGTGAATGGCTGAAATCAGTTCATCGGCCTCTTCTTTTTTAAGCGCTAAGGAGGGAAGCAGACGGACAGTGTTAGGTTTGGCTTCACCAGTAAAAATAGAGTGTTTAAAGAGTAAATCTTTTCGCAAATTGACTAACGAGTCGGGTAAGTCAAATCCAATCATTAGCCCACGTCCGCGAACTGCCAGGATGGAAGGGATTGAGTGTAACTGTTGCATCCATTCATCACCCAGCGCCAACGCATTCGACATAAGATTTTCTTTTTCAATCACCTCCAGCACGGCTAATGATGCCACGCAAGCCAGATAGTTTCCTCCAAAGGTAGTGCCCAACATCCCATGCCAGGATGGAATGTCCGGATGGATCAACACTCCACCTACCGGAAATCCATTGCCCATTCCTTTGGCGATCGTAATCAGATCGGCATGAATACCGGCATATTGGTGAGCAAAAAACTTACCTGTACGCCCAAAACCTGATTGTACCTCATCTAAAATCAATAATGCACCCGCCTTTTTACACTCCGATTGAAGAAACCGAAGAAAGTCATCCTCCGGCAAGTGAATACCACCCACGCCCTGGATGCCTTCGATGATGACTGCGGCCACTTCTTTTGTCAGGTGCTCAGCCAATGCCAGCCGATCGTTCATCGGTAAAAAAACTATTTCATGGCCTGCGTTAAAAGGAGCTACAATTTTTGGATTATCAGTAGCAGCAACTGCTCCCGAAGTGCGTCCATGAAATGCTTTTTTAAAAGCTATTACTTTCTTCCGCCCGGTAACAAACGATGCCAGTTTAAGGGCATTTTCGTTGGCTTCGGCACCCGAATTGCACAAAAAAAGCGAGTGATGAGGATACCCTGATAGATACCCCAGCTTCTCTGTCAGTCTTTCCTGTAGTGTATTTTGAACGCTATTGGAATAAAATGATATTTTATCCAGTTGGGATTTTAGGGCGTTGACATAGTGCGGATGTCCATGCCCGATGGAAATGACAGCATGACCTCCATACAGATCCAGATATTTTTGCCCGTTTTTATCCCAAAGCCACGATCCTCGCGCTTGAACCGGCTCGATGGGGAATAGGGGATAAACATCAAAAAGTTTCATCTTATTTTTATCAGAAGGTACTGGCCTTTAACAATAGGCCACTGGTTTCAGGTAATCCAAACATAAGGTTCATATTTTGAACCGCCTGTCCGGAAGCTCCTTTTAAAAGGTTGTCAATACTACTATGAATCGCCAATTTGTGATCTACTTGTTCTAAATGAATCACACACTTATTGGTATTGACTACTTGTTTCAGATCAATCATCGTATCAGAAAGATGAGTGAACGGGTGTGTTTGATAAAATGAACGGTACATGTTTATGATTGACGCTAGATCCAAATTGGTGTCAACTACAGAGGTCACGAAAATACCCCTGGTAAAATCTCCACGCCACGGAACAAAATTCAGGCGACCACGAAATCCTGGCTGCAATACCTGTAGCGTTTGATTGATTTCGCCCAAATGCTGATGAGTAAGGGTTTTGTATGCTGAGATATTGTTAGAACGCCAGTTAAATTGTGTGGTGTCTTGTAATTTTTGACCCGCTCCGGTGGCCCCTGTGATGCCGGTTGTGTACACTTCTCCTAACAAACCATGAGCGGCCAAAGGAAGGAGACCCAATTGAATGGCCGTTGCAAAACAACCAGGATTAGCAATATTTTGCGCGTGACGAATTTTTTCCCGTTGCCATTCCGGCAAGCCATAGATGAATGTACGGTCGGAAATAGAATTATTCAATCGAAAGTCATTCCCCAGGTCGATGATTCTGGTGTTTGCATCGAAAGAATGTTCCGATAGAAAATTTTTACTTTCACCATGTCCGAGGCATAGAAAAACAACATCCACCTTCTGTTCCAGAGAATCCGTAAAGCGTATATCCAACTCACCCATCAGGTCTGTATGAATGGATGCCACCGGTTTTCCAGCCTGACTCCGGCTTTGCACAAAAGTGACCTCCACGTTTGGGTGACGCAGAAGCAGGCGAAGGGTTTCTCCTCCGGTATATCCTGCTCCTCCGATGATTCCCGCTTGTATTTTTTTTGTCATAAACTCCAAAGGATTTAATCAGGAATCAGCACTGGCCTTAACCTGATGATAGATGGCAGCCTGATTGCCAAAAATTTTGGTAAACCCTTTTACATCAGCGCCACTCCATCCTAAATTCATTTCGCCATACTTACCAAACCTGGATGACATCAAATCGTACCTGGATTCGATTCCATTGATGACAAATCGGTAGGGAAAAAGCGTAAGAGAAACACTCCCGGTTACATGATGCTGGGTACTTTCCAGAAATGCTTCGAGATCACGCATGATCGGATCCAAATATTGTCCTTCGTGTAGCCAGTTTCCATAGAACTGCGAAAGTTGATCTTTCCAGCTCATTTGCCATTTGGTCAGTACATGTTTTTCCAGCGCATGGTGAGCTTTGATGATCACTATCGGAGCGGCCGCTTCAAAACCTACTCTTCCTTTGATGCCAATAATGGTGTCTCCCACGTGGATGTCGCGGCCAATGCCAAACGGGCCCGCGATGGATTGAAGATATTGAATAGCTTCTACCGAGTGATGAAAAGTGTGGCCGTTTACTTCCGTCAACTCACCACGAACAAATCCTACCGTAACGTCCTGACTTTTTTGCTGCGTCATGGGCGTAGGCCAGGCGTCTTCGGGCAACATACCGAGTGAGTTGAGTGTTTCTTTACCTCCTACGGATGTGCCCCAAATACCCTTGTTAATCGAATACTTTGCCTTTTCAAAATTAAATGATATGCCTTTTGATTTGAGGTATTCAATTTCCGCTTCGCGACTCAATTGCTGGTCCCGTATGGGAGTAATAATTTCTAATCCAGGGCCAAGTATCTGAATGATCATGTCAAAACGCACCTGATCATTTCCGGCTCCGGTACTTCCGTGTGCTACCGCGTCAGCTTTTATCTCATTGGCATAGTTGGCAGCCGCCAATGCTTGTGACATGCGTTCTGCGCTGACGCTCAAAGGATAGGTTCCGTTTTTCAAAATATTCCCGAAGACCAGAAACCGAATGACTTTTTCATAGTAATTTTTGGTCTCGTCAATAGTCTTGTGTGAGGCAACTCCCAGGCTGAGCGCTCGCTTTTCGATTGCTTCGACCTCTGCATCATCAAAACCTCCGGTGTTAACAGTGAGGGTATGAACTTCATATCCCCGTTCTTTGGAAAGATAGATGGCACAATAAGATGTGTCCAGTCCACCGCTAAAGGCTAAAACCACTTTTTTCATCACCAAAAAAATAGAAAGCTAAGAATAGAACTCTTTTTAGATTCGTTTTGTCTTTCAGAATCCTTGTTTTTCCAGCCTTTGAGCAACACAAACTGCTTGAATTGTATCCACCGTTCAAAGAGCTTAAAATTACCGGCAAATTTTCTACGCTCCTCGGGAGAGGAGGGAACCGGCCCACGGTTGATATCCGACTGCTGTGCTTTTTCTTCAGCTTCCTTTGCTTTCTCAACCGGATCATAGAGCATGGCCGTACACATACAGTTTTTGCGCTGTTTGCTCATGAGTATTTCATAGTTCACACAACTACGACAACCCTTCCAGAATTCATCGTCCGTAGTAAGTTCGGAATAGGTGACAGGTTCATAGCCCAGGTCAGAATTGATTTTCATTACGGCTAACCCGGTCGTTAATCCAAAGATTTTAGCCTCTGGGTACTTTTGGCGGGACAAAGCAAAAATCTTGCGTTTGATCTCGGTGGCCACACCTGTTTTTCGAAAGGCAGGCGCTACAATCAAACCTGAGTTGGCTACATATTTTTCATGTTCCCATGCTTCGATGTAACAAAAGCCAACCCAGGTGCCATCGGCCAGATGGGCAATTACCGCTTTGCCTTCATTCATTTTCAGTTGAATGTAATCAGGCGACCGTTTGGCAATACCGGTTCCGCGTGCTTTGGCCGATTCTTCCATTTCTTTGACAATGGCCTCGGCATATAGTTGATCCGCAGGTGTAGCCACCCGCACAAGGATGTTATGATTCAATGTTTATTAATAGTTAGATCCGAAAAAATGATCAGTTGTATGTATGACACACAAGGCTCAGATCGCCTGAGGCAATCTGGGCAAACAAACCGTAGTTTGCGGTATCAAATACGAATCTGCCTTCGGAAGCTATGAATCACCGGAGAAAGGGAGCGAAGTTGGCTGCGTAAAAGGACTTCATAAAGTCCGGCAAGCACGGTGGTGATGGAGGGTGTTTTCAATTTCGTTGTTCTCAGTTAAGAGTTAGAGGTCAATGAAAAGCATTCTTATTTGTTTAGTTCTGCAAAATTAAGTGAATATTTCTGAATTATTTCAACTGTATCATCACGTTTTTTTTATGAAAAGGTTACGATTGAGTATTCAAAGGTCATCCACTTGTCATTTTTACTTATTTTTAGTGGCAGCAAAGTGATGGAAGATTTTTTGAACGAGTATGGATATGTGGCGTTGTTGGTAGGAACCTTTCTCGAGGGAGAAACTGCTATTCTACTGGCATCATCGCTGATTCATCGGGGTGTTTTTGGAGGGTTGTATACTGTGTTTTTTGCTTTTGCCGGATCGTTTATCAGTGATTGGATTTATTACCTCATTGGCCGATTAAATGGAAAACTATTTTTGGCACGCAGACCAAAATTACTGACGAAGTTTGAACCGATTCAATACTTTCTTCGGAAAAACCAACTCATGATTTTACTGTCTTACCGGTTTCTGTATGGCTTCCGAGTGGTTATTCCTCTGGCGGTAGGCATGAGTGGTCTGAGGCCATTAACCTATCTTTTCTACACGATTGTATCCGGCTTGATGTGGGCTGCTTTAGTCAGCGTTCTTGGCTATTGGATCGGCCGATGGCTAAACATTACTGCAGCCGTGCTGGAAATTAACTTTCTCTGGATTGTACTGGGATTTACTGGCTTGGGTTTGTGCATTGGTTTAGCTGTCCGGTGGTTGGCCATGCGATCCACCATTGACTAATCATCATCTTTATATAAGTCGGAATAGGTTAGTTTATTAGTTGGCCTGGCCTTGCTTTTCATGATCTTTAAATGCACCAATAATCCAAAACCCATCATGGTAAATAACAGCGTATACCCCCCGCTGAAGATAAGGTCGGTGTAAGCGAAAAAGCCCTCGTAGGCGAAGATATCATAGGTAAAGATCAAGATGCCTAAGAAAAGTGATACGGTGAGAAAGCCCGAGCCAATCCGGTCATTGATCAACGCCTTGATCACTACCATGGCGGCATAAAAAAGGATAATACCCGAAACGGCCAGGTAAACATTTAGCCAACGGGTAAACAGAACGGGCTGGCTTATGAGAGTGATGGCAACAAAGGAAACCACCAGTGCAATCAAACCATATTTAATAAATTGATTCACCTCATCCTTAAAAAGGCGAGCAATGTACAAGATAGCCCAAATCATAGTAAAGTAGAGCGTGAAATACTCTATTCTGACCATCCAATCCCAGCTAAAGTCGGGAAAGTACTGAATCAATATATACCGGTTTGAAACGATGGAACGTACGGCCCAGGTGAAGCAAAGAAGGGCAAAAAAGAGTGTGACTTTTTTCTTTTGGTATCCAAAGAAAATGATGATGGCGATCATCGTAACCAATAGCATGATCAAAAACTGAATATGAACACTGGTAATGGCAAGTGAAATACGGGGTTCCATGACGTTCGACTTACCTAAAAAGATGGGGTCTTTAGCGCCTCCTTTAAAGTGATGAAAGTTAGAAATCTGTAAGACAATCTCTGTTTTCTTGGACGCTACAAATGACGCAGTTTGGGGTTTCCACTGGGGCGTTGAGGTTTCCGGTGTTTGTCCCACTTTTCCATTTTCGGCCACTAAATCATCATTCACCCATAGCCGATAACTGCTATACAGTTGAGGGATTTCAAGGGTATACTGTTCCGGGGCATCAGGTAACAGGACGGTCAATGTGTAGGTGGCAAATCCTTGTCCGTCTCCATACGGACGGATATCATTCCATATTTTCGGAAAGTCGATGGGTCTTCCGGTAGCTAATCTCGTGTCTTGTGGGGTAAGAAGTTCAAAGTCGTACCACAACCACTCTCCCCGGAGTGATAGCGAAGCTTGGTTAAAATCCCAGGAGGAAGCATTCAATTGCCCATTTTTAGGTATAGGTGACTGGGAATAACCATTTTTAGAAAAAACTAAAAGGAGGTAAAATATAGTTAGGGCGACTCGCATTAAAACTGTCACAACAATAAATAGGTTTAACAGGGTAAAGGTAAACCAGTTATTCTATTTCTTTCATCAGTGATGCAATGTCCAGAGAGCGGGTGTACATTTCAATGCTTCCGTCTTTTTTGGTAGGCCACTGATCCCGGGGTCTATCCACATATAATTCTACTCCGTTTTGATCCGGGTCATTCAGATAGATAGCTTCAGAAACGCCATGATCTGAAGCTCCCGTGATGGGATAATTGACCAGACGAAGGCGATGAAAAGCAAATGCCAGATCTTTGCGGGTTGGATAGAGAATGGCTGTATGAAACAGTCCGGTTGAATGCACTGGTGCAGGTGACGCATCTTTGCTATACCAGGTGTTCAGACCTATGTGATGGTGGTATCCTCCCGCTGAGATAAAGGCAGCCTGATCGCCATACATGGCCATGAGTTTAAACCCCAATAGTTCGCAATAAAACTCCAGCGACCTGCTGAGATTGGAAACTTTCAAATGAACGTGGCCAATGGAAGTGCCTATGGGAAGGGTGTATGCGTCTTTCATCCAACGCAAATTATGCATTCTTCTCAAACCGAAAAATCTGCCGTTTAATAACGGGGTTTTTCGATGATGACCTTTGAACTCCTATTGCCTGCGGATATCGGTATGTCCGAAGACAATACCACGATGAATTAGTGGATTTCCAGCAACCACGATTTCAGGTTCTCCAAAGGAATTTAAGATCAACTCATCGGAGGCAGTCAGTCGTATTCTTCCTTCTCCATAAATTCGCGTAGAGGCGGTGCGGCTGTCCAGCGCGATGGCATCAATTTTATTCTCTCCGAAAAGCCGGTATACCTGATGTTGAGTTCGCCCACCCCTGATTTTTAGGCTATTTTCACCGTAAAGTGACACTTTTAGCTTTTCAGTATCTACAGAGGCAATATCAATACGCGTTTCTCCATATGCCTTGATTTTGACTTTGGAATAGGAGGGGATACTGTCAATCGTCACATTTTGTTCTCCGCGCACTTCAAGTCTTTTGATCGACCGATAACTGACATACGCTGTCACCGAAACATTCTTATAAATACTTTCTTTCCAACGGTATCCGTTTTCATTATACCTGTTTCGGGGAGAAGTAATCCGGGCATCGTCCAGAAAGATTCGTAAAACTTCTCCAGTTACTTCAACATTAATCTTATTTTCTGAAATGCCAGAGTGGATGAGTTGAACACTTTCTGTTTCGTCATGGGTCAAAACAAGATTGATGTGAGGAGATACCACAATACTGTTAAAATGAGGTAATTTTCGTGTTTCCTGAGCCATCACAGCGGTACACAACAAGAGTAAAAACAAGAATGCTGAAGTCTTCATAGTGAGTGTTTGGTGTTAAGACAACCGGCCCAGTATTTACCCCTAGTCACAAAGTGCTTTTGTGTAGTACAGGATAGAATCCTTCTATTCTGATCTAAGACTATTGGTCGGATTGGCCTTTGCCGCCCGAAATGACTCCATGCTTACGGTAATCCATGCAATCGCCAGGCTGACTATTCCGGCTAACGCAAAGACCGATACGGTAAGTTCTGTTCGATAGGCAAAGGATTGGAGCCATTCGGTCATCAGATAATAGCCCACTGGAATTCCAATAACAAACGCGATGACAACCAGTATCAAAAAATCCCGGGAAAGCAGATTAACCAGATGCGTCAACGAAGCCCCCATTACTTTTCTGATTCCAATCTCCTTGGTTCGTTGCTCGGCCGTAAAAGCGGCCAGGGCATATAATCCCAAACAGGCAACAAAAATGGCTAGCCCGGCAAAAAGCATTACAATCTGTGCCATATGCGCTTCTGTTTCATAAAGCGCCTGAAGATGCTGATCCAGAAAAGTATATTCAAAAGCAGCTGGAATGATGTTTTGATAGGTAGCTTGAAGTTCCTTCATGGCTTCTGTCAGGTTCTGTGCATCCAGTTTTACCAACAAATAATTATAAGATTCTGTCCGGGGGTTATTGTGAAAACAAAAAGCACCAATTTTTTGATGCAGTGATGCAAAGTGAAAATCCTCAGTGACACCCACCACCTCCGAAACGCCATCAAATCCCTGAATTTGTACGCGCTGACCGATGGCTTCTTCCGGAGTGAGCCCTAAGTATTCTGCGGTAGTGAGATTTATCAATACATGCGTGACGGTATCTTTTGGGTCTTTGACAAGGGGTAAAGTATTTCCGGCCAATAGCCTGATATCCAATGTCTCCAGAACTTCGCTCGTAGCCCTGCTGGTAAGTAATGGTATCCCTTCATTATCTTCTCCGTCACGAACGATGTTACGCATACTGGTACCAATGCCCGGATAGGATTGCGTTCGCGCAGCAGATTGAACTCCCGATAAACTTTCAAATGCGGTTTTCAAAGCCAACTCCTGACGTTCATCCTTGGCCCCGGTAGTCATGACGGCTACCACTTGGTTAGGCTGATATCCTAGTTTTTTATCCCGGATAAAACTCATTTGCTGAAAGAACACCACCGTACAGATAATCAAAATTGTAGAAACAGAGAATTGAAAGACAACCAGTCCCTTTCGGATAAAAGCCTGGCCGCCCGAAGCAGGGGTTCGCTGCAAGGCAGATTTTGGTGAAAAGGAAGAGAGGTATAAAGCTGGATAAAAGCCAGATACAATTGTTAACACGATCCAAACAGATAAAAAGCTTACCCAAAACCAATACTGACTTACAAAATCTATGGAAATACTCTTTCCGCTCAGTTGGTTAAACAGGGGAAGAAATAGGGTAAAAAGAATCAAACTGATTCCCATAGAAATGATAACGAATAATGAAGCCTCAAAATAAAACTTGCGATTAAGCTCCCTATAGGTGGCTCCCAGCGTTTTAGCAATTCCCACCTCCTTGTTGCGTCTTTGCGATTGAGCGGTGGTGAGATTCATATAGTTGATGGAGGCAATCAAAATAACGATCAGCGCTAACGCCATAAGTATTTTTACTTGCGAGGCATCGCCATAATTTCTGCGGTCAAAAGAAGAATTCATTTCACTGGAATGAAGCCGAATATCCAGCAAAGGCTGAGCGGTTATCTTGTACCACCGGTTATCAGCTGCAATCTTTCGCTGAAGCATTTCTTCTATCTTCTGATCCAGCGTTTCTTTGGTATGTTCTTCCTTTAAGAGAAAAAAGGTGTCAAAACTGGCATTTCCCCAACTTTGATTCTTATCCTGACCAAACCAGTTGGAAGCAAAGGAGGCAATCAATCGGGCCTGTAAAAAGGAGTTTTGCGGAAAGTCCTGATAGACCCCCGTGACCTCTAGACTCAAGGTATTGTCTATTGTAATGACCTGACCAATCGGGTCTTGGTCACCAAAATAGTGGGTGGCGATGGATTGACTTAAGATGACAGTCTTGGGTCTTTCCAACACTTTTTTCGGATGACCTTTGATTAAATGGATCGTGAAGATTTCGAAAATTTCAGGATCGGCATAAAAGAGATTGGTTTCAGAATATTTGTCTTTTTCGGTGGCAATAAAACTCAAGTCTCCAAAGTTGTGATGGAAATAGCGGGCAGCTTTTTCGACTTCAGGTATTTCTTTCATAGCCGTGGGAGCCAGCAAGTTTGGAGCTCCTCCCCATTTATTTACCTGCCCGTCAAACTCGGCTTGGATAACGGCCCGATAGATTCTGTTCTTATGAACATGAAACTGGTCAAAAGAGAACTCATCCACGACATACAGACTAATGGCTAAAAATGTGGTAAGGCCGATGACTAACCCGGTTATGTTAATCAAGCTAAAAGACTTATACCGCAGAACATTTCGAACAGCTATCTTCAGATAATTTTTTAACATAGAAACGTAGATTTAAAGATCAGACAGTTAAATGATTGAAAAGGTTGCATGAATGGTCATGTTTGTTCATCATTGAGGAATCCTCTCGTTTGAGTAACTACTCTGATCGCAAACTATCTACCGGATTGGTGTACGCGGTCTTCACGGCTTGAAAGCTAATGGTGATCAGGGCAATGAAAACTGCGGATAATCCAGCCAGGGTGAAAACCCACCCACTCAACTCAATTTTGTACTCATAGTTTTGCAGCCATTGTCTCATACCGTACCATGCCAGCGGAGTGGCCAGGGCCAGGGCTATGGCCACCAGAATCAAGAATTCTTTCGATAGTAAGAATATAATGCGATTCACGGAAGCTCCCAAAACTTTTCTGATTCCGATCTCCTTACGCCTTGATTGCGAAGCAAAAAGAGCTAGCCCCCACAATCCCAGACATGAAATGAACATGGCCATTCCTGAGAATACCTTAAAAAGAGCGAACAGACGTTCTTCCGCTTTGTAATAGGCATCAATTTGCTGATCCAAAAAATTATAGGAGAATATTCCTTCCGGGTAACTCTTCCGCCAGGCGTTTTCGATGGCAACCAACGTTTCGGGAATGTTACTGTTAGCTTCAATCTGGATCCCACCTATTTCGTAATCGTAAGGATTGGGAGTGATGAGCACCGGACGAATGGCCTCTTGTAATGGACCCGAATTAAAATCAGCAACAACCCCGATTATTTCTACCCGGCCACTGTTAAAACCAATCCAAATCTGTTCACCGATCGCATCCTCGTTCGAGGCAAACTCCAGTTCTTTGATCAGTTTCTCATTTACCACGGCTTTCATCAGTTGTTTTTCATGAGGTAACGATCGTGCATTGGACAGGGTGTCGGCAGGTTCGTGTAACCTTCCAGCCACCAGTGGCAGATTGTACATGGCGCAATAGCGATCATCACCAAAGATAAGAGTTACTTCTTTGCGTGTTGGGTCTTGCCGGCCTACCCTGTTCATGGTCGTTCCCCAATGCCCCATGCTACTGGGAGTAGACGTAGAAAAGGAGATATCTCGTACCTGACCTATTTTTTCTAATTCGGTCTTGAAAGACAAATGTTTGTTGATGCGAGGTTGTATATCTACCGTGATGATGTTATCCTTTGTGAACCCAAGATTTTTACTTCGTAAATAGTTAACCTGTTGAGCCATTATCACCACCACCATGAGCAGACATCCCGAAATAACAAATTGTGTAACCACCAGAGCTTTTCGTAGCCAAGCCGAACCTTGATCAACGGTGACAATAGATCCGGATTTCAAGGTCAAAGCCGGATTAAACCGGGTAATAACCCAGGCGGGATAGATGCCTGCCAACAGACCCGTTACACTAACAATCACCAATACAATCAACAGCATTTCCGGTGAATCAAATAGATTAAATGCGATTTGCTTTTCCAGCAACGTATTCATGAAGGGTAAAACCATTTGAGCGAGTGCAGTAGCCAGTATGCCCGCAACGAACGTGAGCATCCAGGCTTCGTAAAGAAATTGTGACAAAAGATTGATGCGCCCGGCACCAACAGACTTACGAACACCAACTTCTTTGGCTCGATTTAAGGACTGGGCAGTAGAGAGATTGATAAAATTAATACAGGCGAGTAATAATACAGTTCCACCAATGATTCCAAAAAACCACAACCATTGTCTTGAGACGGAAGGAACCCAATGACCACCGTTAGCATAAGTATCGTTAAAATGAATATCCTTCAGGGGCTGCAAAACAAAATCACTCCGAAATGGCAAATCCTTGGAGTTGATGTGTTTATCGGCCAGCCCCTTGAGCTGAGCCTCTACCCGGGCGAGATCAGTATCCTCGGGCACCGTAATAAGAGTTTCTGTTCCGGATACATAGGTCCAGCCGTCTAGGTTAGGTTGAAGAAATTTCTCCTGGTAGGAGTGAGAAACCAGAATGGAAGCAGGGAGATGAGTGTTGGGAGGAAAATCTTTGACAACGGCACCAACGGTAAATTCAAATCTCTCCCGAATCACAAAACTAAAAACTTGACCCAGGGGATCTTCGGTGCCAAACATTCTTTTGGCTTCTGATTCGGTAAGGATGGCCTGATAAGGACTTTGTAAAGTTTGGTGAATGTTTCCCCTAATTACCTCCAGGTTAAACAACTCAGGAAAATCTGATTCCACAGCCATCACACGGTCATTAAAAATTTTTTTATGCGGGGTTACTTCAATAATTTTGGCATACACCGGATGGGCAAAACTGACGTTTTCAATGCCCGTCATTTCTGTTCGAATGGCATTAGCCAGCGGAAAGGGGGTAGAAAAATGATAATTCGTATTCTGGTCAGATTCTGTCCATTTCGTAACTACCCGATACGTTCGGTCGGCTTTGTTGTGATACGAATCAAAACTTAGTTCATATTTAATCAGCCATGCGATCAACAAGCAAACGCTGATGCCTAATGTAAGTCCAATGATGTGAAGCGCTGTATTTAGCTTTTGCCGGTTGAAATGACGAAAAATAATTTTGATTTTGTTCATCGCAGTATGGATACGGATTTATTCACTTCGTAAGCTATTGACCGGATTACTCATGGCCGTAGCAATGGTTTGTGACATGATTGTGATCAATGACAAAAGGATGGTTAGAACTCCGGCAACTAAAAAAATCCATGCGGATAGTTCAGTGCGGTAGGCAAACTCCTGCAACCAACGGTCCATAGCCCACCAGGCGACAGGGATGGCAATAAAGAAGGAAATCGTCACCAGCGTAAGGAAATCACGGGATAGAAGCCCTGTGATTTGGGAAACACTTGCCCCCATGACTTTTCGGATACCAATTTCCTTGGTGCGTTGTTCCACAGTAAATGTTGTTAATCCAAACAATCCCAGGCAAGCAATAAGAATAGCCAACAGGGAAGCAATGCTAAAAAGGTTACCATATTGTTGTTCGGTTTGATATTGACGATTGTAGTTGTCATCACTAAAAAAGAATTCAAATGGATTTCCGGGAAAATATTTCTGATAAATTCCTTCCAGATAGCGTAGTTGCTCGTCTATTTCGCCTGGTTGTATTTTGAGTGTATACAATCCACTAGACAATTGAGGAGTAAAAATGGTGGGAGTGATATTTTGCCGAAGCGACATATGATGGTAATCATTGACAACTCCGAGAACTTCGTAAAGATTGCCATTCCAATTAATATTCTTTGCCACCGCGTCCTCCGGAGAACTGAATCCTAATTGACTGGCAGCGCGTTCATTTAAAACAACACGACTTATTTCACTGGATTTTTTTTGGCAATCTTCTAAGGTAAAATTTGTGCCAGCAGCAAAAGAGATCTCATACGTTGGAAAAAACTGATGATCGATGATCGCAATAGAATATCCCAACTTTTCATCGCCAGGATCAGGGGTTAATCGTGTTATTCCGGAGGTTGAGTAATTGTAGCCTTCTGTAGGTACGCTGGACGATCCGCAGTATTTCTCCACAAAGGGTGTCTGAGCCAGTTCGTTTTTAAACGCTTCTTTTCGTTGTTGAAAAGTACTATCACTACCGATCTGTGCCCCGCGAATCACCAGCAATTGACGGATGTTCATGCCGAGATTTTCGTTGCGCATAAAGGAGAGCTGTTTGAAGAGTATAAGAGTCGAAGCAATCAGCATAACTGAAATGCTAAACTGAAAAACGACCAACCCCTTTCTTAGCAAGACACCCCGGGTAGATTTACTAAAAATTCCTTTTAGCGTCTGAGCCGGACGAAAAGAAGACAGTGCAAAAGCGGTGTATGCCCCTGACGCAACTGATCCGACCAATAGTAACAGGACACCATACACCAGGATGTTGTTTTGAAAAAGTATGGCAAATGATAGTGGCTTGCCCAATAATTGGTTGAAAAGGGGTTGGAGCAAGCTTACCAGTAGCAGGGCTAAAAGAACACCCAATACATTTAAAATTATAGATTCTCCTAAGAATTGAAGGATTAGTTGCTTTTGACTGGCCCCGACAACTTTTCGAACACCCACTTCTTTTGCTCTTTTAAGCGCACCTGCCGTGGACAGATTTGTATAATTAAGCCATGCAATGACCAGGATTAAAATGGAAATGGCCGCCAGCAAATAAATGAATCCTAAATTTCCGTTGTGAGGCATATTGTCCTGTAGAGAGCTAGCCAGATGTAGTTCTCCAAGCGGTTGAAGCCTGATTCGATTTTCATCCCCGGGTTGAATCTTCAGTTTGTATTCGTTTACTTTTACTTCCAGTTCGTTAACATGAGTATGAGCTTCCAGTTGAAAATAGGTGGTCAGGTAAGATGAACTTCCATCCAGTCGTGCCCAATCACTTCCATGAAGATTGGCTGGATTAGCCAATGTTTCCAGAGAAAGAATAATAGAATACTGAAGATCTGAATTATCAGGAAAATCCTCAAAGACGGCAGAAATCTCGAAGAGATTTTTACCAAATTCATTATTTACAGAAAGTACTTTTCCGATCGGATTCAGATTGCTAAAATATTTCTGGGCAATGGTTTGAGAAATGGCTGCGGTATTGCTTTCTGCTAATCGTTTACTGTTGCCATCAATAATTTTAAAGGTAAACATCTCGAAGAAGGTACCATCTGCCAGTGCGATGTTGTTTTCCTTAAAGGATTTGATAGATTCCTTTTCCTGATAGCTGACAATGCCGTTGCCCACATTTTCTGCGATGCGGCAATACGATTTCACTTCCGGGAATTGCTGTTTGGCGGTAGTCGCCAATGTGGGAGGGCTATAGTCCCAGATTTCGCCCTTTTTGGTTTCGAACAAGGTTCGATAGAGGTGGGGTAGATTTTTATGAAACTGATTAACACTGCTTTCAAAACTTATGTATTCTAAAATCAATGTAAAGGCAGCAATTCCTAGGGAAAGCCCAACAATATTGATGAAGGAGAAAGTGGAGTTTTTTAAAAGACTCCGGTAAGCGATTTTTAGGTAACTATAGAGCATGGGATAGGATTATTCGGTTCGAAGACTGTCAATCGGGTTGGCCATGGCAGCCTTGATCGATTGCCAACTAATGGTTAACCAGGCTATCATCAGACAACCACTGCCAGCAAGAACAAAGTACCAGACTGACAGATTCATTTGATAGGCGAATTCCTGCAGCCACGTGTGTGAAATATACCACCCTGCCGGAATAGCAATACCTAGCGAGATCGCCACTAAAGCAATAAAATCGTACGACAACATCCGGACAATACCTGAGGTGGATGCTCCCAGTGCTTTTCGGATACCGATCTCTTTCGTTTTGGATTCGGCCGTATAAGCCGACAAACCAAACAAGCCGAGACATGCCACAAACAACACCATCATCGAAAAACTACCGATGATCACTCCCAGTTTTTCCTCTGATTGATATTGTCGATTGATGTCGTCATTTAAAAAACTGTACTTAAATGGAATGGCAGGATTTACTTTTTTCCAGATATTTTCGATGTCTGCCAGCGTACTGGTAAATTCACCTTCGCTAAGCTTCACAAGGATGCCGCCATAATAGTTGGCGTTGCCGAGGAGATAGGCTGTGGGTTCTATTTTATCTCGAAGTGAACTGGAGTGGTAATCTTTAACTACTCCTACAATGGTGCCTTTGAAGTCGGAGAATAGCTCACCATTTTCTTCGGTATAGATACGCATCGGTTGACCCAATGCTTCTTCAGGCGTTTTACCAATCAGCGTTGCGGCCGACTCGTTAATAATGTAGTTTCTTCCTTCATAGGCCGGAAATCTGTCTCGCATCAGATACATTCTCCCCACATCTGCGCCCGAGGCCTTATCAAAAGTACGGCCCGCTACTATTTTCAGATTAAGGAGCTCAAAAAAATCATAGCTCACCAATTGTTGCCGAATGGTCAACTTGTCCTCTGCCGTTATTCCCGTTGTTTCAAAGCTAAAAGGGCCCCAACCTGAATCCATACCTGGTCTGGCATTGGTACCTGCTGTCAGAACAACTGCGGATGATTGTTCCAGTTGATCCTGAAGAGCAGAATAGTTTGAGTTAGCACCTAATTGGTCAATGGTGATGATATGCTGCGAATCAAAACCGAGATTGGCGTTGCGTAAGTAGTCAATCTGCCAATAGGCTACGGTTGAGCAGATAATCAATGTAATGGAGACGGCAAACTGGAAAACAACCAACCCTTTTCGGATATCTGTTGCTCCTATTCGCGAGGACACTCTACCTTTCAATACAGAGACCGGCTTAAATGAGGAAAGGTAAAAGGCTGGATAAGAACCAGCTAGTAGACCTGCCAGGATCATCAGAATACACATAGATACCCATAAGTAGGCTTGATTGTATGGTATCCTGAGTGAAAGACTTAATTGCTGATTAAAATAGGGTAGGGCCAGTTCGGCAAAAACCAGGGCAAGTGCCATGGCGAGAACACTTACCCATAGGGCCTCATGCATGAATTGAAAGACGAGTTGAAAGCGATTAGCTCCAATGACTTTCCGCACACCTACTTCTTTACTACGTTTAATGGCACGGGCAGTAGCCAGGTTCATAAAATTAACACAAGCCAATAGTAAAAGAAAGGCCGCTATGGAGATGAAAATATAGACGAGGGATCGATTCCCATTGGCTTCGACTTCACTGATATAATCTGAAAAATGGATATCCACCAGCGGCTGAAGTGCTGGGATAAAATTACTCGCTTCGGGTTCCTGGCGATGCTTCTTAATGACCGAAGAAAAGCGATCGTTTATCGTTGTATGAGATGCTCCTTCCTTTAACAATACATACGTCCAGGTAAAGGGCCACCAAAAGCTGCTAAAATTATCTCCGGCTGAAAATCCGTACTCTGATTTAAAAGTTGCCATAGATACGAGCATATCCGGATGTAAATGACTTGAGGAAGGGAAGTCTCGAATAACCCCCGTAACTACAGCATTTGTTTTACCTACTAGTAATGTTTGACCGATAGCAGATTCATTTTTAAAGTATTTAACGGCTGTTTTTTCTGTTAATAAAACTTGTCCAGGCTGGTTAAGCGTATTTTCGGTGGCTCCCTCCAGAACTTCCACATCAAGTATATCCAGTATTTCAGGTTCAGCGTAAAAGACATTTTCTTCCCGAAAGCTGATCGGATCAATGGTTGATGATTTACTGACGATCGCAATGGTGTTGCTGATAGAGGCAACTTTTTCAAATTCAGGAAATTCCATCCGAACCATGGGGGCCATGCCGCCACCGACCCATGCGAGGGGTTTGTTATTATTGGTTTGATGTTGAATGATCCGGAAGACCCGGTTGGCTTTGGAATGATGGCGATCAAAGCTAAACTCGTGTACAACATAAAGCAGGATAATGAGGCAAGAGGCCATGCCCAGCGACAATCCGAGCAGATTGAGAATTGAATACTCTTTTTGTCTGAAAAAGTTGCGACTCAGGGTAATGATGTAGTTACGAATCATGGGAATAGTAGCTTGGATCTAAATTCCCTTGTGCGAAGATCGTTCCAACTTACCAAAAGCCCATTATACCTCGAAAAAGACGTAAAATCACACTTTTGAAGTTCATAACCGGTCGATACTGTCCGATTACGGTCGTCTACACTATTCTTCGTTCCACCACCAGGAACTCTCTTTTTTCCGATAATAGCGTTCGTAATTAGGTCGGGTAGTTATTCCCACCGGACCCTCATAAATGCCGCCTACATTTCCCATATCTTCTACCCAGACTTCAATGGTATTGATTCCATTTTTTAGCAGGCCAGGAGGAATATCATAGACCCGTTGCTTGTTAAAAGATTGACTACTTCCATACGAACGGCCATCATTTGTTTTACCAACAAGCTTACCATTTACAAACGCTTTATCGAAATCATCAATCTTACCCAGAAGCAAAATCAAATCTTCATCTGTATTTAAGGCTTTTTCAGAAATGGTGAATGTCCGTTTGTACCAGGCATTGCCATCATACTTTGAATGCCCCTGATGTTCCCAGGGAGATGGTACTAATATATTTTGCCATTCACTTTCTTGTTTGGGTTTTTCTTCGTCCCAGGCCCGATAAAATTGCCACATCCCCTGAAGATCAACCGTCATCCGGCTTTTGGGGGAGGGATATATTCCTAATTTCCCATCCACGATACCCCCCTCTAACGTTACATCGAACACACGAATCGCGATGACATTCTCACCGGTAAAATTGATGAATTCATTCAAGAGATTGTATTTCCGCTCATTGTTATAAGCCGTTTTAAATTTAGGGGGCATACTGCCGGAAAAACCAATCAATGCTCCGTTGAGGTATACTTCATCACAATCATCAATGAATCCCAGGTGGAGTGTATAGTTTTCATCTTTGGATAGACGTTTCCCGTCAAACTTTTTACGGTACCAGGCAAACCCGTTATACCCATTAAATCCTTCATCTTCCCAGGTCGCAGGAGCGATGATTGTCTCCCAGTCATCATCGTCAAATGCAGGGTCAGACCATGTCTTTCGATCACCGATATGAAACTTCCAGGAGCCGCTTAGATTTACCACCTGCGCCAGGCAGGAAGTAACAAGGAAGAATAATATGAAGGAAAAAAATAATGGTTTCACAGGTATTCTGGTTAGGCTTAAAATTACAAATGTTTGAGAGAAGGTGGGCAACCTGACCAGTGGTTACCACACCCCCTCCAAACAAACCCTATCTTGAAGCTATGACAGCGTAGTTATATGTTGTTTTTTCCAGTTGAGCTGCCCATTTTCCATTGGATGCGGCAGTCATTTTATAGATGACCGAAAGTTCAGGACTGGTTACCTCCACCCAGAAGGCATCTCCTGAATCCCGGGTAACCTTGTATTTTTTGCTGAAGCCACCCTCAAATGATTTACCCTTGATTTTATCATTGCCGATCACTCCATTAGCGTCCATAAACTTTACATCTACCGACTGTTGCGAGTCATATCCGTAGATCAGCTTAATCACATCTTTTTCTCCTGTAGGGATAACCTTAACGGCAGGCTGTTCGACTCCTTGCGCATGTGCGCGGCTCACTGACAAAGTGCTGATAACGGCTACCACCACTCCCAAAACGATTGTTCTTGTTTTCATGTTAAACGTATTTAATGTATTTGTGTTTGTTGCATTCATGATACAAATAACGGCCTCTGGGGAAGGCAAGATGTCATCAGCCGGTAAACGATTGTAACAAGATGTCACAATGAAAAAACCTGGAATTTTATCCAACCCAGAATGGCTGCAAGAAATTAGTCAGAAAGGAAATAACTACGATCGTACCAGCAATCAGACAATCATTTTGTAGCCGGTGCCATGCACGGTAAGAATTATTTTGGGCTGATTCGGATTAGATTCTATTTTCTGCCGGAGACGGACAATAAAGTTGTCAACAGTGCGAGTGGTTGGTTGCTCATCATACCCCCAAACTTTTTCCAGCAAGTCGTAACGGGTAACCACCTGATTTTTATTCTGATGGAGGTAGGCGAGTATTTCAAATTCTTTATGTGATAATTTGGCTTCCTCACCGTTTTCTTCTGCCCGAAAAGCGGCAAAGTCAATTTTTAATCTGCCGATCATGATCCCCTGGGATTCTTTGAGTGGTTCGGATTGACTTCTTCTCAAATGTGCTTTTACCCGAGCCAACAATTCACGAACGCTAAATGGTTTTGTGATATAATCATCAGCACCTAGCTCCAATCCCAGAACTTTATCAATCTCCTCACCCCGGGCTGTTAGCAGAATGATAGGAATTGTAATTCCGGCTGATCGGGCAGCTTTGCAGACATCAAACCCTGACAATCTGGGGAGCATCACATCCAGTAGCACCAGATCATACGGTTGCGATGTTAGCTTGGCAAGTCCTTCCGCTCCATCGCTGGCCACGTCTACCCGATATGACTCTAACTCCAGATTATCCCGCAGGCCTATTTGCATGGCAGGCTCATCTTCGACAATTAAAATGGTATTCATGACGGAGTTGCGCTTAAAGGTAAATAGATGGTAAATGTTGATCCCTTTCCCACATCGCTGCTAACGGTAATCTTTCCTTTATGTTGCTCAATCAGTTGTTTGACCAATGACAGGCCCAATCCTGTGCCCTGACTTTTGGCCAGATTTCCGTTGGAGACCCGATAGAATTTGTCAAAAATGTGCTTTTGGTCTGCGGGACTTATCCCTATTCCATAGTCGCGGATGGAGATCCAACCCATGTCACCATCCGAACCGATCGCTAGTTCGATCTTTTTTTGATCGGCACTGTATTTCATGGCATTATCAATCAGATTGATCATCGTTTCTACCAATGCTTCTCGATCAGCTTCCACCAAAACGGGCTGATTTTTTTTTATCTGATATTGAAACCCTTTACTTTTCAGGTGAAAATCATACGTGCGTAAAACTTCAGTCGTTTCATTAATCAGATCTACGCGGGTGATTACTAATTTTTTTCTACCGGCCTCCGTTTGACTGAAGTTGAGTATTTTATTAACAATCCCTGATAGTCGTTGCGTTTCCTTGCTGATGATGGAATAATATTCATTTCTTTTTTCCTCGGAAGGAACGCGCCCCATTTCCAGCGTTTCGGCAAACATACTGATGAGTGCCAGGGGTGTGCGGATTTCGTGTGAAACATTGGAAACAAAGTCCGCTTTATTCTGCGCCAGTTGCACTTCTTTTTTGACACTACGAAAGGCCAGGACAAGTGCTACGATCAATACAACATCTAATCCTATCAGTAAAGATAGATTTGTCAGGGTACGTTGACGAACTACCTGTTGCAGCGAGGCGCCTTCTGTGCGAATGCCTAATGCATAGTTCGGGAAAATCCAAAAGTCTTTAAGTAAAGAGATATCCGACAGTCGGGTGGAGTCATTTGATAATGTGGAATACAAACGATTTTCATCATCTTTTTTATATACCGACAACACGAACTGATCCTTGGCAATTTTTTGGATTCGCGGGCCAACCAAATCTTCAATGAAGAGCTCGGGATCGATGATAAACCCGGTTACTTGCCAGGGTGTTTCGGTGCCTTGGGAAATAAAGATTAAGATCTGAGCGGGAGAAAGCAGTTGAAGAGAATCGACCAGCACTTCATTTTTCTGAAATCCGCTTTTACGGTACTTCACTAATAATTGAATCTGCGGTCTTTGTTGTATCAGAATTTTCTCCAGACGATTTTTTAATGTATCGCTTGTTACGCTGTCTCTCGAAATGATGGATAGCTTACCTTTTCCGGCCAGGGTGTCCACGCTAAAGATGGCTTTTATTGAGCTATTGAGCAGTAGCTGATTTTCGAGAATTGAGTTGGTCTTACTTTTTTCTAGCGTCAATTGATAGAACCCGGCCTCTATTTTAGTCATCCAACTGTTAACTGCATCGTCCGAATATTGATTAACAGAGAATAGAATGGTTTCTAACTGCTTTTGATAAATCTCTGCAATCATCTTTTCATCTTTGGTTAAAGACGAAATTTCATACACAGAAAAAAACAAAGCCGGTATCAAAAAAACGACTGTCAGGATCAAGGCGATTCTTTTCGTGGCAGTCATTAGTAAAATGGAATTATCTGGTTAGTTGTGGCAAATGTCGTGGTTTAGGAGTGGAGTTCAAAAAATAATGATCATATGATCATTCTGTCCGTAAGGCCTGTGTCGGATTCATTTGAATGGTTCGCAGTGCCTGGAAACTGATGGCTAGTAAGGTAATCAGGATGCTCATCCCTAAAGGCCAGATATACAGATCTAATCCTATGCTGGTTTTGAATGCAAATTGCTCTAACCACTGGTTTCCTAACCAATAGAGAAGGGGCCATGTAAGAACATTAGCGATCACCACCCAGAGCACAAAATCTTTTGTTAGCAAGGAGAGGATGGATAGATTTTTTGCTCCCAACACTTTTCGGATGCCGATTTCCTTGGTACGATGCACAATCATAAATGCTGAAAGTCCCACTAAACCAATGGCAGCAATCAGCAACGCCATACTGGCAAATCCAAAGAACATATCGCTTAACTTTTCCTCAGAATGATATTGTTGCGCAAATGCATCGTCCAGAAAAGTATATTTGAATTCATATCCCGGATACAAACTTTTCCAGTTTTTTTCTGCCAGCGCCACTACTTCAGATGTTGTTCCCGGCTGAAATCGAACCAGATAGTAACTTAAAAACTCATCTTGTAGATCCATGACTACGGGCTGAATTTTTTCCTGAAGACCATGCTGATGATAATCTTTGAAAACGCCTATGACCAATCCAGCGGGTGTACCGGAAGGGGATAGGATACGCTTTCCAATGGCATTTTCGGCTGTCCCCCAACCCATGGCCATGGCAGTGGCTTCATTAATCAATAGACCATCGGCTCTATCAGCCTCATCATTTTTAAAATTTCTTCCGGTTAATAATTTCAGATTAAGTAGGGATAGGTAATCCGCATCAACCGCCAGATACTCGGTATCAACGCTTTGTTCAGGTGAATTTCCTTCTGCGTAAGCTACCTGTCCGCGCCAACCATTAGTACCAGGCACTCCATTGCTGGCCGAAACACTCACTACTGGCGCCTCCTGGAGCATCAATGATTTGAATACAGGATACTTTTCAATCCCTACGCTAAAGGCAAGTTTTACGGTTTTGACCACCAGTACTTGTTCCTTGTTAAAACCCAACGAGTGTGATTGCATAAACTCCAGTTGCCGACCCACCAGAAAAACAGCTGCTACCAGGATGGCTGAGATAAAAAATTGGGCAACCACCAGAGAGCGTCTGAGGGCGATGCCTCGTGTACTGGTTTTAAAACTTCCGCGCAATACTTGCATGGGAGCAAAGCGCGAAAGTATCCATGCCGGATAAAATCCAGCGGCCAGACCAACCACTATCCACAGAAGTACCATGGAGCCGATGAGACGGAAATCCATCAGGTCAGTTGGAATGAAATTTTTCTCCGTATAGACATTCAATAGGGGCAAGGCCAGACTCAGAAGAACCATGGCCAGCAAAAGGGAAATAAGTGTGGTCACCAGTGATTCACTTAAAAACTGGTATATCAATCGCGCCTGCGTGGAACCGGATGTTTTTCGTAAACCCACCTCTTTGGCCCGGTCAATCGATCGGGCAGTTGCCAGATTGACAAAATTGATGGTGGCTAAAAGAATAATTAATCCTGCAATAGAACACAGGATGATTAAGTCCTGAAACTTTCCTTTGGGCCCTAAGGGATTAAACACGGATGAATACAGATAGGTTTCCGTAATGGGTTCAAACGCCAGCTCTGCCACATACCCAAATTCTTTAAATTGTTCACCCGCCTTATCCATGTACAGACTCCTGGCTTTATTCTTAAAGGCATTTACATCAACTCCTTCCCGGAGTACTATGTAGTTCAACATATTAATGTTAAACCACCCTTCTGATTTCATTTGGTTACTGCGGCCGTCTTCCCAGGTTGCAAAAGAAACAAGGATGTCATATTGAATATGGGAATTGGAAGGTGGATTCTTGGAAAGACCGGTGATGGTGAATTGAATACTGTCATTGGCAGTCAGAATTTTACCAATCGGATCTTCGTTCGGGAAGTACTTCTGAGCCATTCGTTCACTCAGAACCATGGAAAAGGGTTTGCTCAAAACAGTTCGGGGGTCACCTGCCAGCAAAGTGAAGTCGAAGATTTCGAAAAAATCAGGGCCTGCTAACCGTATTTGCTCATCTACATAGCCGCCATTATAATTCAAACTAAACCCCGAGCTTGACCGCATGTACAAGGACTTTTCCACTTCGGGAAATTCATCAGCCAGCACATAACCTATCGGCCAACCATTGGTATTGTTGAGGCTGGGCTCAGGCTGATCTGTCGTTGTGAACGATGTTAGTACGCGATAAGTCCTGTCGCGCTTCGTGTGGAAATTATCGTAGGAAAACTCTGAAGTAGCATACAAAATCGCAAAAGCACCCGCTGCTAATCCAAAGGCGAGTCCAAAAATATTGATGAAAGAATATCCCCGGTGTCTGTTTAATATCCGAAGGGCAAGGGTGACGTAATTTTTGAGCATGGCTTACGTGGTTAGGTGAGTATCAGTATTATTCGCTTCGCAGACTATCCGTAGGGTTCGCATGCGCAGCTTTTAGTGTTTGTAGGCTTACAGTAGAAAGAGCAATGACCAATGCTCCAACCATGGTGATAATAAATATTCCCAAACCCAGCTGGGTCTGATAAGCAAATCCTGTTAACCATTGAGCAGAGACATACCACGCCAAGGGAGCTGCTATTACAAAAGCCACCAAAACAAAAACTATAAACTCATGCGTTAATAGAAAAGTAATTTGCAAAACAGAAGCTCCCAGGACTTTGCGAATGCCAATTTCCTTCGTCCGTTGGGTGGTCACGTAAGAAGCCAGTCCGAAAAGTCCCATGCATGAAATGAAAATGGCTAAAAGGGTAGCTGTATTGATTAATTTGGCTATGCGTTGCTCGGATTGATAGAAATTTTTTACCGTTTCCTGAAGAAAATAGTAGTTAAATGTTCCATCGGGATAAATCTTTTTAAAGACTTTTTCAATTTCCACCATATCGGATTTAAAACCTTCACTTGACTTTCCTTCCGGTAGCAGGCGGATGTTAAAACAATGAAAGAATTTTTCTTCGCATCCAATCATGACGGGCTCAATAGCTTTGTGCATGGATTGAATATGAAAATCATTGACCACACCCACCACAGGAATTTTAGCGCTCCCATACTCCACTATTTCACCGAGCACATCAGATGGGTTTTCAAAACCCAATTGTTTCACCAGAGTTTCGTTGATGACCAGTTCCCTGACGGTATCACTAGAGGCCACGTTTCTGCCCGCCAGAAGTCTCATATCATAAAAAGGAAGGTAGTTGGGGTCTCCGGATTTCCGATACGTGTTTATTTTTTGTTCTCCGTTTTTTCCTTTGTAGGTAAGCGTGGATGAACTCCATCCATTAGCAGATGGAGGTGATCCGCTCAGGGATAGGTCTTTGATGGAAGGGAGTTTCATCAATTCTGTTTTAAGCTGAGTTGTTTTTTCTGGCTTTTCCCACCAGGGCGTACTAAAGTAAATTACTTCGTCTTTTTGAAAGCCGAGGTCCTTGGTCATCATATAATGAATCTGAGATCCAACAACGAGTGTACCTATGATCAGTACTTGTGCTATGGTAAATTGAAAAACAATAAGTGACTTTCGGAGAAACGATGTTCGGCTCTGCGAAGAGTTGGAAGAAGCAATGTTTTTGAGTGCCAGCGCTGGTAAGAACGAGGATAAGACAAATGCCGGATAGGCACCGGCCAGGACGCCAACAAAAATCAGAATTCCTGCTAAAAATGGAAGTAAGGGTACTACCTGTAATTCTACCCCCGGAGGAACAAATTCATCAAAAAAACGTAGGCCCAATTCTGCCAGAGGGATGGCCAGTACAATACTCAAAAGTGTGATGAGTGTACTTTCCATGATGAACTGTAGCATCAGACGGCCCCGTTGGCTGCCTAAAACTTTTCGAACACCCACTTCTTTGGCTCGCTTGATCGCCTGAGCCGTTTCAAGATTAATAAAATTGATGGCTCCGATCAGCAATAAGAGAATCGCTACGATTCCAATCGTTGTCAGCGTAGGTAAATGAGCAGGGTCTCGGCTGTAATCGAATATGCCGGTCGTTGTGTCGTAGTGTAACTTAGAAAAAGGTTGCACGCTAAAGTTATTTTCAGCATCCCAGCTACTGTTTTCTTTATATTTTTTTGACAATAAGGGAAGTTGTGATACGATTTCTTCCGATGTAATCCCAGGTAAGAGTTTGATAAACAACTGGCTGCTACTATTTACACCCGACCAATTGTCTGATCCAAAATTATCCTTTAACCAACTGGCTTCGATGGTTTTATAACTAATAAAATCGGTCATTTCTATATCCGTATTGAAATCAAGTGTTTCTACTATTCCGGAAACCGAAACCCGGAGGGAATCATTGTATACAATTTCAGAGCCTAAAATCTTTTCAATCGGGATGTCACCAAAATACTGTTGAGCAGATTGGGTGGTGAGCACTACTTGAAAGGGTTTGCTGAGCGACTCCTGAGGCGATCCAACAAGCCAGGTATAATTCTGAAACACCTCAAAAAAATCAGGCCCGACAATGGCCATTTTTTCCTGTTGGTCTATTTCTTTTAATCCCGGTAACGCTACATGAGCCGAATAGGTCTGAAAGTGAGAAGTATGCTCAATGCCTTTAAAATTCTCCCGCACAAAGGTGGGCGCTGCGGTAGGGACGCCTCGATTGATCCCGGTAAACGTTCCTCCAAAGGAAGAACTGATTCTGTAAATTCGTTCGTAATCGGTAAACCCTTTATTGAAACTAAGTTCGAAACTAACAATCAAGTAAATGACCACACAGGCACTGATGCCGATGGCCAGACCAAGGATATTGGCGCTGCTGTAAAACCGTTTACGCCATATATTTCGGAAACTCAACGTGATAAAGTGTTTGATCATATGCGTTTTCCTTAAAGATGAAGAATGCCCTTAAAAAGTTTATTATTCACTTCGTAAACTCTCGGAAGGATTGGCCACCGCTGCTCGCAATGCCTGTGTACTAACGATAGCCAATGCAAATAACAAGGCAGTTATGCCTGCAACGGCCAGGGCCCAATACGGAAACTCAATCCGGTATTCGTACCGTTCCAGAAACGAACTTAAAATCCACCAACTGCCTGGACCCGCAATGGCAAACGCAATTAGAACCAACCATGAGAACTCTTTTGATACGAGCAGGATGATTCCGGATACCGTGGCTCCTAAGACTTTTCGAATTCCGATTTCTTTGGTACGCTGCTCCACCGTAAAGGCAGCCAGCCCGAACAAGCCCAGACTCGTGATAAACAGAGACAAAAAAGCGAAGAGATTCGTGATGTTACCAATCAGCTTTATTGTGCTGAATTTTTTGGCGAATTCCACATCTACAAAAGTGTATTGAAAAGGATTTGTCGGAGCGTGTTTCTTGAAAATGCTTTCTACCTGAGCTATCGTGCCCGGCAAATCTTCTGAAGGTTCCAAACGAATAGTCATTGAGTTAGCCCACCCGGGGAGGTGTCCCACAATCATTGGTTTTGGTTTTTCATAGGGCGACCGCATCACGATATTGTCGATTACACCAACAATAGTTCGTTTATCTCCCCACAAGGTTATCTGAGTGCCTATGTTCTCGTCCAGCCCCATGATATCCACGGCTGCCTGATTGACCAATACCGCCAATGAGTCAGATGGAAATTCCGGAGAGAAATCACGACCTTCAATAATCTTAGCTCCCAGTGTTTTAGCGTAGTCATATTCCGTGGCGATGGTGCTAAACAACACCTTTTCTTCTTCTGGTTTTCCGGGCCAATCAACAAAGTTATTGGAGAATATTTCGGTGACAGGACTATTTGATTGAGTGACCGAGTGGATAAGACCTGAGGCTAATAGATCGGTTTTAATGGCTTTATAGTTTTTAGTTATTTCATCATTGAACCAGATGGAAATGAGATTCTTTTGATCGTATCCTAATTGCCTGGATTGGGCAAATTGGATTTGTTGTGAAATAACTATGGTGGAAACAATTAAACCTACCGCAAAGACGAACTGAAGTACTACTAGTATCTGCCTGGGTCGGGTCACGCTTCGGCCAACCTGAATTTTACCCTTTAACACCTTTGCTGGCAGGAAAGAAGAAAGATAGAATGCCGGATAACTTCCTGCAAAAACTCCGGTTATGAGGATGGTTCCTACGGATACCAGCCAGAAAACAGGCGAAGCGTAGTCAATGAAAAGCTTTTTGGAGGTCAGATCATTATATAATGGTAAAGTGACTTCGGTAATGACGATGGCCAGAACAAAGGAGAAAAGCACTATCAAAACAGACTCTCCGAGAAATTGAATAACCAATTCACTTTTGCGAGAGCCCACGCTTTTGCGAATACCCACTTCACGGGCTCTTCGCTCACTTCGCGCAGTGGCTAAATTCATGAAGTTAATGCAGGCCATAACGATGATCAGGAGCGCGACCAACGAGAACCCCTTTACATATTCGATCATACCACCACTCGCCTGACCATTTTCAAATGTTGTATAAAGTCTCCATTTAACCAGTGGATGCAGGAAAAATTCCCGTTTGATATCCGTCTGTCCTTTTTTGGTCAGGATATCCCGGATAGCTTCATTGACTTCGTTTTCGGTGGCGGTGGGGTGAAGTTCAACGTATACCTGAAAGGAATAATTTCCTCATTCAGTCTCATTTTCTTTTACCCACTCTTGCTGCTGATTTAACTTCCAGGGTAAGAGCACTTCAAAGGAAAATGAGCTATTGTGGGGAAGATCCTGAAGGATGCCTGACACTTTTAAATCGGTAGCATTATCTATTCTGACCACTTGTCCCATCGGATCAGCATCACCAAACAATGCTCTGGCAGTAGATTCTGTTAAGACGATGCTGCTGGCATCAGACAGAGCGGTAGCTCCATTCCCTGCGAGCATGGTAAACTGGAAGATTTGTAAAAATTCTTCGCTGGCATACATGCCTGACTTACGTATGCGCGTTTCTCCGTTGGCTATTAGATACTCGCTACCCCAATCAGAGACGGCAGCATTTTTAATCCGAGAGTCAGTGGTCTTTAACTCCTGATAGGATGGGAGCGGGACTGAATTAAAGGAAGTGATCTCACCGTCATAGGTGGCGTTAATGTATAGTTGATGAATGTTCTCTTTGTTGGGTAATGCCTGATTGAATGATTGTTCATCAGCAACCCAGAGTAAAATCAGAATGCTGCATGCCAAACCAATGGAAAGGCCTGTCACATTGATAAAGGAATAAAGAGAATTCTTGGTGAAGTTTCTGAATGCGATTTTTAAGTAATTACGGAGCATGGCCAGACGAATTATATTCAATCCTATGCCAACGTCTGTGCCAAGCGCAAAAGGGCTTTTTTAAGCTAAAAATAAGCTTTTTATCAACTTAAACAGATCGCTTACGGACATGGGCGTCCGATTCCGGTCGTTTACCCGTGCCCGTGATACTTTAGTTCTTTTTGGCGTTCACTTTCTTCGTGTTCGCGCTTGATTCTCACTTTAGCCGAGGGGCCTACCATGATAGGTACTTTCTCCACCTCCACGTTAGCTAGTTCGAGCCCATACATTTCTTCTGTGGCTAAACTGTGTTTTTTGATAAATCGGTATCCCTGAATGATTAGATTATCAAAGGTAGAGATTTCACTATCGACAGAAGCCAGTGAATGAAGGATAACATATTTGAAATCGGCAGGCATGCTATGTTTGCGCAGGGAATCATAATGACTTACCATGTCAATTTCTCCGTTTTCAGTCATGTCGTGCAAAATCTTATTAAAAAGAAGATTGACCCGGTGATCTGACTTAAACCCAAGTTTGATTCGTACAAAAAAGCATTTTTTGGGGATGATCGTATCGACAGAGTATTTGGAGGTATAAGGACTATCAACGGTGTCGACATGGATAAACCAATAGACATCTGCCCGTTTAGGTCGTTTTTTAAAAATAGAATAAATGATGTTACTGTCAATATACCGTTTGCTGTCGGCTACCGCCATATAGACGAGATTGGTCGCTTCTTTAGGGATGGTATGGTCGGCTTGTAAGTCTTCAATCAAAGGGATGTAGTGTTTTAAGTCAACAAATTCCGTGTGTCGGTCACGAAGAATACGTGCCCGCAGCAAAACAAACATCATTAAAAAGAAGACAAAAGCAATGGAAAAAGAAACCCATCCTCCGTTGGAGAATTTACTCAGATTAGATATCAAAAAGGCACCCTCTATCGCAAAGAAAGCAATAGCCATGATGGATGAACGAATTCTTGATTTCTTGGCCGTGGCAAAGTAATAAACCAGAAGGGAGGTAGTCATCAGCATATCAAATGTAATGGCCAAGCCATAGGCCCCTTGCATGGCGTCTGATTCTTTGAAATAAATCACTACCAGAATACTCCCAAACATTAAAATCCAATTAATGGCGGGTATGTAAATTTGCCCTTTCACCTGGCTTGGATACCGGACCCGGGTACTGGGCCAGAGTTTCAATTTCATGGCTTCGTTAACCAGCGTAAAGGTTCCGGAAATCAATGCCTGACTGGCGATGATGGTAGCCATCGTAGCCAGAAGCACACCAAAAAATAGTATCCCCTGTGGCATGATTTCGAAGAATGGAATGGAGTCGCCCAGCATGGTATTCTGATGTTGCAGCAGCCACGCCCCCTGACCAAAATAGCTCAGAAGTAAACAGACTTTAACAAATCCCCATCCCAGGCGAATGTTGGATTTCCCACAATGACCAAGATCTGAATACATCGCCTCAGCTCCGGTGGTGCAGAGAAATACCGCACCTAGTATCCAGAATCCCCCGGGGTACTTGGCCAATAAGTCAAAGGCATAGACGGGGTTTAATGCTTTTAGAATGGCAAGATTTTCAATCAAATGAAAGGCTCCGATGGATCCAATGAACAAAAACCAGACAAGCATCACCGGTCCAAATGTTTTTCCAACGACACTGCTGCCAAATTGCTGAAAAAGAAACAAGCCAAGCAAAATGGCAATGACAATGGTAATGATCGTATGTTCTGTAATATCTGGATTTAATGACCTTAACCCTTCAATGGCCGATGTAACGCTGATGGCTGGAGTAATAAAACCATCTGCAATTAATGTACAACAACCGATGATCGCAGGAAAGATTACCCAACTGGCTTTATATCTTCGAACCAAGGCATAGAGCGCAAAAATCCCACCTTCCCCTTTGTTATCAGCACTCAGCGCCAGGTACACATATTTGATCGTGGTAATGATGGTCAAAGTCCAGAATACACATGATAACCCACCCAGAATCAAATCCTCCGTGATCAGATGTTTCCCTACAATAAAACGAAGGGTGTAGATCGGAGAAGTACCAATATCTCCGTAGATGATTCCCATGGCTACCAATACACCGGCAGCCGAAAGTTTGTGATGTTTATTTCCTGAATCCACAACGAGTAAGCAATATGCTCAGGTTTAAGTGTTCGCTGATCCGGTGATTTGTTTGACCTCTTCGGTAGACATCCGCTCTTCGCCCCGACCTATGATTAACCGGTTGCTCCGGTCGTACGAAAAGTAATTCCACATCCAACTGAAAAAGGTGAATACCTTATTTCGAAATCCAACTATGGACATCAGGTGTACAAACATCCACACATACCAGGCAAAAAAACCCTGAAATCTGATGCCACCTTTCATGTCCACAACAGCTTTATGTCTGCCGATAGTGGCCATGGAGCCTTTGTCAAAATACCGGAATGGTTTGATGGGTTTTTGAGCGATTAACTTACCCAGATTATCGGCTAATAATTTTCCTTGTTGCTGCGCAGGAGGTGCCATTTGCGGATGACCTTTCGGGAATTTTTCATCACCTTCCATTGCAGCCACATCACCAATGGCAAAAATGTTACTATATCCCTTGACCCTGTTATACTGATCTACCAATATGCGATTACCCTTGGTTAAGGTTTCTGGGTTCAAGCCACTGACGGGATTTCCTTTGACGCCCGCTGCCCATATCAACGATTTGGAAATGAGTTTTTCTCCTGAGCTGAGCAACACTTCGTATCCATCATAACTTTTGACGGCAGCATTCAAGTGTACTTTTACACCCATTTCTTGTAAAAACTCCAACGCCTTGGTGGAGGCTTGTTCCGACATTCCATTCAGCAATCGGGGAGAGGCTTCTACCAAATGAATATCCATTTGGCGCATATCGAGTTCCTTATAGTCTTTGGGAAATACGTTCTTCTTTAGTTCGGTCAACGCACCCGCCAACTCAACTCCCGTGGGCCCTCCCCCCACAATCACGAAATCCATCAGACTGTTCATCGCTTCTTCGTCTTCCGTCAACAAAGCATACTCTAATTGACGAATGATTTTGTTACGAAGCTTAGTGGCGTCTACAATGTTCTTCATGGATGAAGAGTTCTTTTCGACCTCGGTCATGCCATAAAAATTGGTAACCGCTCCGGTGGCAATTACCAGATAGTCATACTTAACACCGCCAATAGAAGTTTCGATGTAGTTTTCCTCAGGGTGCACACTTTTTACTTCACCCAGCCGAAAGTAGAAGTCAGTTTGGGAGGCAAACAATTTGCGAAAAGGGGCCACAATGGCACTCGTTTCCAAACCGGAGGTAGCTACCTGATAAAGAAGCGGTTGAAATGTATGGTGGTTATATTTATCGAAAAGAACAACCTGAGCCTTCAGACCTTTCAGGCCCTTGACTACTTCAAGCCCTCCAAATCCGCCACCGATGACGATGATACGAGGTTTGCCCAGGTCCGCAATACGCGTGCGCGTGGTTATCAATTTGGGCATTTAACAGCGATTTCTGTTCAAAATCAGGCGCTAATTTACAGGTTGTCGAAGGATTTCTAAAAAAAAAGTTTACGCTGGGTATAATTGATCGTTTCCCCGTACTTTTGAACTATAAATCAACAAAACCGTATGTTAAAAAGATTTCTTGCATTGGCCTCATTTGCAGCCCTTTTGGTGGCTTGCGACAGTGGCGAAAAGGATAAATTACGCACCCAGGTAGATTCCCTACGTGTGGAGCTGGAAGCCCGTGAGCAGTTTGTAAAAACCTTAACCGATGTAGGTGTATTGATGGATTCCATTGATGCCAACCGACAACTATTGCGCGTAAACATGATGGAGGGCACCAGTTATGGCGATTATACCTCGCGCATGAAGGATATTAATAACTATGTGAAAGATACGCAACGTAAAATTGATGATCTGGAGAAAGCCTTGAAAAAATCCAAAGGTAATGCTAACAGTTATGCAGCCACCATTAAAAAGCTGAAGGCCGATCTGGAGGTAAAGAATAAGGAGATTATATCCCTGCAGGAAAGAGTTGCCGAACTGGGTAACCAGAATGAAAATATGAAGATTACCATCGACTTGCAGGAAGCAGAGTTGACCGATAAGGAGGCCCAGATTGCTGCCAAAGAACAAGAACTGGCGCTGATTGAGGCACGCATTCAGGAACTCATGGTGCAGAGCAAGATGACGGAAGCGGATGCTTACTATGCCCGGGCGCAGGCAGTAGAAGAAGCCGCTAATCGTACGAAACTGGCACCACGTAAAAAGAAAGATACACTGAAGGAGGCTCTTGAACTATACAAAAAGGCCCAATCGCTTGGCAACGACCAGGCAGCAGCTAAAATTGCTGAATTAGAAAAGAAGGTAGATTAAAACCGGAATTGCTTCTTTGTTAAAAAGAGGCTGTCCTATCTTACGGACAGCCTCTCTTGTTTTAGGAAAGGCAAAAAAAAGACCACCTCCTTGTTCGGAGATGGTCTTTTATTTTTGGAAAAAGAAATATTTATGACTTCTTCTCTTCTTTCTTGGTTTTTCTGTAATCAATAAATCCAATGGCTAAGGCAAAACCATTAAGGATGGCAACAATCAGCACAAACAAATTGGCTCCATCGGCAACATTTTGATTAAACATAACTTCGGTTATTTTAAGTATGACAAAAATAGACTGAAATCTTCAATTCCGGAAATCCTTCGGGTCTAAATCCCCAGCAATGCTCTGTTTTTTCTCAACACGTTTATGATGAAATCAATGTGCATTTCCGGATCTACTCCGAAGGCTGCTATTCCTTTGGTTACTTCATCTCGTTCTACTTTTGCAGCAAATCCTTTGTCTTTCAGCTTTTTAACCACGGATTTGACTTCCAAACCCGCAATCCCATCCGGTCGGATCTGGCTACAGGCGACAATAAATCCTGTTAACTCATCGCAGGCCAGAAGAGCTGTGTCTAACCTGGATTGAGCCGGAACACCCCACTTAGTATAATGGGCAGAAATGGCGTAAGCAATGGTTTCTTCCCCCATTTTCACCAGTTCATCTACCACGATGTCCGGATGTTTATCCGGATGGGCTTCGTAATCGGCATCATGCAATAAGCCGGTGATAAACCATTCGTCCGGATTTTCACCCAGGTGATGCGCATACGCTTCCATCACCAATGCCACGGTTCTCATGTGCCTCAACAAACTAGGGCTTTGCGTCATGCGATGGAGCATATCTTCAGCCTGAGACCGTGTAATCATTTGATCTGGGAACTCTTGCTTTTTTTCCGCCCATAAAACAGATTAAGACCCGCCAACACCAGTACAATTGCCATAATGGTGAGAAAGATCACGAGTCGTGTGCGGTGTAACTGAAGCGTTTTAATTTCATCGTCCATTTTTAATTTCTCCATTTCCTTCTCCTTTTCGGCCATCCGCAACGCCATTTCCATCTGAGCAATCTTACGGCTGCTTTCTTCCCCGTATACACGCTCACGTGCCAAATCATACTTCACCATCGATTCATACGCTTCTTTGTGCTTTCCCAAACGATAGAAATTAGCTGCCAGATTGCGATGAATATTAGGCTCGTAGATAAATGCCTGAAGTTCATTACTCAGTCCTAATGCCTTTTCCAAATAAGGAAGGGCCCGTGCCGGCTGTCCGGCCTTGGTAAAAACTTCTCCCAGATTATTGGTGATGGTCAGGACACTTAATAAGTTGTTCTCTTTCTCGGCCATAGCAATGGCCTTTTCATAAAATTCAACTGCGCGTTGATTGTTCCCTTGTTTAAAAAACAGATTTCCGATGTTGCTTACCGGATCCAATAAGGGTTCTCCAGCCTGCTCACTGAGTTGATAAGCCTGGGTATAGTACTTATAGGCTTGCTCGTACAGTTGTAAGTCGCTATTGAGGTTACCCAGGTTGTTCAGGGAACCGACAATCTTTCGCTTGTCACCTAGTTCCGTAAAAAGCGCATACGATTCTTCAAAGTACTTCATAGCCTGACCATAATCTTTTTTGAGTGAATAGATGGTGGCGATGTTATTTTTGGTGGTTCCGATCCCTTCTTTGTTTTGCAGTTCGCTATACAGCCTCAAAGACCGGAGGTAGTATTCCAGCGATCGGTCCAGCGCACCTTGCATCCGGTAAGAAATGCCCAGGTTGTTATAAGCGGCTGCCATTCCTTTTTTGTCTTCAATTTCTGAGGCGAGTGCCAGTGCTTCCCGCGCATAGCCTACGGCTATCACAGGATCAGACTCCTGATAAGCCCGGAATAATTCATTTAAGGTCTTAACCATTAAATCGCCTTTGGCCGTTGTCAGAGCCTGCTTCAGACTGTCAATGGTGTCTATTGCGTGGGCTTGAATACAGAGGAAAAGAAGACCGACTATCAAAAATTTCTTCATGGTGTGTGATTTGCGCCTTGAAATTACGTTTTTTCGTTCTTGAAAGGAATCAAATTTTTTAACAGGGTTAGTTAACCCAACAAGATGAAACACAACATTACAATATTTCTGTATCTGATGGTTCAGTATGCAGGCTTCGCTCAGGCACTGGAGGAAGATCGAGCGGTCATGCAGCCGATCGTCCAATTGTTTCAAGGGATGAATCTGGGCGATAGCGCTATGGTACACCGATCGTTCGCACCGAAAGTCAGTTTTGTAACGCTGGGAAGTGATAAAGCAGGCAAGCCATTTATGCGAACCGAACGATCCCTCCAGAACTTTCTGACGGCTATCGGTTCACCTCATCCCGAGGTTTGGAGTGAACCCATCTGGGATGTTAAAATTCAACGGGACGGATCTCTTGCACAGGTATGGGCAAACTATGCATTTTATATCGGTAAGAAATTTTCACACTGTGGTGTGGATGCGTTTCAACTGGCCCGTGACGAAAAGGGTATGTGGAAAATATTTCATCTGGCAGATACCCGCCAGCGGGAAGGATGCCAGATACCGGAAGCCATTGCGGCTCAATTTAAATAAATGGCCGGATGACAAAGCCGAAAGTAATTCTGATCGTAGCGATGCTGGTAGGGTGTACCGTTTTTGGGTATACTCAATCCCTGACTACATTTATTCTCGTCCGTCATGCGGAGAAGGCTACCAACGATCCTAAAGATCCTGACCTGAGTGACATAGGTAGAGTTAGAGCGAGAAGACTGGCAGAGCTTTTGGTGACTACAGAAATAGCGGCTGTCTATTCAACGAATTTTAAACGCACCCTTCAAACGGCACAGCCGGTGGCCAGCCAGAAAAACCTTCCGGTGAAACTATATCAGCCTCACCAACGCGAAGTTATCGAGGCGATGGTATCAGAGCACCAAGGTAAAACCGTTTTACTGGTGGGACATAGCAATACGACTCCCTGGACCGCCAATCTGCTTTTGGGAAAGCCGGAACTGAAAGATTTTGGTGATTCAGAATACGGAACCATTCTGATTGTTACCCTATCTACCAGCCATCCAGCCGCGCAATTGCTAAAACTGAATTATTAATACGTAATGATGCGATTGATAAATCTAACGGTTAGCCTCTGACAACCAATGAAATTGGCGCTCGGCTAACTGAAAGGTTCGGGGGCTCTTCCGAAGCCACAGATGTATGGAGTCTTGCCTTAATTTCGTTCGGAAGAAAATGTCTTTTTTGTTGATAAACCGATAATGTAAAGTCATCAGATTGACTGTGTCAGTGCCGAATTTCTTAATATCGATGGTTTGTTCAACGGAATCTATTTGAAAGTTAAAATAGCTTCTCCGGTAGCGTTGTCGGAAAGTGGTGTCACGGCTATCAATGCTTCCCAGGTTGTTTTTATCAAAGATAAAATCCTTCCAGTGTAAAGTATCCATAGCCAATGGATGAATTGTATCCTGACCAACGGTATACTTGACCACATCGTACACTCCGTAGAAAGGACTTGGTTCCGGAGCGCTGATACTCTCCTGATAATATCCCCACGCCTGAATCAAAGGTAAGATGGCAAATATGATTCCGAATGCCGCTTTGCCAATTAAGTGAGTAACTCGCTGCCATTTTTGAGAGAAATGGATTTCATAGAGTGTGTTGGACTCTGTTGACCGGTTGAAAACTAAAAAATTCAGGAGACGGGGGGCATCGTAACACAGAAGAAAAACACAATAGACGAAGAGGTGAAAGGAGAAGATTTTGACAGGAATATCATAACAAATATTGAGGATGAAGACATGGGCGAATACGCCCACGCCCACGAGCAAACCTGCGCTGACCGTTCTTCGGTTGAAAAGCAAGATAGCCGTCAATACCTCCATGGCTCCGGAAAAAATCTGGTACGGAGTGGAGTATCCGATAAACAACCAGGAAAAGCGCATTGGCAAAAAGTCTCCCAACGGAGTCGCCAACTGACTCAGGTTAGGAAAGATCATCTGTTGTGTAAAAAGCTTAATGATTCCATAGCTTAAGGCTACCAGAATGACATAATAGCGTACCATGTTCCGAAACCAAAAATCCAGTCGTGAGTAGTTTTCCCGTTTCCGGTCGATGAGACTCCAACCGATACAACCAAGCGTGGCCAGCAGCAGGAAGGTGACCAATTGCATCCAGCCAAAGCTGGTGTCACCGCTGCCATTGAAGTATACTAACTCATCTTTGTACTGAAAGAGATGTTCGTTGGCGGCATACACCAGCCAGTCGCTTGCCTGACTCAGGTAACGGGTTACCAGCGAAATCCCCGGAACGCTATCTAGCCAGGACCAGGGAGCGATGCATAAGGTGAAGTAAATGAAAAAGAAACGGAAGGTAACTTTTCTCCACAAAGGCCAGGAATGACTTTCGATCATTTGGATGGGATATTCTTTTTATATTTTAACAAGGTAGCCTTCACTTGTTGACCTCGGCTATAGCGGGTTTTGCTTCCAAAGATTCCCAGAAAGCCGCGTCTGCGACCAGCGCCTGCCACGGCACCACCGGTGGCGGCTCCGGTAGTGGTGAGGGAGATATCATCAAAGATGATGGCATCCGCCCCTTTTTTCTGTGCCCGTTTCATAAGCTTATCCTGAACTTTGTCAGAGTTTTTCTTGTAGGAGACCTCTAACGTAGCCTTGCCCATAATTTCGTTGGGTTCGGTCACATCGCTTTCGCGGAAGTAGATGTCTGCTTGCAGGGTGGGCGGGTAAGAGCGACCATAGTAGATGATGCGATCACCACACGAAAAGAGGAGCGCGGATAGAATAATAAACAGTTTGACATCTTTCATAAAAGAAACGTTGTTAGCAGCGGTATCGAAACATATAATCCAAAGTTCTTATTAACAAAACAGGCACCTGTCAGGTGCCTGTTTTGTTAAATTATATGAGGTTAGATCATAAACCAAAAGTAAACACCCATACTCCTGAAACAACAGCGGATCTTGTATAACCACTTCCTGAAAAACTAAAAGTCATTTGTAGCTGAGTGTCAGTAACACTATAGGTGACATCTACATCATCATTTCTTACCAATTCAGTTTCTGCATTGGTTCCAAATGTAAATGAACCAGAAGGTTGCCATGGACTCAAGCCTGGTCTTGAAGTGGCGGTGTAGTTAATTGAAGTGCCACCTGTTGTACCCGCCAGGACTAACTGAAAACCGGTATAGTCGGATGTATTATTTGACCCATTTTGAATAACTCCATCCAGTGTTACACTTGTTATTCTCCATGTTTTATTGAGTTTTCCAATCTGCACATCTGTAATCGGGGGTGCCGGGTCGCTGCCACCACCACAGCTTGAGTAAACCAACAATATGCCCAACAGAGCCAGACTTCCCAATCCTTTGATTATTTTCATATGTACTTGATAAAGATTCCTAAAAATAGATAATTCTTTTAAAACTCAAAACTAGTGCCTGATCTCAAATGAATGCTGTTTAAGCCTTGCTTGTAACCTTCTTGTACTGCCGGATATCGATGATTTCGGCCGTTGGCGGATATTCATCCGTCTGATTGGAAGCTATGAAGACGATTTTACCCGGACTGTACCTCCGAAGGTTGGTTTGGTACCATTGTAAAGAAGGGGCGTCCAGGTTGGTGGTTGGCTCGTCCAGAAACAACACGCTGGATTTTGTAAAAAAAGCTAATCCCAGTTTCACCCGCTGTCGCATCCCGGAAGAAAAAAACTGAATAGCCTTGTCTGCCGCATGCTCCAGTTCCATCCCCTTGAGAATATCATCGGTGGAGGCAGACGATTCTGTTTTTTTTAATTTAACATGGAAGTCTACCATCTCCCGCAGGGTAAACTCATCAATCAAGTCCAGATAGGGGGTAGCAATCGATATCCACTGATGGATATTCTCTGTCTCGATCGTCTCATTGTTCAGATAGGTGACTGTTCCGGAAGTGGGGGGCACCTGTTGCCATAATACCTGTAACAGGGTTGACTTGCCTGATCCGTTAGGTCCGGTAATCGCATACGTATGATCAGCTTTGAAAACAAAGGAAAAGTCCCGGAAAATCCATTCGTAGTTGAAACGCTTGCTGAGGTTTTCAGCCCGAATTTCCATACGCTAGTCGGCTGATGAACCGGGTGAAAAGCCCTTCATGACTCCCCGCTCAGAACCCCGGAGAAAGTTGAGGATGTGGTCACGTTCTTCACTGGGGGGTACTTCTGTTTGAACCAGGTCAATGGCCTTGGAGTTGTTTAAGCCCTTCAAAAAGATGTATCGGTAAACCTCTTGAATCTCACCAATTTTTTCGGTCGAGAATCCCCGCCTGCGCAACCCCACGGTATTCACTCCGGCATAAGCCAGCGGCTCCCGGGCAGCCTTGGTGTAAGGGGGTACATCTTTTCGCACCAGCGATCCCCCCGAAATCATCACGTGGGCACCCACTTTTACAAACTGATGCAAGGCACTGGCCCCTCCAATGATAGCCCAATCGTCAATCGATACATGACCAGCTACTTGCACGGTGTTGGCCAAAATACAGTGATTGCCAACCATGCAATCATGAGCAATGTGAACATAGGCCATCAGTAGGCAGTTACTTCCAACGACAGTCTTGAACTTGTCTGAGGTGCCTTTACTGATAGTGACATATTCACGAATGACGGTATTGTCACCGATAAATGTTTCGGTTTCTTCTCCTGCAAATTTTAAATCCTGAGGCACAGCGGAGATAGAGGCACCTGGAAATATTTTTACGTTTTTCCCGATGCGGGCACCTTCCCAGATGATTGCATTGGGGCCGATCCACGTGCCATCTCCGATGGTTACATTTTTCTGAACAGTGGCAAAAGGTTCAATCACTACATTGTTGCCGATTTTTGCCTCCGGGTGAACGTTGGCCATGGGATAATTGCTCATATGTCTTTGCGTACGATACTGGCCGTCATAGTTCCTTCACAAACAAGGGTATTGCCCACAAATCCGCGACCATACATTTTGGCAATTCCTCTCTTAATTGGTGCTAACAAATCACACTGAATCACGAGCGTGTCGCCTGGCAACACCATTTTGCGAAACCGGAATTCATCAATACCTAAAAAATAGGTCCAGTAGTTTTCAGGATCAGGAACGGTATTCAACACTAAAATGCCCCCGATTTGGGCCATGGCTTCCACTTGAAGCACACCTGGCATCACGGGGTTTCCCGGGAAATGTCCTTGAAAGAAAGGTTCGTTCATGGTTACATTCTTAACTCCGGCTACGCTCTCGCTGTCCAGATAAATAATCTTATCAATTAACAGGAAAGGGTACCGATGGGGGAGTGTATTTTTTATCTGATTGATGTCCATTACTGGAGGAAGAGATGGGTTGTACCGGGGTACTCCCTTCTTATCCGATTCAATCATCGCTTTTTTTAACTTTTTGGCAAACGCTACATTGGCCGCATGACCCGGGCGGGCCGCCAGGATCTGAGCTTTCAACGGTCGTCCGGCCAGAGCCAGATCGCCTACAATATCCAGCAGTTTATGACGCGCAGGCTCATTATTGTACCGGAGTTCAATATTATTTAGGATTCCTTCGCTTTTAACTTCCACCTTAGGCTTGCCTAGCATTTTGGCAATATTGGCCAACTCATCGTCTTTGACCACACGATCAACAATGACGATGGCATTATTCAGATCTCCTCCCCGAATCAGGTTGTTTTTGTAAAGCATTTCTAATTCATGCAGAAAGCAAAAGGTCCGGCACGAAGCTATTTCCTTTTCAAACTGACGGATATTGGTGATGGAGGCATGTTGACTTCCTAATACAGGAGAATTATAGTCAATCATGACCGTGACCCGATAGTCATCGAGAGGCAATGCGGCAATCTCCACGTTGCGTGCCGCTTCACGATAAAAGATACTGTCTTGTACTTCAAAAAAATCGCGGAGGGCATTTTGTTCTTCCGTGCCTACCTCCTTGAGGGCATTGACAAATTGAATGGAACTCCCATCCATGATCGGAGCTTCCGGACCATCAATTTGAATCAATACATTATCAATTTCCAACCCTACCAATGCTGCCAGCGTATGTTCGATGGTGCTGACACGGCCACCACTCTGTTCGATGGTGGTTCCTCGTGAGACATCGACCACCCGGTCACAGTCAGCATCAATGATGGGTGACCCTGGCAAATCTACCCGCTGAAACTTAATCCCGTGGTTTGGTTTGGCGGGAAGAAAAGTCATGGTGGTTTGCGCACCCGTATGAAGTCCTACACCGGAAATAGATACGGACTTCTTGATTGTCTGCTGTTTGTGATTGAGCATAGTAGGCAAAAGTGGGCAAATTTAATCGGTTATGCCCCGATAACCAAACTCGATGCCCGCTTTAGGAGGCCGGTTTCTCTGCCGATTCCACAGGATCAGGGGAGGGGATCAATTTTTCGAGTGCCCGAATACGGTCATTCAACTCTGGCAACCGCTTGAAGACAGCATATGATCTGAAATAATCTTTGATATCAAAAGCCGGATAGCCGATGATCTGAACACCTTCTTCTTTAACAGATTTTGAGATTCCCGCCTGGGCACCAATTTGGGTTCGGTTCGCAATCACCAGGTGTCCGGCAATGCCCACCTGACCGGCAATCATGGCGTTTTCTCCAACTTTGGTAGAACCTGAAATGCCCGCCTGAGCGGCAATAACCGTGTTTTTGCCAACCTCCACATTGTGGGCAATTTGAATGAGGTTATCCAGTTTGACTCCCTGACGGATGATGGTAGCATCCCCAAAAAGAGTCGCACAGTCAATCACGGTATTGGCTCCGATAACCACATGATCTTCGATGATGACATTACCCAACTGAGGAATGGTCTTGTATGTACCATCCTCCTGTGGAGCAAATCCAAATCCATCGCTGCCAATGACCGTGCCGGCATGAATCACGCAATTGGCACCGATGCGGGTTCCGGCATACAATTTAACATTCGGATGAAGAATGGTATTGTCTCCAATGGTTACATGATCTCCCACAAACACATGCGGATAGATTTTTACATTATTACCAAGGGTAACCTGGTCGCCAATGTAGGAAAATGCCCCGCGATAAATTCCTGAACCAACGGTGCAATTGTTTCCAATGACACTGGGTTGCTCAATTCCATTTTTCTGGAAGGAAATCAATTTATGATACTCTTCCAGTAGAACCGTAAAACTGGAGTAGGGGTCATCCACCAGAACGAGGGTGGTAGTCAACTCCTTTCTGGCCTGAAAATCCTTTTTTACGATGACCGCGGTAGCTTGGGTGCTATAAATGTATTGCTCGTATTTGGGATTAGATAGAAATGCAATATGGCCCGGGCGCGCATCCTGAATTTTTCCGAGCATGGTGATTTTTTGCTGTCCGTTTCCTTTGACTTCACCACCCAGCATGGCGGCAATTTGTTGTACGGTAAACTCCATGGATGATTGTTACGCCTGTTTTACAAAGATATATTTTTCGGCCAGCACAGATAGTTTTTTTTCACGATTTTACTGATCGCCTTGATACTGGGCAGATCGCTGGCCTGCGCAATATCCATGACAGAGCCATTTTTCATAAGAATATTAATGGTTTGCCCCTCGGCTATGTATGCTTCATTGCTGACCGCTCCGTGGGAGAACATATAGGTCAGCTCGCTTTGCAATAAATTCTTATGAGAGGTCAAGGCCATCCGCACCTGTTGGATTTGTTCTTTTCGAATAAGTTGCGGACTGAGAACAATCTGAAACAGTTCCCGGTGCAATAACATGGAACTCAAGGTAGACAAAATCTCATCGCGATGGGATTGCCAGTGTTTGATGGCTCCCCAGATGTCATTATCATCCAGCTGACCAAACTGTATCAGCAATTCCTGATTACTTTGGAAATCCTCCAGGGAATACTCCTTTCCTAAAAACAGGCTTAACGCGGGCGTGCAGGATAAACTCTCACCTGCTTTAAAAAGGTATTGAGCTCTCCGGATCAGGTTCACCAACATACGCTCGGCACTGACAGCCGTTTTATGCAAATACACCTGCCAGTACATGAGTCTGCGGGCATGAAGAAAATTCTCAATACTATAAATTCCTTTTTCTTCCACAACCAATTGATCGTTTTTGATTTGAAGCATGGCCAGTATGCGATCAACTCCAATCGCTCCCTCCACCACTCCGGTATAATGCGAATCGCGTTGCAGATAGTCCAATCGGTCGATGTCCAGTTGACTGCTGATCAGTTGATGAAAAAACTTTCTGGAGTACGTGTTTCGAAACATATGTAAGGCCAGCGCGAGTGAACCGTTCATCTGATTGTTCAGCTCCAGCATAAACCGATAAGAAAGAGACTCATGGGCAATTCCATGAAGTAACGTCTCTTCGAGGGCATGGGAAAAAGGCCCGTGCCCGATGTCATGAAGCAAAATAGCGGCTTGAGCTGCCTCATATTCCTGTTCGGAAATTTCAACCCCTTTCGCTCTCAGATTATCCAGCAGGCGACCCATCAGGTGAAGGGCGCCCAGGGCATGATGAAACCGGGTGTGTACTGCCCCAGGATAGACCAGATCTCCCAACCCTAGTTGCCGGATGTGCCGGAGCCGCTGAAAAAAAGGATGCTCCATGATTTCGAAGAGCAGTGGACTTCGAAGCGATATGAATCCGTAAACCGGATCGTTGATAATCTTTTTCTTATTCAACGGTGGGCAGGGTTAACCAAACTTATCAGTTATTTATCCGTAACTTTGAGTATGCAAAGATATAGCATTTTGTGGGCGGATGATGAAATTGATTTATTGAAGCCACACATCCTTTTTCTGCAACAGCGCGGGTATGACGTTCACCCGGTAAATAATGCAAGAGAGGCAGTAGAGTTAAGTGAAGAGCGACATTTTGATGTCGTTTTTTTAGATGAACACATGCCCGGAATGTCAGGTTTGGAAGCCCTGGGACTGATCAAAAACCAAAAACCCAACCTGCCCGTAGTGATGATCACTAAAAATGAGGAAGAACATATCATGGAGGAGGCTATTGGCGCCAAAATCGATGATTACCTGATCAAACCCATCAACCCCAGTCAGATCCTGTTGAGTGTCAAAAAAATTCTGGATAATAAACGACTGATACAGGAGAAAACAACTAGTAACTATCAGCAGGAGTTTCAAAAAATCAGTTTATCATTTTTAGATAATCTGGATCATCACGCCTGGGCAGAAGTGTATAAGAAACTGGTGTTTTGGGAACTGCAGATGGCAGACTCCGATAACCAGGGAATGGCAGAAGTGCTCGATATGCAAAAGAGTGAGGCCAATGCCAATTTTTGTCGCTTCGTGAAGCGCAATTATGAAAACTGGCTGAACAATCCCAATATCGAAAAGCCATTGCTATCTCATCAATTGATGAAAAAAAAGATTTTTCCGGAGTTGGCAAAAGACCGGTCAGTATTTGTGTTTGTCATTGATAATCTTCGGTTTGACCAATGGAAGGTTATTGAGACAGTTTTGGCAGAACATTTCAATACCGATCAGGAAGAAACGTATTACTCTATTCTTCCCACCACGACCGCCTATTGCCGGAATGCTATTTTTTCGGGAATGATGCCTTCGGAAATGGCAAAAACAAACTCCGACTTATGGGTGGGCGAAGATGATGACGATGGAAAAAATAATTTTGAAGCGGAGTTTTTAGAGAAACAAATCCGGAGAAATAATTTAAGCATCAAACATTCCTATCATAAAATCAAAAAGCTGGAGGAGGGAAGGGATCTGGCGGAGTCGATTCATAACTTGTTTGGTAATGACCTGAATATCATTGTCTACAATTTTGTGGATATGCTGTCTCATGCGCGAACGGACATGGCCATGATTCGTGAGCTGGCCCCAGACGAAGCTGCCTATCGTTCCATTACCAAGTCATGGTTTATCCACTCTCCCTTATATGATATCTTCAAAAAGGTAGCCGAGAAAAAATGCCGCGTGATCATCACCACCGATCACGGTACCATACGCGTGAAGCGGCCATTTAAAATCATTGGCGACCGAAATGTGAATAGCAACCTTCGCTATAAGCAAGGGAAAAATTTGGGATACGAAGGTGATAAAGTGGTTGAAGCATTAAAACCCGAGCGCTTCTTTTTACCCAAATCGAATGTTTCTACCTCCTATGTCTTTGCCATGGAAGATCAGTTTTTTGCCTACCCTAATAACTACAACTATTACGTTAATTTTTATAAGGACACCTTTCAGCATGGCGGGGTTAGTTTAGAAGAAATGATCGTTCCTTTGATTTTTTTATCTTCCAAGGATGCCTGAGCAAGCGCTACGACTGGGTGACAATGATCAGATTGCTTTGAGTGAACTACCAAGGGCAATCAATGAATTATGGCAGATGGGGAAAGACTATCCGGTCTGGCTGCTGAAAGGAGAAATGGGCACTGGAAAAACGACTTTGGTCCACGCGCTCGCTGATGTAGCCGGATGGAAGGGGAATGTGAGTAGCCCGACTTTTTCGTTGGTGAACGAGTACGTGGATGCACAGGGTGAACCAGTCTATCACTTCGATTTTTATCGCTTAAAAAGTGAATCAGAGGCCTATGATATGGGTACGGAAGAATACCTGGACTCAGGATATAGGTGTTTGATTGAATGGTTTGAAAGAATACCTTCGCTGTTGCCTAAACATTTTTTTTTAATTCGGCTGGAGATGGCCCGGCCCTCTGGTCGTAGAATTTTTTATACAACTGTATGAGTGAGAAGAAAAAAGCTGGTTTTGAGTCGCTGGCAAAAGCTGTTTTGTCTCCGCAAGAGCAAATGATGAAAGTTAAAAGCGGACGAAAATCGTTTGTGATCGGACTACCTCGGGAGATTGCTTACCAGGAAAATCGGATCAGTCTGACTCCCGATGCGGTGGCGTTATTGGTGAATCATGGTCATGATATCTGGGTAGAAACAAAAGCGGGTGCTGCTTCGAAATTTACAGATAAACAATTCAGCGAAGCAGGTGCTCAAATCGTCTATTCTCCACAAGAGGTCTATGCCGCCAACATCATCCTTAAAATTGAACCCCCCACCATCGAAGAGCTCGAGTATTTTAAACCGGGCCAAACGCTGATCAGTGCCCTCCAAATGGGGCATACCCAACCCGATTATATTGAGCAACTGCAAAAGAAAAAAGTGACCGCATTGGCCTATGAATTTATTGAAGACAAGGTAGGAAGTATGCCCATTATCCGGGCGATGAGTGAAATTGCCGGGAGCGCAGTCATCCTGATCGCAGCGGAATACCTCAGCACCAGCCACGGAGGAAAAGGGATTATTTTTGGAGGAATCACCGGTGTACCTCCGACACGGGTAGTGATCATCGGTGCAGGAACTGTTGCTGAGTTTGCCGCCCGGGCAGCCCTGAGCCTGGGTGCTGAAATTGAGCTTTATGATAATCATCTTTACAAACTCAGACGCATCAAACATGCGTTGGGACAACAGGTTTATACCAGTACCATTGACACGGTTAATCTGGGCGAAAGCCTTCGGCACGCAGACGTAGTTATTGGAGCGTTGCGAGCAGAAAAAGGAAGGGTTCGACATGTTGTTTCAGAAGAGATGGTCAGTCACATGAAACCAGGTTCGTTGGTCATTGATTTGAGTATCGATCAGGGTGGTTGTGTGGCTACTTCTGAAATGACCACCCATGACCGGCCGGTTTTCAAGAAATACGATGTCATCCACTATTGTGTACCCAACGTAGCCAGCCGCGTGGCACACACGGCCTCTACGGCTTTGTCAAATATTTTTACACCTACGATTTTGCGTGCGGCCGAAGAGGGCGGAATTGAGGAAATGATTTTTTCTCATAAATGGTTTATGAAGGGAGTCTATACGTATAAAGGCAACCTGACCAATGAAAGTGTCGCCCGTAAGTTTGGGATGAAGTTTAAAAACATTGAGCTACTTCTGGCAGCCAGATTTTAACATAAATCTGAAAAATAGCGGGCGATCATTTGCGATGCTTCACCGGTACCATACAATCCGGGGATGGAGGGTACTTCCTGATTCATTGCTTTCGTAAAAGTGGATAGGATTTTACTTTGATCAGCACCGGTCAGCGTGTTTACCCCGGCTTGAACCAGTTCAACCCATTCCGTTTGGTCGCGCAGTGTAATACAGAATTTTTGAAAAAAGTAAGCTTCCTTCTGCAATCCACCACTGTCAGTAAGCACCATCTTACAACCAGATAACAGCGCAAGCATATCAAAATATCCTACCGGTTCAATCACGATTGCGTCCAGCGAAATTTGATGCTCTCTCAAATAGGCTTTGGTTCGGGGATGGAGGGGAAGAACAACCGGTATTTGTTGATGAATATTGTTAAGCGCCTGGCAGATTTCCTTTAACCGGGAGACATCATTGGTGTTTTCAGCGCGATGTAACGTTGTCAGTACAAACTTTTCGGAAGTGAGGGATAATTTTTGGAGAATGGTTGATTTGTGTTGAATCTGTGGCCGATAGTGTAACACGGCATCATACATGACATCTCCCGAAAGAATGATTTTTGAATCAAAATTTTTAAACTCTTCGTTACTTAGATTTTGGATGGCCGTTGACGTAGGACAAAAGAGGATGGAACTTACCCGGTCCGTCAAAATCCGATTGATCTCTTCCGGCATTTTCATTTCAAAACTTCGCAGTCCGGCTTCCACGTGGGCCACAGGGATATGTAGCTTCACTGCCGCCAGCGCTCCTGCCAGAGTTGAGTTCGTATCTCCATAAACCAGTGCATAATCTGGTTTTTCCTGAATAAGAACTTCTTCGATCTTCTCCAGCATCCGACCCGTCATGGCTCCATGTGTGCCTCCATGAATTTCCAAATGATAGTCAGGCTTGGGAATTTCCATCTCATCAAAAAACACCTGACTCATGTTATGATCAAAGTGCTGCCCGGTATGAACGAGCACTTCAGGAATTCCAAGTTTGGAAAAGGCCCTTGAAACGGTGGCAGCCTTCACAAACTGCGGCCTGGCTCCCAGGATTGTAACTACTTTCAATGTGCCTGCAATTATAACCTTAGTACTTTAGCTAAAGGAAGGAATTCCCGTAATCTGATTTCCAAGAATCAATAAATGGATATCATGGGTACCTTCATAGGTTACCACACTTTCCAGGTTCATCATGTGACGCATAATGGAAAACTCTCCGGTAATCCCCATTCCTCCATGTATTTGCCTTGCCTCGCGGGCAATTTCCAGCGCTACGTGCACATTGTTTCTTTTGGCTAACGAAATCTGAGGGGTGGTTGCTTTGCCTTCATTCATCAGCACGCCCAATCGCCAATTGAGCAATTGAGCTTTGGTAATTTCACTTAGCATTTCAGCCAATTTCTTTTGAACCAACTGAAAAGAGGCAATAGGCTTGCCAAACTGAATTCTTTCGAGGGCATATCGTCTGGCAGATTCATAACAATCCATGGCGGCACCTAAAGCCCCCCAGGCAATGCCATAACGGGCAGAGTCCAGACACATCAGGGGTGCCCCCAAACCGCTTTTGTTAGGCAGCAGATTTTCTTTTGGCACTTTCACCTGATCAAAAACCAATTCGCCTGTAGCACTGGCACGCAAACTCCATTTGCCATGTGTTTCCGGTGTACTAAAACCTGGCATTCCGCGCTCAACGATCAATCCATGGATCCGTCCTTGTTCATTTTTGGCCCATACCACCGCTACGTCAGCCCGTGGAGAATTGGATATCCACATCTTGGCACCATTTAATAAGTAATGATCGCCCATATCTTTAAAGTTGGTGACCATTCCTCCGGGATTGGAACCATGATCGGGTTCGGTCAGTCCAAAACAACCCAACCATTCGCCCGAAGCAAGTTTGGGGAGGTATTTTTTGCGTTGGGCTTCCGAGCCGAACTTGTAGATCGGGTACATGACCAGTGATCCCTGAACAGACGCAGTAGATCGCATACCGGAATCTCCCCGTTCAATTTCCTGCATCAGAATTCCATAGGAGATGTAATCCAAACCACCCCCGCCATATTCCTGCGGAATTGTAGGCCCAAAGGCACCGATATCACCAAACTTCTTGACGATTTCATACGGAAAATGCGCCCGCTGAGCCCAATCTTCGATGTATGGAGAAATCTCCCTTTTCACAAAGTCTCGGATGGAGCTGCGAATAAGTTTGTGTTCTTCTGTCAACAGGCTGTCAATCGCGTAGAAATCGGGGTGATCATAAACATCCTGCTTCAGGGATTTGTGCGCTTTGGGTTCTGCGGTAGCGTTAGCCATACATCAGTTTTGGTTATCTTTGCTATTTGACTGTAAAAATACGGATTTACTCCATCTCATGAGCAACTCAACATCCGATAATCATCATCAGGAACTTCTTCAAAAACTTCAACAAAAGTATGCTGCCATGGGGCAGGATTTATCCAGCTACCTGGATGGATTGCTACATGCAGACTATCTTACGTATTGGGACTATATTCATCTGGATACATTACTAAGCCTTCAAAATCCCAAGACTCAGTTTCCGGATGAAAAAATTTTTATTGTATACCATCAGATCACAGAATTGTACTTTCATCTGGTACTGTGGGAATTGGAACAGCTGAGCGAGGCCAAGCAACCGACTACTGAATTTTTTGGCGCTCGCCTCGATCGGATCATTCGCTATTTTAAACAACTGGAACACTCCTTTGGCGTGATGGTTCATGGAATGGAAAAAGAACAGTTTCTGAAGTTTCGAATGTCTTTGCTGCCGGCCAGTGGATTTCAATCGGCTCAATATCGTTTGATTGAGTTTTACTCCACAGACTTGATTAACCTGGTCAGTGTGGATGCAAGAGAGGCTCTTAGCGAGTATGGGGATATTGATCAACAACTGGAGAAGTTGTACTGGCGAAGCGGGGCTACCGAGCTTAGCTCTGGCGCCAAAACACTTACGCTCAAACAATTTGAAGAGAAGTATATGAAGAATTTCCGTGAAAAAGGAATGCAACTGCGGCAGCGGAATCTTAGAAAAATCTATCTCTCGCTTTTTCCTCAGGAGGAGCAGATCATTCACAAACTTCGTGAATTTGATGAGTTGGCGAATGTGTTTTGGCCTTTGGCACACTTAAAATCTGCTGGTCACTACTTACATCGGGACCCAAAAGATATTCAGGCTACCGGAGGCACGAACTGGCAAAAATACCTACCTCCCCGGTTTCAGAAAATCATGTTTTTTCCGGAATTGTGGAGCACACAAGAGAAAGAAGAATGGGGAAAAGCCGCTGTGATGCGGGTATATGAATAAGTATAGAATGACACACGTGGTTAATGATCTTTCAAATCATCAGAAGAGAAAGACTCATGCTGCTTTTGCCTTAATTTTTCTGTTATCCACTTCTGCACAGGCACAGGTTACCCGATTCACCTACCATGACCAGGAAAAAAAATCTGTGAAGGAAATTTATCAGGTGAAAGACACTGTATCCAACAGTTACCATGGTCGCTACGTGTCATATTATGTGAACGGAAATATTGAATCCAAAGGTCAATTTGTTGAGAATGAAACAACGGGGGTATGGGAGTTCTTTTATGAAACCGGAAACCTTCGGATGAAGGGAGTTTTGCGTCAAAACTCCAATTATGGATTATGGGAATACTACTATGAAAGCGGCCAGAAGAGTATGGAAGGAAGTATCAATGGAAGAGCCCGCGAGGGGATGTGGAAAATTTTTTATGAAAGCGGCAAATTGAAAGAGTCCGGAAGTTACACCGATGGGAAACGACAAGGACTTTGGAAAACGTTCTTTGAAGATGGCGCGCTCCGGGGAGAAATTGAGTACGACCAGGATCATGGACGATACATAGAGTATGACCACGAGGGAAAGGTTATTGCTGAAGGACCTCGGACGGGTGCGCGAAATGTGGGTCACTGGCGGTTGTATGGTCAGGGGAGCGCCTTGAGCGGAGAAGGAGATTATGTCAATGGAAAAAAAGAAGGTGTCTGGAGTTATTTTTATCCTTCGGGTAAACTTTCTTCGAAGGGAAGTTATAAGAGCGATGAGCCGGATGGGGAATGGACATACTATTTTGAAGATGGCAAGGTGAGTTCTGCGGGCACGTATGTCGGTGGTCAAAAAAATGGGTACTGGAGTTCTTTACATCCGGGGGGTGCAAAAAAAACAGAGACTATGTTTATCAACGGGAAAGGAGAGTATCAGGAATTTTATCCCAGCGGTAAGCTGAAAGTAAAAGGAATGCTTGAGAACGGAAAAAACACTGGTAAATGGGAGTATTTTTTTGAAGACGGTAAAAAAGAAGGCGAGTGCCAATATGTAGATGGAAAGGGTACGTATTATGGTTATTATCCGAGTGGCACACTTCAAACAAAAGGCTTGATGGAAGAAGATCGCAGGGTAGGCACGTGGGAACTATATGAACACGATGGAAAACTGAGTGGTTATTACAAACCCATTTACGAGAATGGATCTCTGGCCCAGCAGATCACAGCCTTGATCAACAAACCTTCACCGGTAACACCGGTCGTTTCACGAAAAAGCCAACGAGGATTTGGCTATTTTATTCCCAGTCCCTCCGAATATAAAGGAGTGATCCTGTCGGTTAATCCTCCTATGACTTTCTTAGGCTCCTTACCCTTGGGTTTTGAATTTTACAATGAGGAGCGACTTGGACACGAATTTGAATTTGAAGGGATTCGTGACCCGTTTTTTGAAACTGATACGCGTGTGCCTCAGAACCGGTTGTTTCAACGAGGCTATGCCATCGCACTCAAACAAAAGTTTTATAATCCGCTCCGCACAGGCATGTGGTATTTTGCCCACGAGATTAGATTTACCAACATCGGTCATTTTGCAAACATCGATTTTTTTCAATCCAGCAGCAGTTTGATTACCGCGAGCGCATCGGAACAGCGGGCGGAGTATGGTATCTTACTAGGAGGAAGACTGATGCGTAAAAACGATGGAGATGGATTTACCATTGACGCGTATGTCGGTTACGACATCGGCTATCGGAGTTTTGATGTAGAGCCTATCTTCACGGAGACCTTCCGAACCATCAATCAGGAAAAATTTGCGCAGACTTTCCGGCTGGGCATCAACTTCGGTTACTCCCTTTCGTTTGATGGCCGGGGCCGGAGGTAGTGGAACAGCAATATTCTGTCTACCTTTCGACCTTTCTGCTTTAAAGGCTAAATCCCTTTCGCATGAGTACACAACAGGAAATTATACTGAGCCCGGAAGAGGCTTTTGATCCAGCCATTTTTTCGAAGATCATTTATCATAAAACAAAGGTTTCGCCTGAGTCGTTTCTGGTTAAACCCATCCGAAGATCTATTGACGCGCGGGGAAAAAAGATTTTGGTCAAACTTTTGACTGAGATTGTGCCCCTGGAAGAAGTACCAACCTCATTCTCTTACCGCGAAAACTACCCTCAGGTTTCAAACAGTCCCTATCAGGTATTGGTCATCGGATCCGGACCGGCTGGTTTGTTTGCTGCGCTGCGATTAATTGAATTGGGAATTAAACCCATCGTCATCGAACGAGGAAAGGATGTGCAGGCCCGAAGAAGAGATATTGCTGCGATCAATAAAGAACATATTGTTCATCCCGAATCAAATTATTGTTTTGGAGAAGGTGGCGCGGGCACGTACTCAGACGGTAAACTGTATACACGCTCCAAAAAGCGAGGTGACATTCGAAGGATTCTGGAAATTTTAGTAGACCATGGCGCCACCCCTGAAATCCTTTTTGAGGCACATCCTCATATTGGAACAAATAAGTTACCCAAACTGGTGGCGGAGTTGCGTGAAAGCATCAAACGGGCCGGGGGAGAAGTTCATTTTAATAACCGAATGCTGGATATCCACCTGGAAAAAGAGGAGGTCCGAGGGATTATGACAGTGCAGGGAATGGTGAAAGGAGATGCTCTTATTCTGGCGACTGGCCACTCAGCACGTGATGTGTTTGAAATCCTTTATCGTAAAAATATTCAGATCGAAGCCAAACCATTTGCCTTGGGCGTTCGGATAGAGCATCAGCAAAACCTGATTGATCAGGTACAATATCATTGTTTCCCCTCACGAGGAGATTATCTCCCCGCATCTTCCTATTCGTTGGTGCATCAGGTTAAATATCAGGGGAAGGAGCGGGGTGTTTTTTCCTTCTGCATGTGCCCGGGTGGTTTTATCGTGCCTGCGGCCACGGCCCCGGGGGAAGTAGTGGTTAATGGCATGAGTCCTTCGCGGAGGGACTCCCGATTTGCTAATTCCGGCATTGTGGTGGCTGTAGATGAAAGCGACTTTAAAGAATACCTGAAGCATGGTCCGCTGGCGGGTATGTACTTTCAGCAGTCGGTGGAGCAACTGGCATGGAAGCTGGGTGGGCAGAAACAATCAGCACCCGCTCAACGATTACCTGATTTTGTTAACAGGAAAGTATCCCATACACTGCTGGAAACTTCTTATCAGCCAGGTTTGGTGAGTGCAGATATGTATCAGATTCTTCCACGCCAGATCAGCGAAACACTTCGGGAAGGGTTGATTGCCTTTGACAAAAAGATGAAAGGATATCTGACGGAAGAGGCGCAAATGGTCGGTGTCGAGAGCCGGACCTCATCCCCGGTGAGAATTCCCAGAAACAAGGAAACCTGGGAACATATTCAGATTAAAAATTTGTTTCCCTGTGGAGAAGGAGCGGGCTATGCCGGTGGAATCGTATCAGCGGCCATGGATGGTGAACGATGTGCAGAAGCGGTTGCGATCAGAATTAAAAGATAAGATGATACCGGCAAAAAAAACAGTGATTATCGGGGCTACGACCAATAAAAACCGATATGCCTATCTGGCAGCAGAGATGCTCAGGGAATACCATCATGAATTTGTTCCCATAGGAATAAAGAGCGGAGAAGTGCTGGGCATTCCCATTCTACCCATCGCTCAAAAGCCTTTTGTAGAGAACGTTCATACAGTTACACTCTATATTGGTCCACCACATCAACCGGAGTGGTATGCGTACATTTTGTCTCTCCAGCCCAAAAGGATCATCTTTAATCCGGGCACTGAAAATCCGGAATTTCAGCAACTCCTGAAAGAAGCAAATGTGGAAACCCTGGAAGCATGCACACTGGTCATGCTTCGCAGTGATCAATATTAGTAAGGGATGGATTAGTTTTCTTTCGGATAAATGGCAATCGCACCGACACACACCACTTTCCATTTTCCGTCTTTCTTCTCAAGAACACGCATTTGTGAAGTCTCGTCACGGTCAATGTCATCGGCTACTTTTTGAACAAATCGAACATAGGCTCCCGTACCATACACCCGAAATTCAATCCATTCATTGGTGATTTTAGCCAGACTGGGTTTTTGGGTACGAAAGTATTTATCAAAGGTTTTCGTCAGTTGATCCCAACCCTCGACATAACTGGTGCCGGTAGAATCAGAATAGGACCAATAGGAATATGGTTCATGCGCCCAGGTTTCTGACCAGCCTTTAAAATCGACATTCATAAACGAACTGGTCTCTTTGGCAATCACGGATTTAATGGCTTCTATATCGCCTACAGGTTTTTTTTGTGCCCAGGCGCTATTTATCAGGCATATCAGCAGAAAAGAAAGGGTGGCTAACGTTTTCATAGATTTTACCGGGTTTGATTTGATTCAAGAAATCTAAAAAAAATATAGCGCAAACGATATAGGTAGATGGTTTTTAATTTACATTTAACCAACTAATCTATCACTATCATGCTCTCGGATGAAAAATTGATTCGGGTTAAGGATCTTTTGGTCAAACCCAAAACAAAAATCAAGCTAAAGGACTACAGCAATAAGTACAAAGGCAAAGTTCTGAACAAACAGGAATCCGAAAAATTGCTGGAGGGAGGGCGTAAACAACTAGCCGAAATACAGGATAAATTGTATGCGCACAATCGCTACAGTGTGCTTATTATCTTTCAGGCGATGGATGCAGCCGGTAAAGATGGTGCTGTCAAGCACATCATGAGTGGCTTTAATCCTTTGGGCGTTAAAGTTTATTCGTTTAAAGCACCCACCTCGCATGAGTTGGATCACGACTATTTTTGGAGACATATCCTTGCTTTGCCAGCCCGGGGAGAGATCGCTATCCATAATCGTTCACACTATGAGAACGTGTTGGTCACCCGAGTCCATCCGGAGTATGTTCTGGGTGAGCATATCCCTGGCGTAGATACCGTAGAAAAAGTGGATGATGATGCCTTTTGGGAAAAACGATTTAAACAGATCCGGAGATTTGAGAAAAACCTGTCGGATAATGGAACCATCATTTTGAAGTTCTTTTTACACGTTTCTAAAAAAGAACAGAAAAAAAGATTTCTCGAACGAATCGATGACCCCACCAAAAACTGGAAATTTTCCACGGGTGATTTAAAAGAGCGTGCCTATTGGGATAAATATCAAAAAGCATATGAAGAAGCGCTGAGTGCCACCAGCACATCTTATGCCCCCTGGTTCGTGATTCCGGCAGACGACAAGTGGTATGCTCGTTTGGCCATTGCTTCTGTTATCTATCGTCAGTTTAATAAGTTAGAACTAAGCTATCCTACCGTAAGCGAGGCGCAAAAGGCCGAATTAAAAAAGGCTAGAATTACCTTGATGGGCGAGGAGAATGGTGAAGAAGAGAAACCTAAAAAGGCCAAGACTAAAAATAAGAAGGAAGCATGATATGATCAGAGTTTTTTTTTAGGGTAGATTAGAAAAGGGGAGGCAGTTGATCAACTGCCTCCCCTTTTCTTGTCGTGGTTTCTGAATATGGACTAATCAATCAAATGAAAAAACCGACTCCACCGGATTTTGTTAAAAAAGCCAGCATGTTTATCGAGCGAAAGCCAGATGAAAAACGCTTTGCCAACAATGTGATCTTCGGGTACAAATCCCCAGTAACGTGAATCCAGCGAGTTACCGCGATTGTCACCCATCATGAAATAATAATTTTGTTTAAACGTATATTGGCTTACCTCTTTTCCATCCAGAGTAAGTTTACCCTCTTGAATAACCACAGAGTCATTGTGCTCATAGAGTTTAATCGTTTCTCCGTAAATGGCCATCGTAGAGTCGTTGACCTCAATGGTCATTCCTTCGGCAGGTATCGTTAAGGGTCCGAAATTGTCACCATTCCACGGGGTGTATTTGGAAGAGGGATAAATGTTGTATTCCGGTTGCTTACCCTTATCATCCAGGGTGGCCGAAAGAATGTATGGGAGTGCCTTTAATTGATCTGCTTTCTCCTGGGTCAACCACATTTCATAATACACGCTTTTGTCATCTCGTCCACGCAACACATAATCATCGGGGTCAATTTCCAGTTTATCCAGGTTTCGCTCATTAATTTGATCTTTGGCGTACACCCGATAGGGTCGCTGCATTTGCTCCGGATTCTTAAGGTCGTTGCCATTCACTCTTACTTGCCCGTCCCTGATTTCCAGAACGTCTCCGGCAATTCCAACACACCGTTTGATGTAATTGGTTTTGAGGTCGATAGGATAGTCTTTATTGTCATTGAGAAATTTAGGAGGCACATTAAAGACGACCACATCTTCGCGTTTAATGCGACTAATGCCAGGCAAGCGATAGGACGGTAGTTGAATCGCGTCAGAATAAGAAGGGATGTTGGTGAACCAAATCTTTTGATGAGTCAGCGGCATTTGTATCGGGGTGCGCGGAGTTCGCGTGCCATAATGAAACTTGCTGACAAACAGAAAATCACCAACCAAAAGAGAGTTTTCCATAGACGGGGTTGGAATCGTATAGGCTTCCATGATTAACCAGCGAATCAATGTGGCGGCTACTACTGCAAACACAATGGCATCTACCCATTCACGAACAGGCCCTTTTTTCTTCTCCTCGGTCTTTTCTTTTTTCTTCCAGAACTTCCAATTCATAAAATCTTTGATTAATCCATGCGCGCGCAAATAAACGAATTTTTCGCGGGTGAACCCTTACCCGATTTGGAGAAAGTCATCCATGGTTAACAACCCCTTTTTATCCAGTATCCATTCGGCTACCAAAACGGCCCCGGTAGCGAACCCCTCACGCGAGTGTGCCGTATGCCGGATTTCAATGGAATCAATGACACTTTCATAGCTAACCACATGTGTACCGGGTACCGGGTCTACCCGATGTGATCGGATGACTAAATCGGTAGGAGTTTCCGCTTCATCGAGGCGCCACTTTTTCTTTTGTAAATGATTTTTGATAATCCCCTCCGCTAATGTAATGGCGGTTCCGCTGGGGGCATCTTTTTTTTGTGTGTGATGGGTCTCATCAATCGAAATATCATAGCCCGGAAGTCCATTCATCAGTCGGGCCAGATGCTCGTTCAGTTTAAAGAAGATGTTTACGCCCAGGCTAAAATTCGATGAATAAAAAACCGTAGCATCGTTTTTCGCAGTCAGGGCTTTCACCTCAGGAAGGCGGTGGATCCATCCGGTGGTACCCACCACCACTGGCAAGTTCCTGGCAGCACAGGAGCGAATATTCTCCACCGCTGACTCCGGGTGAGTAAATTCAATAGCAACATCGGCCGGAGGGGCATTGGCAATCGTCAAATCACCGGTCACGTCTACCACTCCCACCACGTCATGACCTCGCTGCCGGGCAATTGTATCAATCACCTGGCCCATTTTTCCATAACCAACCAACAGAATCTTCATGCGCTTAAAATCGGAAAACCAACGCCACTCCAGTTGTTCGTCCGGTCATGACATTCCCATCCATTTTTGGTTCGAGGCTGACGTTCAATTTTGGATTTAAGTCAAATTCTTTCAGATGCGCATCCACATGTGCATCCACCATTTGAAGAATATACCAAAAACCACTGAGGATAATAAAAAAGTCTCGTTCGCGCCTGGCGCGGTCAATGCCCGACCTCAATTGTGTTTGGGTGAATCCCCGGGCACTGGTGGTGCTTCCTTCCTCCAGGGTTTCAAACAACTCATCTCTGAATCTTTGATACTGTTCATCATAAAACATGCTGATTCCGATCGTGGTGGCAAAGCCTCCATAGACCAAGGGTGCTTTCCAGTATTTCTTGTTATAAATCTGCCCCAGGCCTGGGAAAATAGCCGAGTAGAGTAACGCTTTACGGGGATTAAAACGTTTGGAGGCATAACTGGTCAGCGTATCCGTAGCCGGATCTCTGACGGTTGATAGACTGTCTGATGGGCCGGAGGGGGGGAGTTGTTGCCCGTGTGCAGGAAGATTTAGCCAACCCACCACCAATAAAATCCCCCAATACTTCATGATCAAACTTTTAATATGTCCAATATTCTGTTCAGGTCTTCCACAGACAAAAACGGAATCCGAATTTCGCCTTTGCGACCATCACTGTTCACATTCACTTTCGTGCCAAAGTGTGAAGAAAGCCGCGCTTGCAGTTGAATAATTTCTTTGTTGGCAGCGGCCGGTCCTGATTGGATTCGGTCAGTCTGGGGTTTGGAGGCCAACAACTCCCGAACCAGTTCTTCTACCTTTCGCACGGAAAGATCTTCCGCCATCGTTTTCTTGAAGATGTACAACTGTTGATCCGGATTTTCAATATTAATGATGGCCCGCGCCTGGCCCATGGAGAGCCGCTGATCACGCAAGGCAATCTGAATGTCTGGAGGAAGTTTGAGCAGGCGCAGGTAATTGGTCACCGTGGTTCTGTTTTTGCCTACCCGTTCACCCAGTTCTTCCTGCTTCAGTTGGCATTCCGTGATCAGCCGTTGATAGCTCAACGCCACTTCTATCGGATTTAGATTTTCGCGCTGGATGTTTTCAATCAAGGCCATCTCCAGCATTTGCTGATCGTCTGCCGAGCGTATGTAGGCGGGCACACTGGCTAATCCCGCCAGTTTGGAAGCCTGAAATCTCCGCTCTCCTGAAATCAATTGATATTGATTCCTTGCCAGCCTTCTTACCGTGATGGGCTGAATGATTCCATGTACTTTAATGGATTCAGCCAGTTCTTTTAACGCTTCCTGATCAAAATGCTGACGGGGCTGAAAAGGATTTACCTCAATTTCTGCGAGCGAAATTTCGTTGATGCTTCCGCTGGGGGCAGAAGATGTTACTTCTACTTCTAATCTTTCTTCTTCCGGGCTGTCACTGAGCAGGGCGCTCAGTCCGCGACCCAGGGCTTTTTTCTTACTCATTTCGATTTACCGTTTTTATGTAACACCTCATGGGCCAGATTCAGATAGGCAATGGATCCCTTGCTTTCCGCATCATGCACAATCACTGGCAAACCAAAGCTGGGCGATTCGCTTAACTTTACATTGCGCGGAATAATGGTTTTAAAGGCGATGCTTTTAAAATGTGTTTTTACTTCTTCCACCACCTGATTACCCAGGGAAGTGCGGGAGTCGTATAGGGTCAGTAAAATCCCTTCAATCTCCAGCTTGGGATTTAAACGTGTTTGAATAATCTTGATGGTATTTAGCAACTTACCTAATCCCTCCAGGGCAAAATATTCACACTGTACCGGAATCATTACTGAATCGGCTGCGGTCAGCGAATTGATCGTGATTAACCCCAGCGAAGGAGAACAGTCAATAATGATAAAGTCGTACAGCTCTTTGATTTTATAAAGTGCATTGCGCATTTTTTCTTCGCGGTGGTCGATATTGACCATCTCCACCTCGGCTCCCACCAGGTCAATATGGGAAGGTAGGATGTCCAGGTACTTGAGTTCATTGTGCACGATGACGGATGAAGGCTCTACCCCATCCACCATACATTCATAGATGCCCTGTTTGACATCTTTGGGATTGATCCCTAACCCCGAAGTAGAGTTGGCCTGTGGATCGGCATCGACCAACAGCGTTTTATATTCCAGCACGGCCAGACTGGCTGCCAGATTGATGGCCGTAGTGGTCTTTCCAACGCCTCCTTTTTGATTGGCTATCGCGATTATTTTACCCATTCGTTTGGTTCCTGTAGTGGTTAGCTAAAAAAATGCCCGATACCGGCAAATTGTCAGAAGCGGGATTGCAAATATAGGGTAATGCGCCATTGCGCCAACGCCCTGGCGGATTGAAATATAATGTCTGATTATCTCAAAAAAGGCTATTTCTTTTTGGCTTTCTTGTTTTGCTCGGCATTCTTTTGAGCCTCTTTGCTGGCCTTCATGGCTTCTTCCAGTTTGGTCATGAATTTGGATTTTTTGCCTGTTCCGGAGGCGGCCTTCTTTTTGTTTTCTTCCATGATGGCCATGATCTTATCTTCATCCACAAATCTCTTGATGATCGCCTGTTGGGCAAATGTGACCAGGTTGGAAACAAAATAGTAGAAGCTGAGTCCGGCTGAAAAGGAGTTGAGAACAAACATAAAGACCACCGGCATGATATAGCTCAATGACTTCATCGGACCTTGCACCGAGCTGATCTGATTGTTCTGCCAGGTATAGATCAGCGTAGAGGCAGTCATCAGAATGGTGAACAGACTGACGTGGCTCCCATAGAAAGGAATGGTAAACGGAAGACTCAAAATAGAATCGTAAGTCGATAAATCCTCCGCCCATAAAAAAGGTTGCTGACGCAAATCAATTGAAATGGGGAAGAAGTAGAACATGGCAAACAAAATCGGCATCTGTAGCAATAAGGGAATACACCCACTAAAAGGATTTACACCCGCTTGCTGATACAGTTTCATCTGGTCTTGCTGCGCCTGCGCCATGTTATCTCCATTCTTCTCCTTGATGGCATCCAGTTCCGGCTTTAACAACTTCATTTTCGCCATCCCCAGATAAGAACGATAGGAGAGGGGTAACAGAATCAGCTTAACGAAGAGTACCAGAATGATGATGATGATCCCATAATTACCGATAAATTGTTGTAAAAAATTAAAGATCGGGATGATCACAAACCGGTTGATCCAACTCATCGGGGGAAATCCCAGATCCAGATTTTCTTCAAAACCCGGGGTTACTTGGGTGACAATATCCCAATCATTCGGACCAAAGAAATAGACAAAACTGGCTTTGCCACTCGCCACATCGGCTGAAGGTATATACGTTTCGAGGTTTGCTTTTTTAACGATGGTGGAATCCGCAGCATTTCCAATCATGCGGATTTCTCCTCCGGCAAACGAGTGATCAGCAATGATGGAACTGACAAAAAACTTCTGGCGCATGGAAATCCACTTGATGTTTTCCGTGAGCACGGTTTCTTCCTGGTCAAGCGAGGTTTGACTAAAACCGTCAAACTCACCATTTTTCAAGTAATAGTTAACGGTGGTTTTATTCCGACTGTCATTAATATCTTTTTCCACCAATGGCATTTGATCCTCCCACCGATACACCAGATTCTGATTGCCCAATTCCGCCAGATTGGAAGTTTCCAGTTTGTACCTCACTTGAAAACCCGAAGGGGGGATGGTGTAGCTATGTCTGATCCATCCACCGTCTGCATTCGCCTGAAATGTGATCAACGTGCTATCGCCTTTCTTGCCTACTTCCTTTTGATAATACAGTTGATAGAGATCGATATCCTTGCCGTTGGCTTTTGCGATCAGTTCAAACCGGTTAGTCTCCGGAGACGCCAGGAAAAGAGGTGTTTGGTTGTAGGTTTTGAAATTCTTTAACTCCACCGAATGAATTTTTCCCCTGGAGGAAAAGACAATAGACAGATCACTGTTCTCCACTTTTACTTCTTCTTCCTCACCGCTGAGAAGCGCAGCCAGAGAGCCATAGTTTTTAATCTGAGTGCTATCAACCGCAACAACAACGTCTGTGATCTTCTGGTGGGTGGAGTCCACAGCCTGTGTACTGACAGTGGGGGCTGTTTGACTGGGCTTGGGCGGTTCCGTGAAATTAAACCATATCAGCAGCAATACTGCGATCAACGTCAAACCAATAGCTGAATTCCTATCCATTTCTGATTAATTCTAATAAATTATAATTGAGATTTTTTGCGACTGGCCAACGCGGCCCCCACGAACTTCACAAACAAAGGATGTGGGTTCAGAACGGTGCTTTTTAGCTCCGGGTGATATTGAACTCCTAAAAACCACGGGTGATCTTTTAGTTCGACTACCTCCACCAGACCCGATTCGGGGTTAACCCCTACGGCTTTCAACCCTGCTTCTTCGATCTGCTCCAGGTACTCGTTGTTAAACTCATAGCGGTGACGGTGCCGTTCCTCGATGGTGGTGTCACCATAGATAGCCGCGGCTTTGCTGCCTTTTTTTAGCTTGCAAGTATATGATCCCAGCCGCATGGTTCCGCCTTTGGTGGTAATTCGTTTTTGCTCAGCCATCATATCGATGACAGGATGTTTGGATTTAGGATTCAGTTCGGTAGAGCTGGCATCGGCAAGCCCCAATACATGGCGGGCAAACTCAACCACCGCGCATTGCATCCCCAGGCAAATACCCAAAAAGGGCACTTTGTTTTCGCGGACAAACCGAATCGCTTCAATTTTTCCTTCCAGACCTCGTTCGCCAAATCCCGGAGCTACTAACACCGCATCCAGATCACCCAAAATAGAGGCCACGGTATCCTTGGAGATATCTTCACTCGAAATCCATTTTAAATGAACCTTGCAATCATTTTGGGCACCGGCATGAATAAAGGATTCGGCTATGGACTTGTAGGCATCCGGTAATGAAACATATTTGCCTACCAGGCCAATGGTCACTTCATCTACCGGGTTTTTCAACTTCCCCAAAAAAGACTTCCATTGATCCAGATCCGGCTCTTGTTTGGTGCTGACTTTCAGTTTGGCCAAAACCCGCTCATCCAGCTTTTCTTTCTTCATGAGCAAGGGCACGTCATAAATGGTCTCTGCGTCCATGGCCTCGATCACGGAATTTAGCTGGACGTTGCAAAAAAGCGCCAGTTTTTTACGTAGTTCTGCCGGAAGTGGATGTTCCGTTCGGCATACCAGTATATCAGGCTGAATACCATACGAAAGTAACTCCTTGACAGAGTGTTGAGTAGGCTTTGTTTTAAGTTCTTTGGCTGCCTTCAGATAGGGGATCAGCGTCAAATGGATAACCAGTGCATTGTTGGCGCCCAGATCCCACCGCACCTGACGCACGGCCTCCACAAAGGGGAGCGATTCAATGTCCCCCACCGAGCCTCCGATTTCGGTAATGATAAAGTCGTACTGCCCGCTTTCACCGAGCAGATAGATGTTTCGTTTGATTTCATCAGTGATGTGCGGCACCACTTGAACGGTTTTGCCCAGGTATTCACCTTTGCGTTCTTTGGTGATGACATTATTGTAAATCCGCCCCGTGGTGATGTTGTTGGCCTGCGAAGTACGGATGTTGAGAAAGCGCTCATAATGACCCAGATCCAGGTCGGCCTCGGCCCCATCATCGGTTACAAAACATTCCCCGTGTTCATAGGGGTTAAGCGTACCCGGGTCGATGTTGATGTAAGGATCAAATTTTTGGATGGTTACTGAAAACCCCCGCGCCTGCAGAAGTTTGCCGAGCGAGGAGGAGATGATTCCTTTACCCAAAGAAGAAGTAACACCACCGGTGACGAAAATATACTTGGCAGAAGACATGGAGTTGAAAATACGGGCGCAAAGGTAGCCGAAAACCTACCTTATTCAAGTTGTTCAGGGTAAGAAATACGGGTAATAGCAGTGGAGAAGCACGACAATCAGAAGTA